>ERZ773169.2931-NODE-2931-length-11547-cov-3.205969_pt1 | contig 11547 bp, 4 predicted proteins | sample MGYA00580536_ERZ773169 | MGnify/ENA primary metagenome ERZ773169 (study PRJEB29015, sample SAMEA2737814) | human gut metagenome | biome: human gut; feature: human-associated habitat; material: faeces | place: China | collected 2012 ...
CAACCCGAATCTTTTTCGAGTCGACCTCACCCTTGGAAAGCAAGACAACCGTCTCCACATGCGCGGTGCGGGGGAACATGTCCACCGCCACGGCCTTTTTGAGGGTGTAGCCCCGCCCGGCGAACCGCTTCACGTCCCGGCCCAGGGTGCCGGGATCGCAGGAGACGTAGACCACCCGCTCCGGGCCCATGTCCGCGATGGTGTCCACCACGTCCTCGGCCAGCCCCTTGCGGGGCGGATCCACGCACACCACGTCGGGGCGCACCCCCTCCCCCTCCAGGTAGCGGGCCGCCTCCCCCGCGTCGGCGCAGAGGAAGCGGGCGTTTTCAATGTGGTTGCGCCGGGCGTTGGCGATGGCGTCGTCCACCGCCTGGGGCACCACCTCGGCCCCCCACACCATGCCCGCCTTCCGGGCCATGACCAGGCTGATGGTGCCGATGCCGCAGTAGAGATCCAGCACCGTCTCCGCCCCGGTGAGGCCGGCGAACTCCAGGGCCTTGCCGTAGAGCACCTCGGTCTGGGCCGGGTTGACCTGATAAAAGGAGGGGACGGACAGCCGGAAGGTGAGGCCGCACAGGGTGTCGGACAGGAAGTCCTCCCCCCACAGGGTGCGGTAGGAGTCCCCCAGAATCACGTTGTTGTGCTTCTCGTTCACCCCCAGCACGATTCCGGCCAGGTTGGGCTCGGCCCGGCGCAGGGCGCGCACCAGCTCGACCTCCCGGGGGACGCCCCGGCCATTGACCAGCAGGCAGCACAGGCTGCGGCCGGCCCGGTTGGTGCGCACATACACGTGGCGCACCAGGCCGGTGAAGGTGCGCTCATTGTAGGCGGGGATGGAGTACTCCGCCATCCACTCCTTCACGGCCCCCCGCAGGCGGGCGGCCGCCTCCCCCTGGAGCAGGCAGTCGTCCACGTCGATTACGTCATGGCTCCGGGGGCGGTAGAAGCCGATGCGGGGGCCCTTGGCCACCGGGAACTGGGCCTTGTTGCGGTAGCGGTCTACCTGCTCCGCCCCCAGGATGGCGGAGACGTGGATCTCCGCCCCGCCCAGGCGGCGCAGGGCGTCCTCCACCCGGATGCGCTTGGCCTCCAGCTCCTCGGCGTAGTTCATGTGCCGGAACTGGCAGCCTCCGCACTTGGTGTAGTGCAGGCACCGGGGGAAGATACGGGCGGGGGAGGGGTTGACCACCTCCTCCACCCGGCCCCAGAGGGCGCTGCGGCCCACATGGGTAAGGCGCACGTCGCAGGCCTCTCCCCGGATGCCGCCCTGGACAAAGACCACCATCCCGTCCAGCCGGGCCACCCCGGCGCCGTCGCTGGCGTAGCCGTCGATCACCAGGCGGCAGAGCTGCCCCTCCCGGGGCTTGCCGTTATCCATTTACACTCACGTCCTTCATGGCGCCATAGGTCAGCACCGCAGAGAGCGGGCTGTTCATGGCGGGCAGGGCGCCGCCCTGGAGCCAGAACACATACCCCTCCGCCGTGCAGTAAAAGTTGTCCACCTGCACCGCGGCGGTGATGGCGTCCCGGGTGAGCGTCCCCTGCTCCACCGCCGCGGCCAGCTCGCTCCGCTGGTCCAACAGGGCGTCCACCACCCGCGCCCGTACGGCGTCGGCGTCGGTGAAGAAGTCGGTGAAGTCCAGCTTTTCCCCCATCACGGCGTCAAACTGCTCACTGAGCAGAAAGACGGCGGGGTGGGCCTCCCCCTCGCTGGACACATACAGGTCCCGGCAGACGCTGATCACCTTCTCGTCGGCGTAGGCGATCTGGTAGGTCATCTCCTGGGTGGTAGGGTAGAAGGGGAACCCCGCCGCCTTGGACACGTCGTAGTCGGCCACCGCCATCTCATAGGCCTCCTCTGCCTCCAGCATCCGGCTGGCCCCCTCGGCCTTGTACCACTCGTTGATGGCCGCCCCGGCGGGGCAGGCGTCGGTGTTCTGTATCAGCGGGAGGGTGAAGGAGGCGGTGAGCACCGTGGCGCCGTCGCCGGAGGTAAAGGTCTTGGCAAAGACCTGATCCCCCCACTTGGGAGCGGCAGGCGCCGGCGTGGGAGTGGGGGTGGGCACCGGCGTGGATGTCTGGATGGGGGTGGGCACCGGGGTCTCCTCCGGCATCTTGTCCCCGCCGCAGGCCGTCAGGGACAGGGTCAGCGCCGCGGCCAACAGGCCGGACAGCACAATCCGTTTTTTCATATTACGCTCCTTTACACTGGGTGATGGGAACAACATTATTGTACCATCTGCCTGCCGGGCCGTAAATGGAAAAAAGCAATTTGTAACCTTCCGTATTTTTTTGGTATAATGGACGAATCACAGCGGGAGGCGCGGCGGCCTGGACAACAACTATGGGCCCGGTGCCCTCATCTACGCCCCCTGCGTGCTGGCGCCGCAGGCGCGAAGGAAAACCGCAAAACGCTGGGTTTGTTCATAATTTCCCCTTTTTTATTGACATGGGATATGATATACTAGGAAACTGAATTAGCATCCAAGTCCTGGGAGCCGAGGCGCCGGGGACAGGAACAAGAAAGGTGAACAAGACGCATGGGACTGTTGAAAAAGCTCTTTGGCACCAGCTCCGAGAAGGAGCTCCGCGCCATCAAACCCATCGTGGACAAGATTGAAGCCCTGGACGGGGAGTACTCCAAGCTCACCGACGAGCAGCTCAAGGCCAAGACCCCCGAATTCAAGCAGCGCATCGCCAATGGCGAGAGTCTGGACGACATCCTGCCCGAGGCCTTCGCCGCCTGCCGGGAGGCGGCCTGGCGCGTGCTAGGCATGAAGCCCTACCGGGTGCAGCTCATCGGCGGCATCATCCTCCACCAGGGCCGCATCGCCGAGATGAAGACCGGCGAGGGCAAGACCCTGGTGGCCACCCTGCCCGCCTACCTCAACGCCCTGGCGGGAGAGGGCGTGCACATCGTCACCGTCAACGACTACCTGGCCAAGCGCGACAGCGAGTGGATGGGCAAGGTCTACCGCTTCCTGGGCCTCACCGTGGGCCTGGTGATCCACGACATCCAGCCCAAGGACCGCAAGGCCTCCTACGCCGCCGACATCACCTACGGCACCAACAACGAGTTCGGCTTCGACTACCTGCGGGACAACATGGCCATCTACGCCACCGAGATGGTGCAGCGGGGCCACGCCTTCGCCATCGTGGACGAGGTGGACTCCATCCTCATCGACGAGGCCCGCACCCCCCTCATTATCTCCGGCCAGGGGGACAAGTCCACCCAGCTCTACACCGTGGTGGACGCCTTTGTGGCCAAGCTCAAGGGCCAGCGGGTGGCCAGCGTGGACACCAATGAGGAGGAGGACCCCGATCTGGACGCCGACTACGTGGTGGACGAGAAGGCCCGCACCGTCACCCTCACCGCCCGGGGCATCGCCAAGGCCGAGCAGCAGTTCCAGGTGGCCAACCTGGCCGATCCGGAAAACACCACCCTGTCCCACCACATCAACCAGGCCATCCGGGCCCGGGGCCTGATGCGCCGGGACATCGACTACGTGGTGAAGGACGGCGAGGTCATCATCGTGGACGAGTTCACCGGCCGCCTCATGTACGGCCGCCGGTACTCCGAGGGCCTGCACCAGGCCATCGAGGCCAAGGAGGGCGTCACTGTGGCCCGGGAGTCCAAGACCCTGGCCACCATCACCTTCCAGAACTACTTCCGCCTGTACGGCAAGCTCTCCGGCATGACCGGCACCGCCATGACCGAGGAGGAGGAGTTCGGCACCATCTACTCCCTGGATATCGTGGAGATCCCCACCAACAAGCCGGTGCAGCGCGTGGATCACCCCGACGTGGTTTACAAGACCGAGGCGGGCAAGTTCCGCGCCATTGTCAACCAGATTGAGGAGTGCCACAAGAAGGGCCAGCCCGTGCTGGTGGGCACCATCTCCATCGAGAAGTCGGAGGAGCTCTCCGCCATGCTCAAGAAGCGGGGCATCAGGCACAACGTGCTCAACGCCAAGTTCCACGAGAAGGAGGCCGAGATCGTCGCCCAAGCCGGCAAGCTGGGCGCGGTCACCGTGGCCACCAACATGGCCGGCCGCGGCACCGATATCATGCTGGGCGGCAACGCCGAGTACCTGGCCAAGGCCGAGCTGCGCAAGGCCGGGCTCTCCGACGAGCTCATCGCCGAGTCCACCGGCTACGCCGACACCGACAACGAGGAGATCCTCAACGCCCGGAAGATGTTCGCTGAGGCGGAGGCCAAATACAAGGACGAGATCAAGGCGGAGGCCGACCAGGTGCGGGCCGCGGGCGGCCTGTTCATCCTGGGCACCGAGCGCCACGAGTCCCGCCGCATTGACAACCAGCTCCGCGGCCGTGCCGGCCGTCAGGGCGACCCGGGCGAGAGCCGCTTCTACCTGTCCCTGGAGGACGACATCATGCGCCTGTTCGGCTCCGAGCGGGTCATGGGCATGATGGAGAAGCTGGGCGTGGACGAGGACACCCCCATTGACGCGAAGATCCTCTCCAACGCCATTGAGAACGCCCAGAAGCAGGTGGAGTCCCGCAACTTCCAGACCCGCAAGACCGTACTGGAGTACGACGACGTGATGAACACCCAGCGTAAGGTCATCTACGAGCAGCGCCGCAAGGTGCTGGACGGGGAGAACCTGAAGGAGTCCGTTCAGACCATGCTCTCCACCGTGATTTCCACCGAGGTGCAGGCCCACATGGGTGAGCTCAAGCACATGGACGCCGAGAACTGGCGGGAGGTGTGCGCCCAGTTCCGCGGTCTGTTCCTGCGGCCCGACGAGTTCAAGTTTACCGACGAGGAGCTCCAGCAGTACGACGCCCAGGCCCTCACCGACCTGCTCCAGGAGCGGGCCAGCGACATCTACGCCCGCAAGGAGGCCGAGCTGGGCGAGCCCCTCATGCGCGAGCTGGAGCGGGTGATGATGCTCCGGGTGGTGGACGAGTACTGGATGGACAACATCGACGCCATGCAGGAGCTGCGCCAGGGCATCGGCCTGCGGGCTTACGGCCAGAACGACCCGGTGGTGGCCTATAAAAAGGAAGGCTACGAGATGTTTGAGAGCATGATCGCCGCCATCCAGGCCGAGACCATCCGCCGCATCTTCCTGGCCCGGGTCCAGGTGGGCGCCACCACCGTCAAGCGGGAGCGGGTGGCCAAGGTCACCGGCGAGAGCGCGGGCAGCGACGGCACCGTTAAGAAGCAGCCCGTCAAGAAGGGCCAGAAGGTGGGCCGCAACGACCCCTGCCCCTGTGGCAGCGGCAAGAAGTACAAGAAGTGCTGCGGCATGCACGAGGACGAGTAAAAGCAGTCTATGGGGTATCCAAAAGCGGAATGGGGCTTCGCTGGCGTTTGACCGGAAGCGCCTCCGGCCCCTAGATACAAAACCGCCGTGCCGCTTTGCGGCACAGCGGTTTTGATACCCCCGGCTTCGTGCCCGCGGCGCGGGTCGAGGTGTTTTTCGAAACGCGAGTTTCCGGAAAAACCGATTTCGATTTCCAGATGGAGGAAATCCATGAATATCATCGAGCACAACAAAAATGGCCTGGTGTATCTCACCGCCGACGGCTTTGAGGCCGCCGGCGGTGTGGCACACGGCTTCTCCACCCGCCTGGGCGGGGTATCGGAGGGGATCTACGCCACCCTCAACCTGGGCATGAACCGGGGCGACGCTCCCGACCGGGTACGGGAGAACTACCGCCGCTTCTGCGCCGCCATTGGGGCGGACATGGGGAACATTGTCTGCGCCAGCCAGGTTCACGGTGACACGGTGCGCACCGTCACCGCGGCGGATCTGGGCATCGGCCTGGACGAGCCGGAGCCTTGGCAGGCGGATGGCCTTGTCACCGACATCCCCGGTGTGACGCTGGCGGTCTACTCCGCCGACTGCCTGCCCATCCTGCTCTATGACCCGGTGCGCCGGGTGGTGGGGGCGGTCCACGCCGGCTGGCGGGGCACCGCCCTGGGCATCGCCGCCAAGGCGGTGGAGCGCATGGTGGACTGCTACGGCTGCGACCGGCTGGACATCCTGGCCGCCGTCGGCCCCGGCATCTCCAAGTGCTGCTTCGAGACCCACGAGGACGTGCCCAACGCCATGACTGAGGCCATGGGGGCCGCCGCCCTGTCCTCCATCGAGGTGCTGCCCACCGGCAAGTTCCACGTGGATCTCAAGGGCCTCAACGCCAAGCGGCTGGAGAGCGCCGGGCTGGACCCCGACCACATCGCTGTCTCCGCCGACTGTACCTGCTGCCTGCCGGAGAAGTACTGGTCCCACCGTTACACCCACGGGGAGCGGGGGAGCCAGGCGGCGATGATCGCAATCGTCTAGGGGGCATCCAATGGCGTCTGAGGAGACTCCGTCTGGACTTCATCGGAAGCGCCACCGGCGCTTCCGACCCCTAGATACGAGCCTGCGTGCCGGCGAAAACGCCGGCGACTTGGCTCGATACCCCCGGTTTCGCGCCTTGTGGCGCGGGTCGGGGTGTCTTTCCGGAAAATGAATTCCCGGAAAGACTGATTTTCAATTTCGTTTCCCCGCAGGGCGGGGAAAACGCTGTGAGATAAGCAGCTATAAAATATGGATGCTCCATTGCCGTTGTACGCCAATCCAAAATTCCCTCGGAGAGCGGAGGGGGTATCGCGCCGCAGGCGCGTATCTAGGGGGAACTGGTTCCCTCTGGAAGGCGCGTATCCTGCCGCGCAGCGGCAGAGATTTTCCGCAGAAAATCGACGCGCCTTTAGGAAGGAGGCCGAGCCGTTTGCGAAACATTCTAGCCGCCCTGCTGACGGTAGCCCTGTGCCTGGGTCTGGCCGCCTGTGGGCCGGCGCCGGAGCCGGAGCCCACACCCACCCCCACGCCCAGCGTCTCCCCCTCTCCAGAGGCGGCCGAGTTCGCCTTGGCCTGCTACCCGGAGGCCGGGTTCCACCCCATTACCGGCTCCAACCGCACCAACCTGGCCCTGGGGGGCCTGCTGTATGAGGGGCTGTTTGCCCTGAACGGGCAGTTTCAGCCCCAGGAGGCGCTCTGCGCCTCCGCCTCCGTGTCGGCCGACGGCCTCCAGTGGTCCTTTATCCCCCGCAGCGGGGTGACCTTCTCCGACGGCAGCCCCCTGACGGCCGCGGAGATCGCGGTCTCCCTCAACCTGGCCCGCACCAGCCCCCTCTACTCCGCCCGCTTCGCCGGCGTGACGGACATCGCCGCCGCCAACGGCATGGTGACCGTCACCCTGAGCCGCGCTAACGGTGCTCTGCCCGCCCTGCTGGACATCCCCATCGTCAAGGAGACGGGAGGCGTCCCCCTGGGTACGGGGCCCTACGTGCTCGCCGGCACGGGGGAGAACCTCGCGCTGGAAGCCCGCTCCGACTGGTGGCAAGGCAAGGCCCTGCCCCGGGACACCATTCCCCTGCGGGCCATTCAGGAGGCGGACGATCTGATCCATGCCTTTGATACCCGGGACATTGCCCTGGTCTCCACCGACCTGACGGGCACCAATGCCCTGGGTTTTTCTGGTTCCTTTGCTGCGGTGGACTACCCCACCAGCACCATGCTGTACGTGGGCTTCAACACGGCCGACGGCCCCTGCCGGAGCGCCCAGGTGCGGCAGGCCCTGCTGCGGGGCTTTGACCGGGCCGCCGTATCCACCGCCCAGTTCTCCCGCCACGCCCAGCCCGCCGCCCTTCCTGTCTCCCCCGCCAGCCCCCTCTACGACGAGGCGCTGGCCCAGACGCTGGACTACGCCCCCCAGGCCATGGAGCCGCTCCTCACCGCTGCCGGCTATACCAGAGCCGACGGGGTATGGCAGAAGGAGGGGCGGCCGCTGGCGCTCACCTTTGTGGCCCCAAACAACAACGCCGACCGGCTGGCCGCGGCGGAGACGCTGGCCGCCAACCTGACCGACGCCGGCCTGGAGGTGGAGCTGCGGGCCCTGGCCTGGGACGATTACCTTCAGGCCCTGACGGCGGGGGAGTTCGACCTGTACCTGGGGGAGGTGCGGCTCACCGCCGACTTTGATCTCACCGCCTTCCTGACCCCCGGCGGCGCCCTCAACTACGGCAAGTACAGCGACGCCGAGGCGCTGAACCGCCTCAGCGCCTTCCGGGCCGCCGTGGGCCAGTGGCGGACGGAGCCGGCCCGGCAGCTCTATGAATATCTGGCCGGGCAGCCCCCCTTCGCGGTCATCTGCTTCAAGAACTGGTCCGTGCTCACCCAGTGGAGCCGGATCGACGGGCTGACGCCCGCCCAGCAAAACATATTCCATCAATTTTCCGACTGGAAGATCACATAAGGGAGAGAAAGAGAGTATGGGGAACGTATTTCGCTGTTATGTGGAGAAGAAGCCCGGCTTTGCCGTGGAGGCGGAGCATCTGTTTGGAGAGCTGCGCCACACCCTGGGCCTGACGGGGCTGACCGGCGTGCGGGTGCTGCGCCGCTACGACGTGGAGGGGGTGGACGCGGCGGTCTATGCCGCCGCCCGCACCACCGTGCTCTCCGAGCCGCAGGTGGACGCCCTGTGGGATGAGGTCATGCCCGCCCCGGAGGGGGAGCACACCCTGCTCGCGGTGGAGGCCCTGCCCGGCCAGTACGACCAGCGGGCCGACTCCTGCGCCCAGTGCATCCAGATGATGCACGGCGGGGAGCGCCCCACCGTCCGCGCCGCCACCGTCTACGTGCTGGAGGGGACCCTCACCGCCCAGGAGGCGGCCAAGGCCCGGGGCTATCTCATCAACCCGGTGGAGAGCCGGGAGGCGGCGCTGGACAAGCCCGCCACCCTCCGCCAGGACTACCCCGTCCCCGCTGCCGTGCCCGTGCTGGAGGGCTTCACCGCCCTGGACCGCGCGGGTCTGGAGAGCGTGCTGGCCCAGTACGCTCTGGCCATGGATCTGGCCGATCTCGCCTTCCTCCAGGCCTACTTCCGGGACGAGGAGGGCCGCGATCCCACCCTCACCGAGGTGCGGGTGGTGGACACCTACTGGTCGGATCACTGCCGCCACACCACCTTCTCCACCCACCTGGACGAGGTGGAGATCGCCGATGACAACGTAAAGGCCGCCTATGAGCGGTACCTGTCCGCCCGGGTGGAGGTCTACGGCGCGGAGAAGGCCGCCAAGCGGCCCCAGACCCTCATGGACATCGCCACCCTGGGCGCCAAGACCCTGAAAAAGCGGGGCCTGCTCCCCGAGCTGGACGAGAGCGAGGAGATTAACGCCTGCTCCATCCACGTGCCCGCCCAGGTGGACGGGAAGGAGCAGGACTGGCTGCTCATGTTCAAGAACGAGACCCACAACCACCCCACCGAGATCGAGCCCTTCGGCGGCGCGGCCACCTGCATCGGCGGGTGCATCCGCGACCCCCTCTCCGGCCGGGTATACGTCCACCAGGCCATGCGCCTCACTGGCTGCGGCGACCCCCGCACCCCGGTGGAGCAGACCCTGGAGGGCAAGCTGCCCCAGCGGAAGATCGCCCAGACCGCCGCGGCGGGCTACTCCTCCTACGGCAACCAGATCGGCCTGGCCACCGGCCACGTGGCGGAGCTCTACCACGAGGGCTATGTGGCTAAGCACCTGGAGTGCGGCGCGGTGGTGGGCGCGGCCCCGGCGTCCAACGTCCGCCGGGAGCGGCCCGCCCCCGGCGACGTGGTGATCCTCCTGGGCGGCCGCACCGGCCGGGACGGCATCGGCGGCGCCACCGGCTCCTCCAAGAGCCACAACAAGGCCAGCCTGGACACCATGGCCAGCGAGGTGCAGAAGGGCAACGCCCCGGAGGAGCGCAAGCTCCAGCGTCTCTTCCGCGACCCCGCCGTCACCCGCCTCATCAAGCGGTGCAACGACTTCGGCGCCGGCGGCGTGAGCGTGGCTATCGGCGAGCTGGCCGACGGCCTGGAGATTGACCTGAACGCCGTTCCCAAGAAATATGACGGTCTGGACGGCACCGAGCTGGCCATCTCCGAGTCCCAGGAGCGCATGGCCGTGGTGGTGGCCCCGGCGGACGTGGACGCCCTGCTGGCCGCCGCCGCCAGGGAGAACCTGGAGTCCTACCCGGTGGCCTCGGTCACGGCGGAGCCCCGCATGGTCATGACCTGGCGGGGCCAGACCGTGGCCAGCCTGTCCCGGGCCTTCCTCAACACCAACGGCGCGGCCAAGCACGCCCGGGTGTCCGTGCCCCAGGCGGACGCCGCCCCGGAGCGGGCGGCCTGCTCCACCCTGCGAGAGATGGCCGCCAGCCTGAAGTGCGCCTCCCGCCGCGGCCTCACCGAGCGGTTTGACGGCTCCATCGGCGCGGGCAGCGTGCTCATGCCCTTCGGCGGCAAGACCCAGCGCACCCCGGCCCAGGTCATGGCCGCCCTCTTCCCCGTGGAGCCGGAGCAGGAGACCGATCAGGCCAGCGTCATGGCCTGGGGCTGCGATCCCGACGCCCTGTCCGCCGACCCCTACCAGGGGGCAAAGGACGCGGTCTACGCCTCCGTAGCCAAGCTGGTGGCCGCCGGCGCGGACTACCGGAAGGCCTATCTGACCCTCCAGGAGTTCTTTGAGAAGCTGCGGGACGAGCCCACCCGCTGGGGCAAGCCCTTCGCCGCCCTGCTGGGGGCCCTGGACGCCCAGTTGGAGCTGGGCTGCGCCGCCATCGGCGGCAAGGACTCCATGTCGGGCACCTTCCACGATCTGGACGTGCCCCCCACGCTGATCTCCTTCGCCATCGCCCCCATCCAGGCGGGTGAGGTGCTCTCCCCCGAGTTCAAGGAGGCGGGGCACCCGGTGTACCTGTTCGCGGGCGACGCCCTGGCCGAGCACCCTCTGGCGGCCTGGGACAAGCTCCGCGAACTGCACAAGGCCGGGAAAGTGAAGGCCGCATGGGCGGTGGAGCACGGCTTTGCCGAGGCGGTCATGAACATGTCCTTCGGCAACAGGATCGGCTTTGCCATGGGTCCCGATGTGGACACGAACTGGTACACTCCCTGGCCCCGCTCCATCGTGGCGGAGCTGACCGAGGAGATCGACTTCCCCCTGGCGAGCAGGCTGGGCGTCACCACCGCCGAGCCGGTGATCACCATCGGCGGCGACTCCGCCCCCATTGACGAGCTGCTCGCCCTCAACGAGAGGGTGCTGGAGGACGTGTACCCCACCCGGGCGGGGGAGTCCGCCCCGGCGCGCACCCTCTCCTGGGACAGGCGTTCCCCGGCGGTGTGCAAGTCCAAAACCGCCCGCCCCAGGGTGGCCATCCCCGTGTTCCCCGGCACCAACTGCGAGTACGACTCCGCCCGGGCCTGCCTGCGGGCGGGGCTGGAGCCGGAGATCGTGGTGGTGCGCAACCTGACCGCCTCCGCCCTGGAGGAGTCGGCCCTGGCCCTGGAGAAGGCCATCCGCGCGGCCCAGATCCTGTTCCTGCCCGGCGGCTTCTCCGGCGGCGACGAGCCCGACGGCTCGGCCAAGTTCATCTGCTCCTTCCTCCGCAACGGCCGGCTCACCGACGCGGTTCACGACCTGCTCAAGCGCCGGGACGGCCTGATGCTGGGCATCTGCAACGGCTTCCAGGCCCTCATCAAGCTGGGCCTGGTGCCCTACGG
>ERZ773169.2938-NODE-2938-length-11525-cov-2.927463_pt1 | contig 11525 bp, 9 predicted proteins | sample MGYA00580536_ERZ773169 | MGnify/ENA primary metagenome ERZ773169 (study PRJEB29015, sample SAMEA2737814) | human gut metagenome | biome: human gut; feature: human-associated habitat; material: faeces | place: China | collected 2012 ...
TTTTTGCCTTTCGTGCGATCATTTTCCTCTCTACCGCGCTGGGTCTTCTCTTCTTCCACACTGGACTGTGGCGGCGCTTTCTGCCGAATAGCCACCGCAAGCAGCATTTTTGACAAGGCCTGCCCAAAACCCGGGCGGGCCTTGACTTTCAACCGGGCAGAGCATAAAATATTTAATACTGTCTTTATTCCATCCATGGATGAGGTGACCGCACCATGCCCATATATTTAGATAATGCCGCCACCACCCGGGTGTGTCCGGAGGCCGCCCGGGCCGCCCTGGAGGCCATGACTGAGGGGTACGGCAACCCCTCCTCCGGGTATGCCCTGGGGCAGGCCGCCGCCGCCGCGCTGAAGGAGCACCGCGCCGCCGTGGCCGGCCGCCTGGGCTGCGCGCCGGAGGAGCTGATCTTCACCTCCTGCGGCACCGAGGGGGACAACTGGGCCGTCCGGGCCGCCGCGGACTACGGACGGCGGAAGGGACGGCACATCATCACCACCGCCATCGAGCACGCCGCCGTGCTGGAGCCGGTGAAGGCCCTGGCCGCCCAGGGGTATGAGGTGACCTACCTCAAGCCGGATCGGAGCGGCCACGTGTCCCCCGACGCCCTCCGGGCCGCCCTGCGGCCCGACACGGTGCTGGTGTCCATGATGCTGGTGAACAACGAGCTGGGCACCCTTCTCCCCGTGGCGGAGGCCGCCCAGGCCATCCGGGACGCCGGCTCCCCCGCCCTGCTCCACTGCGACGCGGTGCAGGCCTTTCTGAAGGTACCCTTCACCCCGGCGGAGCTGGGGGTGGATCTGCTCACCCTCAGCGGCCATAAAATCCGCGCCCCCAAGGGCATCGGCGTGCAGTACATCCGCCGGGGGCTGAACCTCAAGCCCCTGCTGACGGGCGGCGGGCAGGAGGGCGGGCTGCGGCCCGGCACCGAGCCCACCGCCCAGGCCGCGGCCCTGGCGGCCGCCTGCGCGGCGTGGCAAGAGGACTATCCCGCTCGTATTCAAGGAATCAAAGAATACGCGCTGGAATCGCTCTCTGCCGTCCCCGGGCTGGAGATCATCAGCCGGGGGGACGCCCCCCACATCTGCGCCGTCTCCCTGCCCGGCTACCCCAGCGAAATGCTGGTGCGGGAGCTGTCCGACCGGGGGGTGTACGTCTCCTCCGGCTCGGCCTGCCACCGCGGGAAGCCCAGCCACGTGTTTGCGGCCCTGGGCCTGCCCAAGCGCACCCTGATGGGGGTGCTCCGCGTCTCCTTCTCCCCGGAGAGCACCCGCGCCGACGTGGACGCCCTGGCTGGGGGACTGACCGAAATTGCCAAGACCAGAATTGCAGCGAGGTGAGCGTTTGTTCCACTATATGAACCGGGGGGCGGCCTTCTACCGCAACGTGGCGCGGCTGGCCCTGCCCATCCTGCTCCAGAATCTGTGTACCACCCTACTGGGGCTGATCGACACCTTCATGGTGGGCGCCCTGGGGGAAGCCCCCCTGGCCGCCGTTCTGGTGGCCAACATCCCCGTCTTTGTCATCCAACTGGTCATTTTCGGACTCCAGAGCGGCTCCTCCGTCCTCATCAGCCAGTTCTGGGGCAAGGGGGACACCGAGTCCATTAACCGGGTCATCGGCCTGGGCTGCTATGTGGCCGGGGCCATCTCCCTGGCCTTTGCCTCCGTCATGTTCTTCCTGCCGGAGCAGCTGATGGGCCTTCTCACCGACAACCAGGAGCTGGTACCCCTGGCGGCTCAGTACGCCCGCATCGTGGGCTTCTCCTATATTTTCAACAGCCTCACCGGTGTGTACGTGGGCGCCCACCGCTCCATGGAGAACCCCAAGCTGGGCATGATCATCTTCGGCGTGTCCATGCTGACCAACGCCTTCCTTAACTGGGTGTTCATCTTCGGCAACCTGGGCGCTCCCGCCCTGGGCGTGGTGGGCGCGGCGGTGGCTACCCTGTCCGCCCGCGTGTTGGAGTTCGTCATCATGCTCTCCTACGCCTTGACCAACCGGCGCTTCCGGCTCAAGCCCGCCGTGCTCTTCCGGCCGGGCCGCGCCCTGCTGGCCAAATTTCTCCACTACTCCGGGCCGGTGGTGCTCAACGAGACCCTCTGGGGCCTGGGCACCTCCCTCTACAAGGTCATCATGGGCCACATGGAGGGGTCCACCGAGATCCTGGCCGCCCGCGCCCTGGCGGGCAACATTGAGGATCTCTGTACCGTGGCCATCTTCGCCATCGGCAACACCACCGCCATCATCGTGGGCCGGGAGATCGGCGCAGGCCGGCGGGAGCATGTCTATGAGGTGGGGGCTACCCTGGACACCCTGGCCTTCCTCTGCGGCCTGATCATCGGCATTCCCCTGATCCTGGGGGCCTGGTTCGTCTTCCCCTGGCTGGTCTACCCCTTCTTCCACCTGTCGGAGACCGCCGGCTCTATCACCACCATGATGCTGACCTTCATCGGCGTCTTTCTGGCCCTGCGGGCCTTCGACTCCGTCAACACCGTGGGCGTCCTGCGGGGCGGCGGCGACGTGCGGGCCGCCACCATCATCGACACCACCCCCCTGTGGTTCGTCTCCCTCCCCCTGGCCGCCCTGTTCGGCCTGGTGTTCCAGTGGGGCATCTTCTGGGTCTATGTGGGCATCATGGCCGAGCAATTCGTCAAGTTCGGCATTGGCCTGTACCGCCTCCGCTCCCGGGAGTGGATCAACGACGTCACCCAGTTCTCCCGTACGGAGTGACCGCGTTGTAAAAAATACCCCGCCTCCGCCTGTGGGCGCGGAGCCGGGGTATTTTTCTCTGTAAGCCGGCTCACAGCTCCCGCTCCATGCGGATGTCGGAGAGCTGGAACCATTTATCGGAATAGGTGACGTATTTGAACCCAAACCGCTCATACAGCCGCAGGGCCTCCCTGAGCTGATGGTTGGAGGTGAGGACCGCTTTCTTCTGCCCTGCATCCCGGGCGGCCTGGAGCGCCGCCTCCATCAAGGCCGTACCAATGCCCCGGCCCCGGTATGCCTCCTTCACACCGAACTTGAGCAGCTCGCACTGGCCCTTCCCCTGAAGCTCCAGCATGACCATGCCCACAATCTCCTCCCCCCAGCGGGCCAGCAGCACCCGGCCACCGCCGGACAGGAAGCGGTGGGGCTCCGCCAGCATCTCCAGATCCACCGGCTCCAGCAGGTCGTATTCCAGCAGCCAGGGCAGGGAGATGTCCTCCAGCGCCTGCTTGTAGCGGTCCTCATAGTCGATAATCGTGAAGCCTCGGCCCTCGTCCACGGATTCACCCCTCCTTTTTACATAGAATACCATTGTTCCGCCGCCCCGTCAACGCCCGAAACTTGCAGTCCACCCCTTTGCCTGCTGAATTTTCTACGTTCACATTTAATTTACATCCAGAACACTTGACTTTTTCGGGGGACGGTGCTACATTATCTTTAGCACTCAGAGAGTTTGAGTGCTAACATTGTGAAAGGGTGGCCGGAATGGATTTAACAGAGCGCAAAAAACGGATTCTCCGCGCCATCATCGAGAGCTACATTCAGTCGGCGGAGCCGGTGGGTTCCAAGGCCATCGCCGCCTCCATCGATATGGAGGTATCCTCCGCCACCATCCGCAACGAAATGGCGGATCTGGAGGCGATGGGCCTGTTGGAAAAGCCCCACACCTCCGCCGGGCGCATCCCTTCGCCCAAGGGCTACCGGCTCTATGTCAACGAGCTGATGGAGGAGCACAAGCTCTCCCTCCAGGAGACCCAGCGCATTAACCAGGCCCTGGCCATGCGGATGCGGGAGCTGGACCGGGTGCTGGACCAGGCGGGCCGGGTGGTGTCTCAGCTCACTAATTACCCCTCCTTCGCCCTCTCCTCCGGTCTGAGCCGCATGACCATCCGGCGGTTCGATCTGCTGATGGTGGAGCGCAACGCTTTCATCATCGTGGTGATGACCGACACGGACATCGTGCGTAACCGGCTCATCCGCCTGCCCTCCGACCTGACGGAAGCCCAGCTTCAGATGCTCAACACCCTGCTGAACACCACCTTTACCGGCCTGACGCTGGAGGAAATCACCCCGGAGCTGATGCGGGTGGCCCAGCATGCGGCCGGGGAGGCCTATGGGCTTATCTCCCTGGTGGTGTCTTTCGCTATGGAGGTGCTGGAGAGCCTGGAGCAGCGCACCGTCCACACCTCGGGTCTGGCCCATCTGCTGGAGCTGCCCGAGTACCGCAGCCTGGAGCGGGCGCAGCCGCTGATGAGCTACCTCTCCGAGGACGCCGACCCTGCCCGCTTCCCCGTTCCCAAGGACGATCCCATGAAGATCCTCATCGGCCCGGAAAACGTGGCCGACGCGCTGAAGGACACCAGCGTGGTGGTCGCCAGCTACGACATCGGCGACGGCATGCGGGGTGTCATCGGCGTGGTTGGGCCCACCCGGATGGATTACGCCAAGATAACCGCCCGCCTGTCCTATCTGGCCGAGGGCCTCTCCCGGCTGTTTGGACAGGGTGAACTGCCCCAGGGCAGGGACGACGAGAAATAGGAGATGAATGCATCCCATGAGCAAGAAGGAAAAAAAGCCGGAGGACGTGACCCCGGAAGAGCAGACCGAGCAGGCCGTCCCCACCGAGGAGACGGAGGCCGAGGCTCCCAACCCCCTGCTGGAGGAGCTGGAGGCCCTCAAGAAGAGCCTCTCCGACCAGGAGGACAAATTTCTCCGCCTGGCCGCTGAATACGACAACTACCGCCGCCGCAGCCAGAAGGAGAAGGAATCCGCCTGGTCGGACGCCAAGGCGGACACCGCTGCGGCCTTCCTGCCGGTGTACGACAACCTGGAGCGGGCCCTCAAGCAGGAGACCGCCGACGAGGCCTACAAGAAGGGCGTGGAGATGACCATGACCCAGCTCAAGGAGGTTCTCACCAAGCTGGGCATCGAGGAGATCCCTGCCCTGGGCGAGCCCTTCGATCCCAACCTCCACAACGCCGTGATGCACGTGGAGGACGAGGGCGCTGGCGAGAACACCATTGTGGATGTGTTCCAGACCGGCTTCAAGTCGGGCGACAAGGTGGTCCGTTTCGCCATGGTAAAGGTCGCCAACTAAGAAGCGCGGAGGGTAGGCACATAGGGGCGCTAAGGCGGGACGGAGACGAAAAAACAGGCGACGGGCGCAGCCCGAAGCGGCATTTTTCGCGCAGTCTGGACTTAGCGGCCCGGCCATGTGCCCAACCCATAGCGTGACATCATGGCGCACATGGTGCGCCCACCACTCAACCTTGTAAAAAACCAATTTCTTTATTATTGGAGGAACTGCTTTATGTCTAAGATTATTGGTATCGACCTTGGTACAACCAACTCCTGCGTGGCCGTCATGGAGGGCGGCGAGTCCGTCGTCATCCCCAACGCCGAGGGCAACCGCACCACCCCCTCCGTCGTGGCCTTCTCCAAGGACGGCGAGCGCATGGTGGGCCAGGTGGCCAAGCGCCAGGCCATCACCAACCCCGACCGCACCATCATGTCCATCAAGCGCGAGATGGGCACCAACTACAAGGTGAACATCGACGGCAAGGCCTACACGCCCCAGGAGATCTCCGCCATGATCCTGCAGAAGCTGAAGGCGGACGCCGAGGCCTATCTGGGCCAGACCGTCACCGAGGCGGTCATCACCGTCCCCGCCTACTTCACCGACGCCCAGCGCCAGGCCACCAAGGACGCCGGCCGCATCGCGGGCCTGGACGTCAAGCGCATCATCAACGAGCCCACCGCCGCTGCCGTGGCCTACGGCGTGGACAAGGAGCAGGCCCAGAAGGTCATGGTGTACGACCTGGGCGGCGGCACCTTCGACGTGTCCATCCTGGACATTGACGACGGCGTCATCGAGGTGCTGGCCACCGCCGGCAACAACCGCCTGGGCGGGGACGACTTCGATAAGTGCATCATGGACTGGATGGTCGCCGAGTTCAAGAAGAGCGACGGCGTGGACCTGTCCGCCGACAAGGTGGCCATGCAGCGTCTGAAGGAAGCCGCCGAGAAGGCCAAGATCGAGCTGTCCGGCGTCACCTCCACCAACATCAACCTGCCCTATATCACCGCCGATGCCACCGGCCCCAAGCACCTGGATCTGACCCTCACCCGGGCCAAGTTCGACCAGCTCACCGCCAACCTGGTGGAGGCCACCAGCGGCCCCGTGAAGCAGGCCATGAGTGACGCCGGCCTGTCCTCCAGCGACATCTCCAAGGTGCTGATGGTGGGCGGCTCCAGCCGTATCCCCGCCGTGCAGGAGATGGTCAAGAAGCTCACCGGCAAGGAGGGCTTCAAGGGCATCAATCCCGACGAGTGCGTGGCCATGGGCGCGGCGCTCCAGGGCGGCGTGTTCACCGGCGACGTGAAGGGCCTGCTGCTGCTGGACGTCACCCCCCTGTCCCTGGGCATCGAGACCATGGGCGGCGTGATGACCAAGCTCATCGAGCGCAACACCACCATTCCCGCCAAGAAGAGCCAGGTGTTCACCACCGCGGCCGACAACCAGACCAGCGTGGAGGTTCACGTGCTCCAGGGCGAGCGCGAGATGGCCCAGTACAACAAGACCCTGGGCCGCTTCAACCTGGACGGCATCGCCCCCGCCCGCCGCGGCGTGCCGCAGATCGAGGTCACCTTCGACATCGACGCCAACGGCATCGTGAACGTGTCCGCCAAGGATCTGGGCACCGGCAAGGAGCAGCACATCACCATCACCTCCTCCACCAACATGTCCAAGGAGGACATTGACAAGGCCGTCAAGGAGGCCGAGCAGTTCGCCGCCGAGGACGCCAAGAAGAAGGAGGAGATCGACGTCCGCAACCAGGCCGACCAGGTGGTCTACCAGACCGAGAAGGCCCTGGAGGATGCCAAGGACAAGATCAGCGCCGACGACAAGGCCACGGTGGAGGCCGCGCTGAACAAGCTGAAGGACGCGCTGAAGGGTACCGACGTGGCCGCCATCAAGGCCGCCACCGAGGAGGCCAGCAAGGCCTTCTATCCCATCGCGGAGAAGATGTATCAGCAGGCCAATCCCCAGGGTGGTCAGCAGCCTGGCCCCGACATGGGCGGCGCTCAGGCCGGTTCCGCCAGCTCCGATCCCAACGTGGTGGACGCCGATTATGAAGTGGTAGACGACGACAACCAGAAGTAAATTCGTCCGGTGAGCACGGGCCGGTCTGGAGTTGGCTCCTACGCAGTAGGGGGCGGCCCCCAGACCCGCCCGTTTCTCCCGTTAAGAGGTGATAGAACCCTATGCCAGAACAGAAACGAGATTATTATGAAGTCCTCGGCGTGTCCAAGGGCGCCACGGACGAGGAGATCAAGAAGGCCTACCGGAAAAAGGCCAAGCAGTACCACCCGGATCTGAACCCCGGCGACAAGACCGCCGAGGCCAAATTCAAGGAGGCCAATGAGGCCTACGAGGTATTGTCCGACAAGGATAAGCGCGCCCGCTACGACCAGTTCGGCCATGCGGGTGTGGATCCCAATTTCGGCGCGGGCGGACCCGGGGGCGGCTTTGGCGGCTTCGGCGGGTTTGACATGGGCGACATCGACCTGGGCGATATCTTCGGCTCTTTCTTCGGGGGCGGCTTCGGCGGCGGCTCCAGCCGTGCGCGCAGCGGCCCCATGAAGGGCGACACCCTGCGGGCGTCGGTTACCATCAGCTTTGAGGAGGCGGCCTTCGGCTGTGAGAAGGAGATCACCCTCAACCGAACCGAACCCTGCGACGACTGCCACGGTACCGGCTGCGCGCCGGGCACCACAGCGGAGGTCTGCCCCGACTGCCACGGCAGCGGCCAGATCCGTATCCAGCGGGGCGGCGGGGCCTTTACCTTCGCCACCACCACCACCTGCCCCAAGTGCGGCGGCAAGGGCAAGATCATCCATCAGCCCTGCAAGAGCTGCGGCGGCGCGGGCAGCGTCCGCCGTCAGCGCAAGCTCACCGTCTCCATCCCCGCCGGCATCGACAACGGCCAGGCGGTCTCCCTCCGGGGGCAGGGCGGCGCGGGCAAAAACGGCGGCCCGGCGGGCGATCTGCTCATCAGCGTCACCGTCCGCCCCCACGAATTCTTCAAGCGGGACGGCACGTCGGTCTATCTGGAGCACCCCGTCACCTTTCTCCAGGCCACACTGGGCGCGGAGCTGGAGATTCCCACCATCGACGGCAAGGTGAAGTGGAGCCTGCCGGCGGGCACCCAGCCCGGCACCACCTTCCGCCTGCGGGGCAAGGGCATTCCCAGCGTCAACGGCCGGGGCCGGGGCGACCAGTACGTCACCGTGAACGTACAGGTGCCCACCGGCCTGACCCACGAACAGAAGGAGGCGCTGCGTGCCTATGGCGAAGCCATGGGCGAGCTTTCGCCCGGTCCCATGGAGGGCGTAAAATCTTTCTTTGACAAAAAGAAGAAAAAGAAATAAACTAGAGGACGGGCTAATGCCCGTCCTCTAGTCTTACACAGGAGGTGACCGCCCCCGTGGGCCCCATTCGTTATATTGTCATACTCTTTCCCGTCCTCACCCTGCTGGCGCTGCTGGGCTTCTTCTGCTGGTACTGGCGCACCCAGCGCTCTCCCCTGGCCCAGCAGCTCGCCCCCGCGCCGCAGCCGAAGCGCCGCTTCACCTTTGCCGGGCGGTGCCATCCCCTGGCGCGCCGGGATGCCATTCCCATCCTGCTCATCACCTGTATTTACGCCGTCACCGCCTTCGCCCACTTGGGCTCCCTCCAGGCGCCCCAGAGCGCCTGGGACTTCGGGGACGGGGAATCGGCCACCTTCTCCCTGCCGGAGAGCGTCCAGGTGTCCAGGCTGTGGTACTACCCCAACCTGGGCACCGGCAAATACCAGGTGGAGATCTCCGCCGACGGCACCCAGTGGCTCACCCTCTGGAGCCGGACGGAGACCGATGAAACGGGCAGTGAGGAGACCGTTTACTACTGGGCCGACCCGGAGGGCTACGGCGAGAGCTACGCCATGACCCAGAACTACAATCAGCTCTTCAAGTGGAATGAACTCACCTTCGAAAACCCCCAGTATATCCGATACCTGCGCATCACCGGCCAGGCCAATAAGGGCCTGCTGGAGCTGGGAGAGGTGGCCCTGTTCGATCTGGAGGGGAACCGGGTGAATCTGTCCGCCTCGGCCAGCCCCCTCTTCGACGAGCAGGAGACGGTGCCCGAAAAGACCACCTATTACGACTCGGCCTACTTTGACGAGATCTACCACCCCCGCACCGCCTGGGAGCACATCCGGGGCATTGAACCCTATGAGATCTCCCACCCGCCCCTGGGCAAGCTGATCATGGGCGTCGGCATCCGCCTGTTCGGCATGACCCCCTTCGGCTGGCGGTTCATGGGCACCCTGTTCGGCGTGGGGATGCTCCCCCTGCTGTATGTGTTCCTCAAGAACCTGTTCGGCCGCACCTCCATCGCCACCTGCGGCACCGTGCTGCTGGCCGCCGACTTCATGCACCTGACCCAGACCCGGCTGGCCACCATCGACACCTACGCCTTCTTCTTCATCCTTCTGATGTATTATTTCATGTACCGCTACCTCACCCTCCCGGCGGGCGCCCCCTTCCGCAAATGCGCCCTGCCCCTGTTCCTGTCGGGGCTGTTCTGGGGCATCGGCGCGGCCTCCAAGTGGACGGTGATCTACGGCTGCACCGGGCTGGTGGTACTCTACTTCATCGGCCTGTACCAAAAGCTGCGGGACTGGCCGGCGGACGGGGAGACGGGGGCGCGGCAGCCCGGGCGGCTGAAGTGGGCCTTCCAGATTCTCGCCTTCTCGGTGCTGGTGTTCGCCCTGATCCCGGCGGCCATCTATACCCTGTCCTATCTCCCCTACGCCTGGGCGGAGGGAGACAGCAGCCTCACGGGCCTCGTCGGTGCCATGTGGGAAAACCAGAAGTATATGCTCTCCTACCACAGCGGCGTCACCGACACCCACCCCTACTCCTCCCGCTGGTATCAGTGGCTCTTTGACATCCGGCCCATCCTCTACTATATGGACAACTCGGTGCCGGGGTACACCACCCGCTTCGCCGCCTTTGTCAACCCGGTGGTGTGTTGGGGCGGCCTGCTGGCCGTCCTCGCCTGCGCCGTGCAGGCGGTGCGGCGGCGGTGCGCCAGGGCCCTGTTCATCGTCATCGGCTACCTGGCCCAGCTGGTGCCCTGGTTCTTCATCGGCCGCATCACCTTCGCCTATCACTACTTCCCCTCGGTGCTGTTTCTCATTCTGGCCCTGTGCTATGTGTTTTACAGCCTGTCCGAGCAGGAGGAGCTCATCGCCTGGAAGCCCGCCATGTACGCCGTCACGGCGGGGGCCGCGGCCCTCTACGCCCTGTTCTATCCCGTGCTGGTGGGCATCCAGATCCCCTCCTGGTATGGGACCTGCCTGCTGCGGTGGCTCCCCTCCTGGCCCTTCTAATCCCCCGCCCAGCGGCACTTGTGAGGTAATTTGTATGTATCTGTCCGACTATCACACCCACAGCCGGCTCTCCTTTGATGCCCACGCCCCCCTGTCCGAGCTGGCGGAGGCGGCGGCAGACGCGGGCCTGGACGAGCTGTGCGTCACCGACCACTTCGACTTCCTCGACGAAAATGGGGTTCCGGCGGAGGGCTACGACTGGGCCCCCGCCGTGGCCCAGCATCAGCAGGCCCTCCCCGCCGCCGGGGAGCGTCTCACCCTCAAGCTGGGCCTGGAGCTGGGCATGCCCCATCTGAATCCGGCCGCCGCTGCGGCCATCTGTGCCCGCCCGGAGGCCGACTTCATCCTGGGCTCGGTCCACAACCTCTCGCCGGAAAGGGGCGGCACCGACCTGTTCTTCCTGGATTTCTCCACCGTCCAGGCCTGCTATGATGCCCTGGACGACTACTTTGCCTCCCTGGCTCTGCTGGCCGCCACAGATTTTTACGACGTGCTAGCCCACCTCATCTACCCCCTGCGCTATATGCAGGCCCCCGTCACCCTAAACCGCTACCAGGACGCCATCCGGGCCATCCTGCGCACGGCGGTGGAAAAGGGCAGGGGCATGGAGGTCAACACCTGCCGGGGGCGCACCCTGGAGGAGTGGCGGCCCATCCTGGCCCTCTACCGGGACTGCGGCGGCGAGATCGTCACCGTCGGCTCTGACGCCCACACCCCGGCGGACGTGGGCAAGGGCGTCCGGGCGGCCTGCGCGCTGCTGCGGGAGTGCGGCTTCCGCCGCGTCTGCACCTATGAAAAGCACCAGCCCGTGTTCCACACACTCGGATAAGGAGGAAATATATATGATCGCATTGGGTTCCGACCACGGAGGGCTCGCCCTCAAGCGCCACGTCATGGAGTACCTGGACGCCCGCGGCCTGGAGTATCAGGACTTCGGCTGCTACACCGCAGAGAGCTGCGACTACCCCGACTTCGGCCGGGCGGCCGCGGAGGCAGTGGCCTCCGGCGCGTGCGACCGGGGTATCGTTATCTGCACCACGGGCATCGGCATCTCCATCGCCGCCAACAAGGTGAAGGGCATCCGCTGCGCCCTGT
>ERZ773169.2961-NODE-2961-length-11425-cov-4.577221_pt1 | contig 11425 bp, 6 predicted proteins | sample MGYA00580536_ERZ773169 | MGnify/ENA primary metagenome ERZ773169 (study PRJEB29015, sample SAMEA2737814) | human gut metagenome | biome: human gut; feature: human-associated habitat; material: faeces | place: China | collected 2012 ...
CCCTGTTGTCAAGCCCAATTTCACAATTGCTTTTTCCTATCTCCTTATTTATAATATTTACAAATGCAAACACCCACCAAGAAAGGACGTATTTTTATGGAAAAAAAGCCTCATCTGATGGCGATCGTCCTGTTTCTGACGGGTCTTATCTGTATTGGATTACTTTTTGGACTCAGCTATAAAACCTACCGGAAGATCGATGCCGTTGACCAGAAAATGGCCTCCGTGATCAAACCGGTCCAGAAAAAGCAGAAATCCATGAAAGAGGATATCGAACTTTATACAGCTAAGATCGAAAAGAAACAGGCAACCGACAAATACCTGCAGCAGCGGGCACAAACAGAAAAAGCTGTCAAAAACAACACCGGTGAACATGAACGGGCACCGGAAGCCGAAAACAGTCAGAAAACGACCAAACCCTCTGTTTTCAATGAAGCCGGTGGTGAGGGATTCACCGATGGCGGTAATGATACCTCTTCTGCTTCCAACAACGGCCATATCGTCGGAATCGATCCCGGACATCAGGGCGAAAATGTTGATATGAGTGCCACAGAGCCGAACGGCCCCGGTTCCTCCACCATGAAGGCCAAGGCTTCCACCGGAACCAGAGGTTCCTTCAGCGGTCTCCCGGAGTATCAGCTGAACCTGGATGTTTCTCTTCTGCTTAAGGATATCCTGGAACAACGTGGATACCAGGTAGTAATGACAAGGACAGACAATGATACCGCTATCAGCAACAAGGAGCGTGCAGAGCTGGTCGCTTCCCAGGGTGCGGAGATCTGTGTCCGTATCCATGCAAACGGAGATGATTCTGCAGATGTCTCCGGTGCTCTGACCATGTGTCCATCCCAGCAGAATCCTTATGTTTCCAATCTCTATGACAGTTCCAACAAACTATCCAAATGCATTGTGGATTCCTACTGCGCAGCTACCGGCTTCCAGAACCGCGGAATCATCTACACAGATTCCATGACAGGTATTAACTGGAGCACGATCCCGGTGACGATTGTGGAAATGGGATTTATGACCAACCAGAGCGATGATCTGAAAATGGCGGATTCCTCCTTCCAGCAGACTATGGCAGAAGGCATCGCCAATGGAATCTATGCTTAGTTCCAATAATAAAAAGGAGTTTGTTTATATATGAAAAAAAATACATTTCTATATATTGTGATCGCAGTGCTTGTCATCGCACTGGCAGGACTTGGGGCACTGAATGTCCGCTCCCTGGACAAGCTTGCATCTCTCCAGACAAAAGTTAACAAGCTGCAGAAAAGTGTGCAGGAGGTTTCTGATTCTGCCGCTGAGCTCAGCAGCAAAGCCGATCAGCTGGATGCTCTTTATCCTGATGATCCTACCGTTTCTAGCGCTGCTGCCGCAGCATCTTCAGCTGAGGTCCAGGGTCCTTCCGCACAGGAAGAATCCACAGATACATCTGCAGCCTCCGATTCTTCCGAAGCTTCTGGCAGCAAGGACAGTTCTTCTTCCACTCAGGAAGAAGGAACTCTTTCTCCATCCAGCGGAAGCACTTTCACAGACAACTCGGATTCCAGCATGGACAACCTTCTGAATCAGGTACAGTCTCTTCTTCCCACCGATAACGGAACCTGGTCCGTATATGTATGCAATCTTGCAAAAAATACCGAAGGTACCATCAACGATCAGCAGATGCAGGCTGCCAGCCTGATCAAGCTCTATATCATGGGTGCCGTATATGAAGATTATGACAGTCTTTCCTCCAAATACAGCAAGGATCAGTTGGACAATGCACTGAACTCCATGATCACAGTCAGCGACAATGATGCTGCCAATACACTTGTCAATTATCTTGGCGGCGGGGATGACGCAGCCGGAATGGCCCGTGTGAATAAATTCTGTCAGGATCACGGATACACCAGCACTTCCATGGGACGTCTTCTTCTTGCAGATAATTCCAATGGGGATAACTACACTTCCGCAAAGGATTGTGGAAAATTTCTGAAGACCATCTATCAGATCGACAAGGGTACTGCTACCGATAACAACGATACTCTGGCAGGAGCCGAATATATGTATCGTCTTCTGAAAATGCAGACCAGGAAAAACAAGATCCCGGCTCAGATGCCTTCCGAGGTAAAGGTTGCCAACAAAACCGGTGAACTGGATCACGTAGAAAACGATGCCGGCATCATCTATGACACTGCAAAGGGGATCGACCTGGTAGTCTGCTTTATGTCACAGGATCTTAACGATACCTCTGCAGCACAGAACACCATCGCACAGGACAGCCGTGCGATCTATGGATACTACAACGAATAACAAAAGAAACTATCTTCATTTTATATTGGTAAGGAAAACATCATGAATCAGACAAAAGAGAAAAAAACAAGATACCTATTATGGCCTGCGCTGCTGCTTCTGCTTCTTCTGCTGGCGCCGGGCAACATTGTCCGTGTGCAGGCTGCCTCTGACCAGACTACTGTCCAGCTGAAACTCAGTCAGGGTATCCGCCGCTATGATTATGCTTACCAGGTCCTTGATCTGGTAAATCAGGAACGTGCCAAAAAGAACCGGAATCCTGTCACTATGGATAAGAACCTTCTGGAATGCGCTATGACCAGAGCAGAAGAACTGACCGTTTACGCCAGTCATACCCGTCCCAATGGTTCCATCTGTTTTTCAGCCTTTCCTTATTTTGAGAATCCAAGTGAAAATCTTGCGATCAACCAGGGAACTCCTGAAGAAGTTATGGAATCATGGATCGAATCTTCCGGACATTACACGAACATCATGAATTCCAAAAATGTTTCTGCCGGAATCGGCTGCTACTCACAGAACGGTCATCTCTACTGGATCCAGTGCTTTTCTTCTCACGCAACAGAAGCCTGCACACAGCCTGCCAATCAGACTGTGTCACCTGTTATTTCCGTGCTTCCAAAGCTGATAAATATCCATTTCAACGAAGCTTCTCCGATCACATTCACAGAAGAACAGAAAACACTGGCTATCTATATAACCTGTAATGGATTCAGCTATATGAGTTCCAGCCTTGACCCAGCTTCTTTCACATGGTCAACCGGAGATCCTTCCATTGCCACTGTGGATCAGAGCGGTGTTATCCGACTGAAAAGCAGAGGAACCACTACGGTTTCTGCCACACTGAAATCCTGCCCGGACAAAACACTGTCTGCAGATCTCAATGCATACTATGATCTGGAAAATTCCAGAGAGACTTCTCTTCGCTATACAAGTTCCTGGAACTATACCGGAAGTCCCATTACTTTTTCTCCTGAACTAAAATTCCATGGTCGTACGCTGACTGAGGGAAAAGATTATACGATTTCTTTCTCCAATAATCGTAACAGCGGTCTGGGAAGCTTCTCAATCACAGGACTTGGCTTTTATTCCGGAACTCTGACTGATGATTTCCTTATCCGGCAGATCAATCTCTCCCAGTCAGAAGTAACTTTTTCCCAGTCCTCCTATCTGTATACCGGAACCGCACTGACTCCGAAGCCCACTGTCACCTGGAATGGTATAACCCTGACAGAAAATGTAGATTATACACTCTCCTGGCATAACAATGCCCAGCAGGGAAACGCTTATGTTACTGTTTCCGGTAAGGGAAATTTCACCGGTGAAAATAATAAATATTTCTACATCGACCTTACCCCGATCACGGAAGCTGAGATTGGTGATATCCCGGATTATGAATATGCTCCTGGCAAAGAATTCAAGCCGGAGCCAACGGTCACATTAAATGGTGTTACTTTAAAGAAAGATGTTGATTATACCCTTTCTTATTATGATAACACCATGGCAAGTTCCAGAACCAACAGACCTCGTGTCCATATAACCGGTATCGGCATTTACAGAAGCGGTTTTTCCAAATACTTCACCATCAATCCACTGAAGCTCTCCGGTGAGACCATCCAACTGGCAGATCCAAACTGCAAAAGTGAAAGTGTAACCTCTTATCTGCGAAATAACCTGGTCATCACCTATAATGGCACACAACTGACCTCTGATGATTTTCGCATTACTTCTGTATATTGTTCCTCCAGCAATGAAATCCTGGATTTTTCACTTTCCTATAAGCAGAATTATTCCGGTTCAAGGCATATGACATCTGTAAAGCTTTGCGATCTTTCGGATATTCCGGAACAGATCTTCAACGGCAATGCAGTAACTCCGAAGCCTACTGTAAAATACGGCTCGGACACGCTTCAGGAAGGCACGGATTATATCCTTACCTGGAAAGATAACGCCAAAACCGGCACTGGCTCCGTAACGGTTACAGGAATCAACAATTATTTTTCAAGTCAGTCCCTGACCTTTAAAATATCCGCTCCGGCACCAACGAGCACTCCAACTCCGAAGCCATCTACTCCCCCGGCTCCAATGCCATCTGGCACTCCGGCTCCTGTGATCACGAAATTAACTGCACCGTCAATTAAGGCCTCTGCCTCCTGGAACAGCTGTACGCTCCGCTGGAACCATATAAACAATGCCCGGAACTATATTCTCTACAGAAAAACAAATTTCGGAAAATACGTAAAACTCAAAACTTTAAACGCAAATACTACTTCATACAAAGATACAAAGATCACCATCGGAAATAAATATTCTTATGTGATCCGTGCAAGCCGAAAAACATCCTCCGGTTATATCTACAGTCCAACTTCCAAAGCAGTGACCGTGAAACCGAATCTGCTCCGTCCGTCCACAAAGCTTAAAACCCTCAAAGGAAAACAGACACTTTCCTGGAAAAAAGTTCCCGGAGCAACCGGCTATGTCATCTATCAGAAAAAAGGAAATGGTTCCTTCAAAAAAGTAAAAACTATTTCTTCCAAAAATACCAGCTATACATTTAAGACAGCAAAAAATGTTACATATAGCTACAGACTGGTTCCATACCGCACAGTAAACAAGAAGGTAAAGACCGGACCTGCAAGTGCGGTAAAAACCGGAAAAGCAAAATAACAGACTTACCGGATCGGACAAAAAAAGGATGATGCGTCACCGAAACGCATCATCCTTTTTTCAGTTCTTTTCTTCTCCCTCTTCATAGGATTTTTCCCAAATCTCGGAAAATACTGCCAACGGACAGTCTGTCAGCAGGCACATCAGAAGAAAGCACTCATATGGATTCACTATGTAGATCTCACTCATTTCGCAGCGGGCCAGGATCTCCTGGATCTCCTCCAGGAAATGGCGATATCTCGTATACGGATCATCCTCTGCCATCTCCTGAGAGATCACAAAAAACTCCAGCGTGATCAGATCAAACCGCTCCACCGGAAATTTATGGTTCAGGATATTGTTGATCCTCTGGCGGCTGAAGCGCTTCTGGCTGAAATGCTTTGCCAGAATGGATGCGGACATCTTTTTGAGATTTCCCATTTTATTAATGGGGATCCCGCTGCAGATAACCTTTTCCAGATCCGAAGCACTGATATTCTCAGGCTTCCAGATCTTTTTGCCACCGTTTTCTTCCTCATCTTCCTGATACATGGCTGCAATGATCTTCTTTGCCCGCTCCAGAAGGATCATAAATTCCTGAAAAGCCTGGCTCTTCTCTGATTTCGGATCATCATGTCTCCCTTTCAGAAAAGCCAGATATTCCAGAAGCTTTTCTTCACTGTCCAGACAAAGCCCTGTGCCATACACGATCTCTCCGGTCTTTTTTTTCACCGGAGTCATCTGTTTGTAGGTTTCTTTATATTCCTCCGCTTTATAGTAGCCAAGATGATTCCGGTAACAATACCAGTAGATCACTTCTTCCGGATTATGGAAATCAAAATCCTGCTCACGAAGCACCCGGGTCAGAAAATCTGAAACATCCTCTGTACTCATCCGAAGTCCGAACCCCAGCAGAAAAACTGTTTCACGCTTCACAGATGCCTGAGTCAGCCAGTTATTCACCAGAGAACTCAGCTTGGCTGATGTAGGTGACATGGATTTCGGTGTGTAGGTTTCCTTGAAGGATTCCACAACGATCTCTCTGTAGACTTCCTGCGGCACCTGGGAAAAAGGCTCCTCAAGCTCTGCACGCTCATACACATATCGTTTCAGATAGTCACCAAAGGAAACCAGTTCCATCTCCTTGTAAAGATAATGAAAAATAACATCTGCATCCTCATCCTCAAAGGAATCCAGACTAACAACCTGGCGGAACTTCTGTGCCGCCTTTCTTGTAAATTCAAAGTCCTTCACTGAATCGAAGGCAACTGTCTGTTCAAAATCAAGATCCTGCATTCGATTTCTCATCGCAAATTTTCTCCTTATCCCTTTTCTTACTCCCCGGGTTTATTACCGTCCGGTACTGTGGCGCTCTGCCCAGCGTTTGAGAATATTTTTTTCTTCATAGCCGCTGATCTGTGCAAGGACCAGTGTCACATTATCTCTGCCGCCTCTTTCCAATGCCTGTTCCAGGATCTTACCTACTTTTTCTTCTGCGGTCTCTGTCCCGTCAAGGATCTTCTGAAGCTCCTCATCAGAAAGCATGTCTGTCACTCCATCTGAACAGATCAGATACGAGCTTCCCGGCTGATAACCGATCTCCACGATAGAAGGCTCCAGTGCCATGTTTTCTTCCTGAAAGCCCAGATACTGCGTCAGCGGAGCTTTTCCCAGCATTTTTCCGCCGATCACATGGTCCGTGGAAATCTGCTGGAACTTCCCCTGAAAATGACGGTAGATACGGCTATCCCCAAGGTTGCAGGCATAGATTGCCTTTTCGCTGAAAGACAAAAGTGCCATGGTTGTTCCCATGCTTCTGATACAGTTTTCATTGCTGTAGCGACATACTGCCTCATTCATATTTTCGCAGGCTCCTGTCAGAAAAACCACAGGCTCTTTTTTCAGGGTCTTTTTGTTTTCTTCATAGAAGCCTCCCAGCGCTTCCACAGCCGCAGAAGCTGCCATTTCACCGCAGCTTTCTCCGCCCATGCCGTCAAAAACGGCCAGCATTGGAAGCTGCCAGTGCTGTGTATGACCTGCCAGGATTCCGTCAACCCCCTGGTTGTGCACCGGCAGGCGCACTCCGCAGCACCAGAAATTATCCTCATTATTTGTCCTCACCTTTCCGGTGTGACATGTATACGCATAATCAATCTGATAGGCCATTCTTTTTCCTTTCGTAAAAACCCTTCGACATTACTGCTGAAGCTCCACTACAGAATTACTCCAGTATTTGTCTCCCAGTTCTACATATTTGTCGTTATCGCTCTCTTTATCATGAACCTTACCATCTGCATCGATCCATCGGATCAGAAGGCCGTCCTGATAATAAAAATACTGCTTCTCATCTCCGTCCCATACATAAGTATAAAACATCTGCTCGCCCCAGTAAAAATATTCCTCATAAACGCCATCTGCGGAACTGCCGGGATATACAAGTACTTTGGCGATCTCTCCTGATCCGTTATAAAAGCGCAGGCAATCCCCCTCTGTACCTTCACGTCTATAGCTGTCCAGGGCATTTTCTATGGTTGTCGCATGGTCACGTATCGTTTCCATTGCCTGTGCGAAACTTTTATCCGAATTGTCTGCAGTACCGAAATTTCCTTTGTTCAGAGCATCAGAATCATCGGAATCTGTATACGAAGGTTCCCCGTTATCCGCAGGTTTCCGTATCGTTCGTACCGCAAGGATCCCGCCGATCAGCACAACAAGGATCCCGGCTGTTATAAGCATTCTGAAAATACCTTTCCGTTTCCTTCTGTCATCGTCATTTCCGTCATTCTCTGGCACGGATCCTTCCCACTCCTGGAGATTCTGGTCACGGTCGTCTTCCAGATCTGTGATAGAGGTAACTCTGGGCTTTACAGCTCCGGTTTTTCTTATACCGGGATCTGATTGACGGGAACGTCCTGACGGATAACCGGACAGGCTATCCTTTTCGGATGCTATTTTTCCGGATGCAGATTTCTGAGGCTTCTGTATTGTGCTCTGAGCCTTTGGCGTATTCCGGGCTGCATTTTTTGCTATTTCTCCGGCTGTCGGTTTCTCCGGCTGTATGGATACCGGCACAGGATTTTTACGTGCCTGACGGATCGCATCCGTATTCAGCTGACTCGTTCTTGCCAGCTGTCTGGCTGCACCCTCCTGGAGAAACTTCGGCATGGACTCCGGAACAGGTCTTTCCTCCACTGGTTTCGGTTTCTCATGAACTCCCTGTTCTCTGTTTGCCGCTCCATACCGGATTTCTTCCAGTGCTTCCCGAAACTTCTCAGGAGTCTGATATCGTTCTTTTGCATCATAAGCACAGGCTTTTAAGATAACGGAGCCGAAAGCCTCTCCTGCATCCACAGGTGGTGGCGGTGTTTCGCCTGACATCCTTCTCGTGAGTGCGTTTTCCTTATCTCTGTATGTGATCAGCTGTTTTTCAAGATTCAGAAACGGAAGCCTGTTATGATTCATCAGTTTATATAACACCAGGCCAAGTGCATAAATGTCCACTCTGCTGTCGTACTGTTCTCCCCTGTACATCTCCGGCGCCATATAGGAATAAGTTCCCTTTTTGGAAAGGGTACTCATGGTTTTTTCCAGTTCTCTGGCGATTCCAAAGTCCCCCAGCTTGAAATCCCCGAACCTGGATACAAAAATATTCTCAGGTTTGATATCCCTGTGGATGATGTGAAGCTGCCCACAGTATTCCAGTGATCTGCAAAGATCGATACCCAGCTTCATCACTTCTTTTTCTGTGAGATTTTTTCCCGCATAATATTCCATGAAGCTTGTGAGATATTCCATGCGGATAAAAATATCCCATCCGATCTCGTCCAGATATTCCATCACCTTGTAATCTTCTACAGATACAATATGGGAATTTCCCCGGAAATACTCCATGGTGCTTACTTCCTGAATGCACTCCTCCACCAGATTTTCAAAATAACCGCGGACAGATTTTTCATCACCGGATTCTGAGCGCACACTGTCCAGCTCCCCTTTACTGGCGGGGATTGTGATTATCTTAATTGCCGAGTAAAAAGAACGTCCCTTCTCAGTTCTCTGAGCTTTATACACTCTTCCAAAAGAGCCTTCCCCGATCTTGCTTACGATCTTCCATTCCGGCCACGGGGAAATTGGCAGTTCCTTGTCCATCGCAATCCCTCCTCTCTCAGAAAATCCCTGCTTATAAACAGAAATCTCCCTCCGGATTTCCGGGGGGAGATTTATTTATATTAGCAAGGTATATCGACTTATTCTTCTACCGGTGCAGTTTCCTCTGCTGTCTCTTCAACAGCAATGGTCTCTTCCTCCGGAGCAGTCTCAGTCTTCTCTTCCTCTACGGAAATTTCCTCTGTATCCTCAGGCTCCTCGGAAGCTGTTTTTACCTCCGGCATTCCTGTGTCAAGACTGATCTCACTGTAACGCTTCATACCTGTACCTGCAGGAATCAGCTTACCGATGATAACGTTCTCTTTCAGACCGATCAGCGGATCGATCTTACCTTTGATAGCAGCCTCTGTCAGGACTTTTGTTGTTTCCTGGAAGGATGCTGCTGACAGGAAGGAGTTTGTAGCAAGGGATGCTTTGGTAATACCAAGCATAACCTGTTTTCCCTCTGCCGGCTGTTTGCCCTCTGCCTCAAGTTTCTCGTTAACTTCCTCAACATCAAGGACATCAACAAGTGTTCCTGGCAGGAACTCTGTATCTCCGTTATCCTCGATACGGATCTTCTTCAGCATCTGATGAACGATAACCTCGATATGCTTATCGTTGATCTCAACACCCTGCAGACGATATACACGCTGAACCTCACGGATCATGTAATCCTGAACTGCACGCACACCCTTGATTCTCAGGATATCATGCGGATTTACACTACCTTCTGTCAGCTCATCGCCGGCCTCAAGAACCTGTCCATCAAGGACTTTGATACGAGAACCGTATGGGATCAGGTAAGTCTTGGAATCGCCTGTCTCCGGATCGTTTACGATGATCTCACGTTTCTTCTTAGTGTCGTTGATCGTGGCAACACCTGGGATCTCTGTGATGATCGCAAGACCCTTCGGCTTTCTTGCCTCAAAAAGCTCCTCGACACGAGGAAGACCCTGTGTGATATCTCCACCGGCAACACCACCGGTATGGAAAGTACGCATGGTCAGCTGTGTACCTGGCTCACCGATAGACTGTGCTGCGATGATACCAACAGACTCACCAACCTGTACCGGCTCACCGGTAGCCATGTTCGCACCATAACATTTTGCGCAGACACCAACCTTGCACTTACAGGAAAGGATGGTACGGATCTTCAGTTTGTCGATCGGTCCGCCTGTCTGGTTGCTTACGCCCTCTTTCATGATACGGGCTGCACGCTTCGGTGTGATCATGTGGTTTGCTTTAACAAGGATTTCTCCGTCTTTATTCTTAACTGTCTCACAGGAGAAACGTCCTGTGATACGCTCCTGAAGGCTCTCGATCTCTTCTTTTCCGTCCATGAATCCACGAACGACCATACCGGAGATCTCTGCTCTGTTCTCACAGCAGTCCGCCTCACGAACGATCAGATCCTGGGATACGTCAACAAGTCGTCTTGTCAGGTATCCGGAATCGGCTGTACGAAGAGCGGTATCAGAAAGACCTTTACGGGCTCCATGAGCGGACATGAAGTACTCCAGTACGTCAAGACCTTCACGGAAGTTTGACTTGATCGGGAGCTCGATGGTATGACCGGTTGTATCCGCCATGAGTCCTCGCATACCGGCAAGCTGTTTGATCTGCTTATCGGAACCACGGGCTCCGGAGTCAGCCATCATGAAGATGTTGTTGTACTTATCAAGACCTGTAAGAAGTGCCTTTGTAAGCTCATCATCGGTCTTCTTCCAGGTATCAACAACCTCTTTGTAACGCTCTTCCTCTGTGATAAGACCACGTTTGTAGTTCTTTGTGATACGGTCAACAGTATCCTGAGCCTGCTTGATCATCTCCGGCTTCTGCGGCGGCACGGTCATATCGGAAATGGATACGGTCATGGCTGCACGTGTGGAGTATTTGTAACCCATAGCCTTAACGGAGTCAAGTACCTCGGCTGTCTTTGTTGCACCGTGAGTATTGATAACCTTTTCAAGGATCTGCTTCAGCTGTTTCTTACCTACAAGGAAATCAACCTCAAGAAGCAGTTCGTTTCCAGGTACGCTTCTGTCCACAAATCCAAGGTCCTGCGGAAGGATCTCGTTGAACAGGAAACGTCCCAGTGTGGACTGAACATTGCCGCTTAACACAGTGCCATCCGGCATTGTCTTATGGCAACGTACAATGATCTTGGTCTGGAGTGTGATGACCTTGTTCTCATATGCAAGAATTGCCTCGTTGACACTCTTGAAGAACTTGCCCTCACCCTTGTTTCCAGGTCTTTCCTGTGTCAGGTAGTAGATACCAAGGACCATATCCTGTGAAGGAACGGCTACAGGACCACCATCAGAAGGTTTCAGCAGGT
>ERZ773169.2963-NODE-2963-length-11423-cov-4.302428_pt1 | contig 11423 bp, 7 predicted proteins | sample MGYA00580536_ERZ773169 | MGnify/ENA primary metagenome ERZ773169 (study PRJEB29015, sample SAMEA2737814) | human gut metagenome | biome: human gut; feature: human-associated habitat; material: faeces | place: China | collected 2012 ...
CTGCCGCCATCAGGGTGCGGTAGGTATCCTCCGAGAAGTCCTGATGGCCCGGGGTATCCAGAATGTTCACGCACTTGCCTGCATAGTTGAACTGCAGAACAGAGGAAGTGACAGAAATACCGCGCTGCTTTTCGATATCCATCCAGTCAGACACAGCGTGCTTGGCGCTCTGCTTGCCCTTGACGGAACCGGCCTGATTGATGGCTCCACCGTACAGCAGCAGCTTTTCGGTCAGGGTCGTTTTGCCGGCATCGGGGTGGCTGATGATCGCAAACGTCCGGCGGCGCTCGATCTCTTCACGATTTGTCATATATTGATTTCTCCTGAATCAGAATGGCTCTTTATTCGGTCAATCTCACGTTACATTGGTGATTCTCCGTAAACTGGCTTGCCCTCTCAGTCTGCTTCGCAGCCAGCTCTCCCAAAGGGAGAGCCGGTTGCTGCTCCAGGTACAGGCCCTGCAGATCTGCAGCACTTCTCCTTCCAGATGCGTTGGCTCCCCCTTCGGGGGAGCTGGCAAAGCCGACAGGCTTTGGCTGAGAGGGCAAGGATGCCAAAATTACACACAACTTATATTTTACCAGCAATTCCACCTAGATGCAAGAGTTTTTGTTATTTTTTCAGGAGGAAGCAGGGCAAGGGGGCGGTATCGGCCCAATTGGCAAAGCCGCAGACAAGGGCGGTGCACTGTTTCAGGGGCCGGGAGCGCATCCACTGGAGGATTTCGGTCTTTTCGTCGGAGCCGATGACCTTTCCGCTGTACAGGATGGCGCTGAGCACCCCGCCGGGCCGCAGGGCCTCGAGGGCGGCTTCCAGCGCCGGGATGCTGCTTTGGGCGTGGGAGAACACCCCATGGTCGGCACCGGGCAGCCAGCCGAAGTTGAACATCACGGCATCAACGGTGCCGGGCTGCACATATTGTAAGAGGTTGGCGTGGCTGTCGCAGTGAAGCTCTGCCGCAAGGCCCTTCCGTGCAAGGTTCTGCCGGGTGGAGGCAATGGCTTCCGGCTGGATGTCAAAGCCCAGCACCCGGCCCTCTTTGCCCACAAGGCGGCAGAGAAAAGCCGTGTCACCCCCGTTGCCGCAGGTGGCATCGATGCAGAGCCTCGGGTCAGCCAGCCGCGCGGCGAGGAAGTCCTGCACAAGCTTCACGGCCGTCAGGTCGGGGGTGCGGCGGCGGCACAGCCCGCTGCCCTCTGCCGCAAAACCGAACTTTGCCCAGAAGGCCAGCTCCCCCGCATCGGCAGGCAGAGGAGCCGTGAACACCGTGGCCATCTCTTTGTCATAGCCGCCCAGGCTGCGCAATACCTCTTTTAACAGGTAGGAGCCGTAGCCCTTGCGCCGCCATTCCGGCACAATGGTCAGGGCAGTGATGTCCGCGCCCTGCTCCGTGGGCCGGGCCTGGCAGGTGCCAATGATGGTTTTCTCTTTATACAGGGCATAACCGCCCGGGGTCTTTTCCAGTTTCATAATTTGCTCCTTTCGCGAGCTTGCCCTGCTGGGCTAACCTCTCCGTCATCATCGCTTCGCTCCTGTTTGCCCTGCGGCAGGCATTGGTTTTGGAGCGCCAGCGATCATTGCGAAAAACAAATCCCCTGCCAAGGGCTCCCCTATTAGGGGAGCTGTCGCGGCAGCGCCCGCGACTGAGAGGTTTCACAAAGCGAAGATGACGGAGAGGTTTCGCAACGTTGCCGGCTTCTGCGCTGCACCCTTAAAATACCAAGCCCCCGCGCCGCTGTCAAGGCTTCCCGCTGCGACCTTATTTCACATATTCTTCACCCGGTCAGCGATTCCTTTTCACAATTACCGGATACAATAGAAACAGTTCCAAGGAGGTGCGGCAGAGCGCCCCCTCCGAACCATTCCCTTTGAGAAAGGAAGTAACCAGTATGGATAACGAAAACAAGTGGGAATACGATTATTCCTCTGAACATAGCCAGACCGGCGAGACCGGCTACCCCAACGTCGGCTCCTCCGGCATGAACACCGCCAACACGGCAGGCACCTACGGCGAGGCCGCACAGATGGCCCCCCAAGCCGAGCCGAACAGCGGCAGCGATGGCGGCGCAGTGCCGCCTCCGGAAGGCCCCCGGTATCAGGCCGCACAGGGAAGCCCCAAGCAGCCTCCCAAAAAGCGCCGCCGGAAAAACGGCAATATCGCCCGCAGCGCAGTCGCACTGGTGCTGGCAGCAGCCATGGGCTTTGTCGGCGGCTTTGTGGGGGCCCGGGTGGGCAACACAGGCGGCAAGGTGGTCATCCAGCAGGCGGCACCTTCCTCCACATCCAGCAGTGATTCCGGCTCTGCCTCCGCAGTGAACACCGCTTCCGGCATGACCACCGCTCAGGTCTCTGAGATGGTCAGCCCCAGCGTTGTGGTCATCACCACCGAGCAGGTGGTCTACTCCCAGTGGTCCTGGTACGGCCAGAGCCAGGTGGAGAGCGGCGCTGGCAGCGGTGTCGTGATCAGCTCCGACGGCTATATCCTGACCTGTGCGCACGTTGTGTCCGGCGCGTCCAACATCACCGTGACCATCGGCGATACCGATTACCCCGCCACCGTGGTGGGCGAGGATGACACCAGCGACGTGGCTGTCCTCAAGATCGATGCCACCGACCTGACCCCCGCCACCGTTGGCAACAGCGACAGCCTTGCCGTGGGCGAGAGCGTGCTGGCCGTGGGCAACCCGCTGGGTGAGCTGGGCGGCACCGTGACCAGCGGCATCGTCAGCGCTCTGAACCGCAGCGTGACCATCCAGGGCACCAGCTCCACCAACACCATGTCCCTGATCCAGATGGATGCCTCTGTCAGCCCCGGCAACTCCGGCGGCGGCCTGTTCAACATGAACGGTGAGCTCATCGGTCTGGTCAACGCAAAGTCCTCCTCCAGCGATGCGGAGGGTCTGGGCTTCGCCATCCCCATCAACGACGCCATCAAGGTGGCACAGGAGCTGCTGGAGAACGGCTATGTCTCCGGCCGTCCCTACATGGGCATCACCTATCTGGCTGTGACCGATGCCCAGACCGCAGCACAGCTCAACGTCAATGCCTACGGCGTTTACGTTGTGGATGTTGTGCAGGGCGGCCCCGCCGACAAGGCCGGTCTGAAGACCGGCGATCGCATCGTGAGCATCGACGGCACCGAGATTGCCCAGAAAGACGACCTTGGCACCCTGATCCAGCAGCATGCCGCCGGTGATACCCTTTCCATCACCGTGGCCCGGGAAGGCCAGATGCAGACCGTCAGCCTGACTCTGGGCGAAAAGAACGCCCAGACCCAGCAGGCACAGAAAAACTCCTGATCCTCCCAAATCTTTTTCCTGATCCATAAATCAAAAATCCCCTGACCGGCGTGAACTGGTCAGGGGATTTTTATACCTGCCCGAACACGGTGGCGCTCAGGGGCAGGAGGACGGTCTGGCCGGTGCAGATGCGGCTGCTGCCCCGCCACAGGCTGGAGGAGATGCCGTCACTCAGCAGCTTCCAGCTGCCGCCGGGCAGGGTGATGACCTGCGCCGTCTCGGTGGGGTTATAGTAGACGCACAGGGCGCTCCACGCTGCGCCGTCGCCCCACTGGGCGGGGAGCCGCCAGCCCACAAGAGGCTGTTCCAGCGGGAAGAACTCGATGGCGGCGGGGCTGGTCTTGTCCAGCGCCCCCAGCCGGGGGAACGCCGCCCGCAGACCAATGAGCCCGCGGTAGTAATCCACAAGGCTGTGGAACTGTTCGGCCCGGTGCCAGTCCAGCCGGTTGAGGGCCGGGCTGGAGTGGTAGCTGTTGCCCTGCCCCTTCTTGGTGCGGGCAAACTCCTCGCCCGCCTGCCAGAAAGGCAGGCCCATGCTGGTCAGGTAGATGCCCGCCGCCAGCCGGTTCTGGGCCAGGGCGGTCTTGTCCACAGCGGCAAACTCCGGGCGGGCGTAGCGCACCATCAGGAGCTTATCCCACAGGGTGAAGTTGTCGTGGGCCGAGACATAGCTGATGATCTGCCCCGGGGCGTGGGGCGGCAGCTTTTCACTGCGGCACCACGCCGCCACCGAAGCACCGATATCCCAGAAACTTCCCGGCCTGCCCTCCACATAGCCCGGCTCCCGGGCATCGAAGCAGCCGCCCTTGATGGCATCCCGGGTGTTGTCACAAAAGATGCCGATGCGCTCGTTCAGCATGTTCAGGTTGTTCTTGTTGGCCTCGTATCGGTGCAGGGCGCTGCAGCCGCCCTGCCACGGCTCGCCGTACATCAGGATATCCCGCCCGCCGGGCAGCTTGTCCAGTTCAGCCCGGAGGAGGTTCATGGTCTCCACGTCATACAGGCCCATCAGGTCGAACCGGAAGCCGTCGATGTGATATTCCCGTGCCCAGTAGAGCACCGAATCAATGAGATAGCGCCGGGCCATGGGCCGCTCGGAGGCAAACTCGTTGCCGCAGCCGCTGCCGTTGGAGAGGGAGCCGTCATCGTTCTGACGGAAGTAGTAGAGGGGCACCGCCCGGTTCAGCACATTATCGGAACGATACATGTGGTTATACACCACGTCCATTACAACGCCGATGCCCGCCGCATGGAGGGCCGCGATCATCTGCTTGCACTCCCGCACCCGCACCTCACCCCGGGTGGGGTCGGTGGAGTAGCTGCCCTCGGGCACATTGAAGTTGGTGGGGTCGTAGCCCCAGTTATACTGTCGGGTCAGGGGGCGGCTCTCGTCCACGCTGCCAAAATCGAAGATGGGCATGAGCTGGACATAGCTCACCCCCAGCCGCTTGAGGTAATTCAGGCAGGTGGGGTGGATGCCGTCGCTGCTCAGGGTCGTGCCCTGCTGGGTAAAGGCCAGGAATTTGCCTCGCCAGGCTGTGTGCACGCCGCTGGCCGGGTCCTGCGAGAAATCCCGGACGCCGACCTCCCACACGCTGCGGCGGGCCGGCGGGATCACCGGCCGCACATCCCGCTCCCAGCCCTGCGGGTCCACCCGGGCCGGATCAAAGATCATGCTGCGCACCCCGTTCACCCCGGCCGAGCGGGCGTAAGGGTCCGCTGCATTGCAGGTGCCAAACGGGGTGGTAAGGGTGAAATCGTAGTATTTCCCGTGCTGGTCGCCGGGCAGATAGACGCTCCACACACCCTTGTCCTGCTGCTGCAGGGGCAGGGTGCCCACACAGGCCCCGCCGGTGCCCCGGCGGTACAGGTTCACTGCTGCCTGTTTTGCCGTGGGAGCCCACAGGCGCAGGTGCGTCCCGGCGGGGGTATACTCCACCCCCAGCGAGCCGTAGTATTCCGTCTGGCGGGCAAAGGCTTCGCTCTCAAACAGCGTCTTCCATTCAGCAGGTGTTCTTGGCTCCATGGCAATCCATCCTTTCGTTTGACAATAGTGTAACGAACTTTGTCCTTTATTTCAACCCTTTCCTTGCAAAACGTACCAGACTCCACTATACTGAAAGAAAAAACACTGCACGGAGGGAAGTTTTATGGCATATACCGACGATTGGGAAAGTCTGATGAACGGCGTGTTCGGCCCGGGGGGCAGATTCAAGGCTGCCCCCGGCACTTCTGCACCCAAAACAGGCGGCAGCGCCGCCCTGCCCGACCTGAACGCGGCGCTTCTGGAACAGCAGAAACGGCTGGACGAGCTGTTGAAGCAGCAGAACGCCCAGCTCAAAACCCAGAGCGATGCCACCGCCGCCGCGCTGGAAAGCAGCCGCCAAATGCTGCGGGACATGGAGGACGAAGGCCTGCTGGCCAGGGGCACCACCAACGTGAAGCCGGAGCACCTGGGCAGCTTTGAAGGCCTTGCCGCCGAGGTCAGGCAGACGGTGCTGGGGCAGGATGCTTTTGTAGACAGCGTGGTGCGGGCCATGCGCCGCCCCTTTGTGCTGGGCACCGAAGCCCCCGCCGCCCGCAACGTCATCCTGCTCACAGGCGGGGCAGGCACAGGCCGGCATTTCGCGCTGGAAGAAACTGCCCGCTGCATGGCGGCCCGGGGTCTTTTGCAGAGCGACAGGATCGCCACGCTGGATCTGGCCCTTTACCCCAATTCCGGAGCCGAAAAGCTCTTCCTGCAGGACCTCTACGCCGCCCTGCACGCGCCCGGGGAGATCCTTGCCTTTGAGCACTATGAAAGCTGCTATCCCGGCTTTCTGAAGACCCTGTCCGATCTGGCCGTCAAGGGCAGCGCCCCCCTGTCCAGCCGGTATCTCGTGAACAAGGAGGGCATCCTTGTGGATGCCGGCACGGCGCTGGCCCCGGGAGCCATCAGCCGCATCGACCCCTGCGGCAAATACCTCATCTTTTACTCCCACAAGGGCCGGGAGGCACTGGCCGATAAATTCGGCGCGGCGCTGGTGTCGGCGCTGGGGGATGTCTGCGAAACGGCCCCCTACACCCGGGAGGACCTGGCCGCCCTTGCCGCGCAGCAGCTCAACGGGCTGGCCCAGAAGATCCGCACCCGGCTGGGGCTGACCCTTTCCGCCGGGGCCGACGTGCGGGACTATGTCGCGGCCCAGTGCACCGCACAGAAGGGTGCCGCCGGGCTGGCCGAATGCTGCGACCGCATCTTCCGTGCCCTGAGTGAATACTGCCTGCGGACCGATGAAACCCTTACCGGCACCGTGACCCTGACCGCCGGGCCGGAAGAGGTGCTGTTCCGCCTGAACGACGGCGCAGACCAGCCCCTGTTCGACCTGCTGCCTGCCGCCTACACCGGCGCGCTGGATGCCATCCGGGCCGAGATCAACGAACTGGTGGGCCTTGCCCCGGTCAAGGAATATGTGTTCGGTCTGGCCGACAACCTGCAGGTGCAGCAGCGCCGGGCCGCCGCCGGGCTGAAAACGGCCAGCCTGTCCATGCACATGATCTTCACCGGAAACCCCGGCACCGGCAAGACCACCATTGCCCGGCTGGTGGCGAAATACCTGAAAGTCATCGGTGCCCTCAAGGGCGGGCAGCTGGTAGAGGTGACCCGTGCCGACCTGGTGGGCCGCTACACCGGCCACACCGCCCCCCTGACCAACAGCGTCATCGAGAGCGCGCTGGGCGGCGTGCTCTTCATTGACGAAGCATACAGCCTCTACCGGGGTGAACAGGACAGCTTCGGGCTGGAAGCCATCGACACCCTTGTAAAGGGAATGGAGGATCACCGGGATGAGCTGGTGGTCATTCTGGCCGGGTATACCCGGGAGATGGAGACCTTCCTCACCGCCAACAGCGGCCTTGCCAGCCGTTTCCCCAACAAGATCGAGTTCCCGGACTACACCGCTGAAGAGCTGCTGCAGATTACCCACGTTCAGGCAAAAAACAAGGGGTACCGTCTGGCCGAAAGCTGCACCCAGCCCCTGCTGGGCTATTATGCCCGCTGGCAGGAATCCGATGCCCGCACCGCCGGCAATGGCCGCCTTGCCCGCAACACACTGGAAAAAGCCATCTTCCACCAGAGCCGCCGCCTCGTGGCCGAGCCTGCCGCCGCGCTGGATCTGATCCTGCCCAGTGATCTGGAACTGAAAGAACCGGAAGAATAAAACGGAGAAAGGAGTTTCTGATGAATACCAAAAACCTGCACCAGATTTTCGCAAACTATATTGACCGTTTTGAAGAGCTGAACGACCCGGAGCACAATGAAACATTCAAATGGTGGGCAGCAAAACAATTCCGGAAGCAAATGGATGCTGCCTTCAAACAGTCTGGACATAATTTTGCAGTAGCCTTAGATCATATCAAGGGTCACAAAAAAGAGGAACGTGTTATAGAAACAATCATTGATGGGAAGATGCAGCCTTTTGACGGATTGGTAAAAATTTCCCAGCAGAACGAAGAAGCAGCTAATTCTGTCAAGCGGCTGTTTCAGGATTTGTTCAAGGATGACTGCGGTGATTTGGAAAAGCGAGAAGAAAAAATCGCAGCATTTCTTGAGGACAGTGAAAAACTACGGCTGAAATATTTTCCGAACTATTACAGCTATAAACAGACGGCTCGTTCCGTTGCCGGATATCTGTTTCTCTATGAACCGGATAAATACTATATGTACAAAGCAAATGAGGCAAAGCTTTTTGCGGATTGCGTGGAGTACTATGGCGATTGGGGCACTGGCGACCAAATTAAACTGAAAGAATATTACCGGATGTGCGATGAACTTGTTGCAGAGATTAAGAACTGCAAAGAATTGATGTCCACGGATAAGAGCCGTTTTGATGGTCATTTCCAGTATATTCGTGATGATCTTGCTAATGATGAAGCAAAACACATACTTGCATATGATATCATCTATTGCACATCTGTGTATAACTTGTACAAAGGACTCACATTCAAAAATATCACATTCAAAGAGAAAAAACTATATCATGAGCGTTTGAACAAGGCACTGGCACTGCAAGAAGAATATCAGAAAGCGGAAGAAGAGTATACTCTGCTGGATCAGGCAGTACAGCACTATGACGCAGTCTTTGTGCCCGGTACTGCTGTGGCAAATCTCAAGTATGGCCCTGGCAGAATCGTTGCCCGGAGGGATGCGGTTCTTGATGTTCAGTTTGAATCGCAACCGGATTTAATCAAATATGACTTCTGGCAAACTGTTACTGGGCATTATCTTAAATTTGAAGATTCGCTGGACAAAGAAACTGCTCAGCAATATGAGGATATTTTCCGCCGACATGACGGTATCAGCAGTGGACTGGTACGCCTTCAGAAAGAGCTTGAAGGATATCAGGACGTACTGGAATAATTAAAAGCAAGCTATACACAATAAAAGGTGCTGCCCCGTCAGATCAACCTGCGGGGCAGCACCTTTTTGTGTGTATGATTTTTTACTGATTTGCCTTTGCAATTCTGCTGCTCAGGTCAAACAGCCCCTGCCGCACTTCGGGCGGGGCGACCACTTCTATCTTGCCGCCAAAGCCGCAGACCCAGCCATAGAACTGGTCACTGACGCAGATGGGAACATCGAAGTGGAAAGACCCATCCTCTTCCGGCAGGAACATGGGCGTAGTGCCGAAGCGCTCCCGCATGGCACCTTCCAGATCCGCGGTGCACCGCAGGGTAACGCGATGCTCCGGCCCGCCGTACATTCCAAAGTGCTTGCGCAGATAGGCAGGCAGGTCAAGATCCGCAAACTGTTCCTGACCGCGCCGGGGCGCATCCAGCACCCGGACCCCGCTCATCTTGTCCACCCGATAATGGCGGATGCCCTTTTCGTCGGCAAAGGCAATGAGGTAGTAGCACCCGTTCTCCCAGGCCAGCTGCCACGGGCTGACGGTCCTTTTCTCTTTCTCGCGGCTGTCGGCTTTTCTGTAGAGGAACTCCACCATTTTACCGTTGTTGATGGCCTCGTGCAGGGCATCGATGCTGTACAGCAGGCTCTTGCTGTCGGTCTTGGGGCGGCCCTCCACATAGACCTGACGCTGCAACTGACTGCCCTCGTAGTTGGAGCAGAGCTTTTCCAGCTTGTGGATCAGCCGCCTGCTCGTGGTGCCGGATACCACCCGGCTTGCCTGCACGGCATCCACCAGCAGCTTGAGCTCCGCCAGATCAAAGGTGCGGCTGGCAAGGAAATACCCGCCGCCCCGGCCCCGGCGCAGCTTGATGTCATAGCCCAGCGCACCCAGTGCCTCAATATCGCTGTACACGCTCTTGCGCTCACAGCGGATGCCCTGCGCCTCCAGCAGCTCCACCAGCTGCGGCACGTTCAGCAGGTGGTTTTCATCGGTCTGCTGCTCAAAAATGCGCAATAGCGCCAGCAGCTTGGATTTCTGGCCTTCCTGTTTGGGCATTCGGTACACCTCATTTTTTCGTGTTGTGCCAAACCTCTCAGTCTCGCTTCCAGCTCTCCCCTAGCAAGGGAGCCAGAAAAAAACAGCAGTGCTGTGTGCTGAAAAGGTTACGGCGCTTTCTTATCAAACGCCGCGCGGCGCTGGGTGGACAGGCGGAACATCTCCTCCAGCTTTTCCCGGTCATCGGCCACAAGGGCGTTGCGCATCTCGTTCAGCGCCCCGCTGAACTGGTCGATCTCGGAGATGAGGTTTTCCTTGTTCCAGAGGAACAGCTCCGCCCACATCTTATCGTTGATGCGTGCAATGCGGGTCAGGTCCCGGAAAGAATCTCCGGTGTACTCGCACAGCGAGGTATTGTCGTTGGCGCACATCAGGCTGACGGCGATGGCATGGCAGAGCTGGCTGACATAGCCGATCATCCTGTCATGCTCCTGCACGGTCAGGGTGCAGATATGCTTGAAGCCCAGCACCTCGGCCAGCTCCCTGGCCCACTGAACGGCCTCCGGGGTGTTCTTTTCTGTGGGAGTCACGATGAAGTTGGCCGGGGCAAAATTCACCTCGGCGGCGTGCTCCACGCTGGAGGTCTCACGGCCCGCCATGGGGTGGCTGGCAATGAACTCCACGCCCGGCCTGCACATGGCCTGAATGGGCTCCACCAGACCGGTCTTTACGCCCGACACATCGGTAAAGATGCAGCCCTCCTTCAGCAGGTGGCCGTAAGTCCGGAACCACTCGATCAGGGCCGTGGGGTACAAACCGAAGATGATATGATCGGCCTGACGCACCAGATCCTCAAAATCGTGGGTCTTGCCGCTGGCGATATAGCCGTGGTCGAGGGCATACTGCAGATGGCCCTCGCTGCGGTTGATGCCGTCCACATGGAACCCGGCCCTGCTCAGCTCCAGAGCGTACTTGCCGCCCAACAGGCCCAGGCCCACGATGAGATAACGCTTTGATTTATCCAACATATTCCACCTCCGCGCCCAACGGCTTGATGGCTTCCAGAAAATCCGGCCAGCTCTTGGCAACGGCCTCGGCCCCGCTGATGGGCAGAGCCAGCCCGGCGGCCAGCGCCAGCACCGCAAGGCTCATCACCACGCGGTGGTCGTTGTGGCCGGAAAGCGGCCGCTCCGGGGCATGGAGCACGCCGGCACAGCCATGGATGGTAATGGTGCCGCCCTCGCTCTCCAGCTGCCCGCCGCAGGCCCGCAGCTCGGTCTCCATGGCCTGGATGCGGTCACTCTCCTTGATGCGGAGACGTTCGGCGTTGCGGATGACTGTGGTGCCCTCACACAGCAGGCCCAGCACCATCAGCACAGGGCCCAGGTCGGGGCAGTCGGCAAGGTCGATGTCCGTTCCGTGGAGCGGGGCCTTTTCAAACACCACGCCCTGCCCGGTGCGGGTGAATCTTGCACCGCACCGCCGGAGGATCTCCAGAATGGCCGCATCGCCCTGCAAAGTCTCCTCAGACAGGCCGGTGATGGCCACCCCGCCGGTCACAGCGCCCAGCACGGCAGGAAAAGCCGCCTGGCTGTAATCGCCCTCCACGGTGCAATCACAGGGAAGATAGTGCTGCCCGCCGGGAATTTCCAGCGTGTTTTCATCCAGCCAGCGGCTTTCCACGCCAAAGGCGTGCTGCACCGCGCGGGTCATATCGATGTAGCTCCGGCTCTCCACAGGCGGG
>ERZ773169.2967-NODE-2967-length-11399-cov-2.986601_pt1 | contig 11399 bp, 9 predicted proteins | sample MGYA00580536_ERZ773169 | MGnify/ENA primary metagenome ERZ773169 (study PRJEB29015, sample SAMEA2737814) | human gut metagenome | biome: human gut; feature: human-associated habitat; material: faeces | place: China | collected 2012 ...
TATTTGATGAGATCGAGAAAGCGCATCCGGATGTATTCAACGTGCTTCTTCAGGTGTTGGATGATGGGCATATTACAGATTCTCAGGGAAGAAAGGTCGATTTCTCCAATACAGTGATCATCATGACTTCCAATGCCGGTGCAAAAGCAATTGTTGAACCGAAGAAACTTGGGTTTGCGACAAAAGAAGATCCGGCGAGTGATTATAAGAAGATGAAGCAGAATGTGATGGACGAAGTGAAACAGATCTTCCGTCCGGAATTCCTGAACCGAATTGATGAGATTATTGTATTCCATTCACTCGGCAAAGAAGAGATGAAGAAAATCGTTTCTTTGTTATGCAATCAGTTTACTAAACGTCTGGAATCACAGATGAATATTTATCTGAAACTGCGTGAATCTGCGAAGGCTCTCATTGTGGAGAAAGGAACGGATGCGAAGTACGGAGCAAGACCACTGCGACGTGCATTGCAGACAGAACTGGAGGATAAGCTGGCAGATGCGATCCTGAACGGAGAGATTCGGGAAGGGGATCATGTGGCAGCAGGAGCATCCAAAAAGGGAATTCATTTTGTGAAGACAGAAGCTTAAAATTACATCGAATTGTAAATGTGAAGAATAAATAAAATCTATAGAAAAACTATTTTAAGTAGTATATAATAGGAACATATATATACCCAGGAGGAAATTAAAAATGGCAACAGTGAAAGAATTATTGCGTGCAGAGAACGACGGAACATTAAGCTTTGGAGATTACACTCTTGCATCCAAGACAAAGAAGGACGGATTTGAATTTAAAGGAGATCTTTATAAAGTAAAGACATTTGCGGAGATTACAAAGTTGGAGAAAAATGGAATGTTCGTTTATGAGTCTGTTCCGGGAAGTACAGTAGAGAACTTCAAAGAGACAGACACAGAAGTTGAGTTCACAGTTTCCGCACCGGAAGACGTACAGTTTACATTGGAACTTGAGCCGGAGAGCGAATATGAAGTATTTATCGCCGGAGAGTCTGCAGGTAAGATGGGAACAAACTTAAGCGGAAAATTAAGTGTAAGTGTTGAACTTAACGCAGATCAGAGTGCTGCAATCAAAGTTGTCAAATGCTAATCAGTCAGATTCGGATAGAAACAAGAGTAGTGTAAAAACAGAGGGAAAGGAATTGCAAGATGCGCCTTTCCCTTTTCTAATCTATAAATCTGGCAAGCTGTATTACGCTTGCTTCGAACAGAAAGGAAATTATGAATGGCAAAAGGAAAGAAAACAGTTTACTTCTGTCAGAATTGTGGGCATGAGGAAGCGAAGTGGCTCGGTCAGTGTCCAATGTGTAAGGAATGGAATACATTTGTCGAGGAGAGAATTGACAGTGGCATCACGAAAGGAACGACTGTAGCAGCTAGAGCGGTGAATGAAGCGAAAGTGGTTCCAATCACAGAAGTTTCCGCGGATGATGATACAAGGAATAAGACTGGAATTAAAGAATTAGACAGGGTTCTTGGTGGTGGGATTGTGCCGGGGTCACTCGTTCTGGTAGGAGGAGATCCGGGAATTGGAAAATCAACTTTGCTCTTGCAAGTCTGCCAGAGGATGGCGAAGCAGCAGAAGATTTTATATATTTCAGGAGAGGAATCACAGACTCAGATTAAGCTTCGTGCAAACCGTATGGGTGAATTCAGCCAGAATCTGTTGCTTTTGTGTGAGACGAATCTGGGGATTATCCGCAGCGTGATCGAGAAAGAGAAGCCGGAGCTTGTGATCATTGATTCCATCCAGACGATGTACAGTGAAGATGTGAATTCCGCACCGGGAAGTGTCTCCCAGGTTCGTGAGTCTACGAATGTATTTATGCAGCTGGCGAAGGGACTATGTATCCCAATCTTCATTGTTGGCCATGTGACAAAAGAAGGAACCGTGGCTGGTCCGCGTGTGCTGGAACATATGGTGGATACAGTACTTTATTTTGAAGGAGATCGTCATGCATCTTACCGAATCCTCAGAGCTGTGAAGAATCGTTTTGGCTCTACGAATGAGATCGGTGTCTTTGAGATGAGACAGAATGGACTTGTAGAAGTAGAGAATCCATCCGAATATATGCTGAGTGGAAAACCGGAGAATGCATCCGGTTCTGTTGTAGCCTGTTCGATGGAGGGAACACGCCCGATTCTTCTGGAGATTCAGGCACTAGTTGCAAGAACAAACTTTGGTATGCCGAGAAGAACTGCAGCAGGAACAGATTATAACAGAGTGAATCTTTTGATGGCAGTACTTGAAAAACGACTTGGTATGAATCTTGGAAATTGCGATGCTTATGTAAATATTGCGGGCGGAATCAAGATGAATGAGCCGGCAATCGATCTCGGAATCGTGATGGCACTTGTGTCAAGTTACCGGAATCGTCCGATCGATGAAAAAACGATCGTGTTCGGTGAGGTTGGTCTGAGTGGTGAGGTACGTGCGGTGAATATGCCGGAGCAGCGTGTGGCTGAGGCGAAGAAGCTTGGATTCGAGACGTGTATCCTTCCGGAAGTGTGCATGAAGACGGTGAAGGATGTTAAGGGAATCAAGCTGCTGGGTGTGAAGAGTGTGAATGAGGCTGTGGCGATTTTTTAGTAATAAGAAACATTGCAAGGTTATAATGAAATAGAGCAAATGAAGAAAGAAGTTTCTAATATAAGATGAAAAGCTTGTGTTGGAAACTTCTTTTATGTTTTAAGAAAAAAATAGTTTACAATATGCTGGGGATATTGGATACGGAGTAATACAATAAAACAATGCCCTGAAAATTGAAAAAACAAACAGTATATAACAGTTGACAACAGTGATACACTGTTATATACTGTTTACAACAGGAGGTTGCTTATGAAGATTATAATCAATAATTCATCGATGGTACCGATCTATGAACAGATCATGGAGCAGATCAAGGCGCAGATCATCTCCGGAGAATTAAAAGAAAATGATATACTGCCGTCAGTGAGAACGATGGCAAAGGAACTGAAGATCAGTGCACTTACCGTAAAGAAGGCATATGACAATCTGGAAGCGGAGGGCATGACGGTCACGGTTCATGGAAAAGGAACTTATGTTGCAGCTTCGAATACACAGTTGATGGAAGAAGAGCGCAGAAAAGAAGTTGAGGCGGATCTGGAAGCAGCGATTCAGAAGGGAAGGCGCTGCGGAATGAAAGAGGAAGAGATCCGCTCCTTGTTTGAACTCATCATGGAGGACGAATAATTATGTTAGATATCAAAGGGGTAAAGAAAAGCTACGGCGAATTTCAGTTAGACTGTTCGCTAAATGTAGAAAAAGGAAGGATCACAGGTCTGGTCGGAGAAAACGGAGCCGGTAAGAGCACTGTGTTCAAGGCAGTACTCGGACTCATTTCCTATGATGGCGGCGAGATAAAGATTCTTGGAAAAACACCGCAAGAGTTAAACGAGAAAGAGAAAGAACAGATGGGAGTAGTCCTGGCAGAAGCAGGATTCAGCGGATATTTAAAAGGAAAAGATGTTAAGGCAGTTCTTGCCAAACTGTATCCAAAGTTTGAAGAAGAAAAATTTCTTCAGATGTGTGAAAGATATCAGATTCCACTGGATAAATTCTTAAAAGAGTATTCAACTGGAATGAAAGCAAAGCTGAATCTGATCATTGCATTGACGCATCAGGCAGATTTCCTGATGCTGGATGAGCCGACAGCCGGTCTTGATGTCGGAGCAAGAGAAGGGATGCTGGATATTTTGAGAACATATATGGAAGAAGAACCGGGGAGAAGAATCCTGATCAGTTCACATATATCTTCAGACTTAGAGCATCTGTGTGATGATATTTATGTGATTCATAAAGGAAAGATCGTACTTCATGAAGAGATGGATAGAATTCTTGAAAAGTATGCCATGTTGAAAGTCAGCGAGGAACAGTATCAGGCTTTAGATAAAAACTATATCATGAAAGAGAGAAAAGAAAATTTCGGAATTGCCTGTCTGACAAATGAGAAGCAGTATTATACAGAAAATTATCCGGAAATTGTAGTGGAAAGCGGATCACTCGATCAGGTGATTCTGATGTTGACAGGAGGCGGGATGTGATGAAAGGAATCAGAGGACTTTTGGAAAAGGATTTTCGGTTGTTTCGTTATCAAGGTGGAAAATTTTTTCTTGTAATTGCAATTGTGGGGTTATTTTTAAGTCTTGCAGGAAATATGGGGACCAATTTTGTCTCTATTTATATTACAAGTGTAATGGCAATTTATTCTGGAAGTACAATTAGTTATGATGAAGCAGAACATGGTTATAACTACCTTTTTTCTTTACCAATAAACAGAAAAGTATATGTACAGGAAAAATATATCTTCTCATTTATTTTAACTGTAGTTGGATGGTGTGCAGGTATGATCTGTGCAGGAATTGCTGCAATGATAAAACCGGGAGAAAGATTTAATCTGGAAAGACTGGCAGAAAGTTTAATTGCGTTAATGATTATTTTAGCAATTTCAGGAATTATGATTACAATTAAACTGAAATTTGAAGGCGAGAAAGGAAGACTTGTATTTGCTATTATATTTTTGTCAATCTTTGTAGGATGTTATTTGATCGGATATCTTGTGAATGCAAGTTCAAGCGTGGAGAAGAGATTTGCACAAATGGCAAAAGGAATTGAAGATACACAGATGATATTTTTAGTGATTGCGTTGAGCTTGCTTGTATGGTTCATTTCTTATATTTACAGTATGAGAGTCATGAAAAAGAAAGAATTTTAAGATGGAGTGGTGAAATCAGATGGTGTCAGCCAATTGGTTTCATCATTTTTTATATAATTAGGAAAGTTCTTTCCTAATATATAAAAACGCTCCGCTAGGGATGCGCACTGCGGCGTACAAGGTAGGTGTCGCAAGCGACCACCGCAGGCGCAAGAATGGGCCAAGGTACATTCTTTGTTCTATTAAAATTAATTAACAGTCTAATTAGTTTATGTGCAAAAAGTATTAAGAAAGTGTGAAAAATAAGAAAAAATATTGACTTACTTAAGAGAAAGTACTATATTTTCAATTAGTTAATTAACTAACTAATTTTAGCGTTCGTTCTGCAGGGAAAGTGATAGTCAGAGCTTTTATTTTGCAGAACATATCAATAAATCAAGGAGGAAAAAGAACGTGAAGTGTCAGAAAAAAGATGTTCCATTGCTTGGATTGATGGGAAAGAGCATGCATTTGATAGGGAAGAGGGCACAGGAATTGTATGCAGAATACGATTTGAACAGAGCCCAGTCAGGTATCTTATTTGCCCTTCATCAGGAAGATTCCATGTCTCAGAAGGAACTTGCGAAGCGCTTGAATGTAACGCCGCCATCAATTACATCAATGATCAAGAAGATGGAGCAGGAAGGTTATATTATAAGAAAAGCGGATGAGCAGGATCAGAGGGTGATGCGTCTCACTCTTGCAAAGAAAGGGAAAGATTGCGTAGCTTATGTAATCAAGACAGCTGAGAAACTGGAAGAAATCGTGTTTGAAGGAATGACTGCGGAAGAGAAGATGCTTTTTCGCCGGCTGCTCTTGCAGATTTTAGAGAATGTGGAGTAATAAATGGAGTAGATTGCTGTCGCTTAGAATCAGCGGTTAGTGATAGATTATGTAACTTGAAGAGAGTTGTTGTTGCTCGCACATATTGCGAACAGTAACAGAGAATTACTAGGAAAGGAACCACGCAGATTATGAAGAATTTATTCAAATATGCTGCATCATACTGGAAAGCAATGATTGCAATCTTGCTGATTCTGGTTTTGCAGGCGTATTGTGATCTGTCCTTGCCGGCCTACACATCAGATATTGTAAATGTAGGAATCCAGCAGGGCGGTATTGAAGATGAAGTACCGAGACAGATTGCAACAGAAGAAATGGAAAAATTGCTTTTGTTTGTGTCGGAAGACGATCAACAGACAGTAATGGATGCATATACAGAAGATAATACATCTTATAAGAAAGAAGCTTATGTCCTGAAAGATTCTGTTGCGGAAGATGAACATACATTGAGAAAGCTGAAAGAGATCCTTCAGATTCCAATGATGATGACATCAGGAATTGAGTCCGGAAGTGATACAACAAAGCAGATGGAAGAGAAACTGAAAGAGCAGATGTCACAAGGAATGTCCCAGGGAATGCCACAGTCAGTGCCACTCGATGATATGTCTATGTTTGATCTTCTGAAAATGCTTCCGGCTGAGCAGAGAACAACAATGGTTGAGAAGATTGAAGAGCAGATGTCAGAGATGCCGGATACAATTCTTGATCAGGCAGCAGTGAGCTTCTGCAGGAGTGCATATAAAGACCTTGGAATGGACATGGATCAGACACAGATTCATTATCTGTTAAAAACAGGAGGTCAGATGGCTGCACTTGCTCTTCTTGGAATGGTAGCAAGTATTATGGTTGCATTTCTGGCATCAAGAGTTGGAGCAAGTGCAGGACGTGATCTGAGAAGCGGAGTGTTCCATAAGGTTGTTGGATTTTCAAACAATGAATTCAATCACTTCTCAACAGCGTCTTTGATCACGAGAAGTACGAATGATATCCAGCAGATTAAGATGCTGATCGTTATGTTGCTTCGTATGGTTCTGTATGCGCCAATCCTTGCAATCGGTGGAGTGCTGCAGGTTATGAAGACCAATGTATCCATGTCCTGGATCATCGGACTTGCGGTTATTATCATTGCATTTGTAGTTTTGTTGCTGTTCCTTGTTGTTATGCCAAAGTTCAAAGTATTGCAGAATCTTGTTGATAAGTTGAACCTTGTAACAAGAGAAATTCTGACAGGACTTCCGGTTATACGTGCATTTAGTACAGAGAAGCATGAGGAAGAGAGATTTGATGATGCGAACCGCACACTGACGAAGACGAATCTTTTCGTTAACCGTGCAATGACATTTATGATGCCGGTGATGATGTTTGTCATGAACGGTGTATCTGTTCTGATCGTATGGACGGGAGCACACGGAATCAGTGATGGGCAGATGCAGGTTGGAGATATGATGGCATTTATCCAGTATACGATGCAGATCATTATGGGATTCTTAATGCTTTGTATGATTTCAATTATGCTTCCAAGAGCAGCTGTGGCAGCAGACCGTGTTGAGGAAGTGTTGAAGAGTGAGACAATGATTCACGATCCAAAGCAAGAAAAACATTTCCCGGAAGATGGGAAAGGTGTCCTTACATTTGAACATGTATTCTTCCGCTATCCAGGTGCAGATGAAGATGTTCTGGAAGATATTACATTTACAGCGAAGCCGGGTGAGACAACAGCAATCATTGGAAGTACCGGAAGTGGTAAGTCTACACTGGTAAATCTGATTCCGCGTTTTTATGATGTGACATCCGGTGATATTACGCTGGATGGGGTGGATATCCGCGAAGTAAAACAGCATGAACTTCGAGAGAAACTTGGATATGTTCCGCAGAAGGGAGTTCTGTTCTCAGGAGATATCGCATCGAATATCATGTTTGGTAATTCACATGGAAGCGATGATGAGATGATCGAGGCGGCGGATATTGCACAGGCAACAGAATTTATTGATACAAAACCGGAGAAGTATAAGAGTCCGATCTCACAGGGAGGTTCGAACGTATCCGGTGGACAGAAGCAGAGACTTTCTATTGCAAGAGCAATTGCAAAGCACCCACAGGTATTTATTTTTGACGACAGTTTTTCAGCTCTTGACTATAAGACGGATGTAACACTCCGCCGTGCGCTGGCTGAAAAGACAAGCGGAAGTACAGTGCTGATTGTTGCACAGAGAATCAGTACGATCCTGCATGCAGAGCAGATCATAGTATTGGACGAAGGTAAAGTGGCAGGCAAGGGAACACATGCCGAGCTTCTAAAAAATTGTCCGGTATACCGTGAAATCGCAGAATCCCAGCTGTCCAGGAAAGAGTTAGAAGCAGCGTTAAATGAGCAGACAGATGGAAAGGAGGATCAGATTCATGGCTAGAATGCATGGCGGTCGAAGACCGAATGAAAAAGCAAAAGACTTCAAAGGAACAATGAAAAAGCTGATCCGCTACATGGCAATTTACAAGGTACAGGTATTTTTCGTAGCCGTGTTTGCTATCTGTGGAACCATATTCAATATTGTCGGACCGAAGATTTTAGGAAAAGCAACGACGGAAATCTTCAATGGACTTGTAAGTAAGGTTTCCGGTGGAGACGGAATGGATTTCGGCAAAATCGGACAGATTCTGCTGACTGTTCTTTGCCTGTATGTAATCAGCGCAATCTGCAGTTTTGTGCAGGGATATTTGATGACAGGTGTGTCTCAGAAGACAACTTATCGTCTGAGAAGAGAAATCTCCGAGAAGATCAACCGTATGCCGATGAGCTATTTTGACACGAAGCCGGTAGGTGAAGTGCTTTCCCGTGTGACAAATGATGTTGACACGCTTGGACAGAGCTTGAACCAGAGTGCGACTCAGATGATCACATCGGTTACAACGCTGATTGGTGTATTTATCATGATGCTGTCAATCAGCCCGCTGATGACAGTGATCGCAGTTCTGATTCTTCCGCTTTCTGCCGGATTGATTGGATTCGTGATGAAACATTCACAGAAATATTTTGTGGGGCAGCAGACATATCTTGGAAATGTAAATGGGCAGGTAGAAGAAATCTATGGTGGCCACAACATCATCAAGGCATTTAATAAAGAAGAGGAAGTAATCGAAGTATTCAATGAAACAAATGATAAGCTGTATGATTCCGCATGGAAATCCCAGTTCTTCTCCGGTTTGATGATGCCTGTGATGCAGTTTGTTGGAAATTTAGGTTACGTGGCAGTGGCAATCCTTGGGGGATATCTGACAATTAAGGATGTAATTGAGGTTGGAGATATCCAGTCCTTTATTCAGTATGTACGTAACTTTACACAGCCATTGCAGCAGATTGCACAGGTGGCAAATATGCTTCAGTCAACAGCTGCAGCATCAGAGCGTGTCTTCGAGTTCCTGGAAGGACCAGAGGAAGATCAGACAGTAGAGAATCCGGTTTCCGTAGAAAACCTTCAGGGAAATGTTGAATTTGAGCATGTACGTTTTGGATATAATGAAGATAAGATCATCATTAATGACTTCTCAGCGGATGTGAAAGAAGGTCAGAAGATCGCAATTGTTGGTCCGACAGGAGCCGGAAAGACAACAATGATCAAATTGCTCATGCGTTTCTATGATGTGAATGGAGGTTCGATCAAGATTGACGGACACGATGTCCGGGACTTCAATAGAAGTGAACTCCGTGAAATGTTCGGAATGGTTCTGCAGGATACCTGGTTGTTCCATGGTACGATCAGTGACAATATCCGTTACGGTAAACTGGATGCGACAGAGGAAGAAGTGATCCAGGCAGCGAAGGCAGCACATGTGCACCGCTTTATTCAGACACTTCCGGGTGGATACAATATGGAACTGAATGAAGAAGCAAGTAATGTATCCCAGGGACAGAAACAGCTCCTCACAATCGCAAGGGCAATCCTTGCAGATCCGAAGATCCTGATTTTGGATGAGGCGACAAGTTCAGTTGATACCCGTACAGAAGAAATGATCCAGAAAGCAATGGACAATCTGATGAAGGGAAGAACAAGCTTTGTTATTGCCCACCGTTTGTCAACCATTCGTGATGCCGATCTGATCCTTGTTATGAAGGACGGAGACATTATCGAGCAGGGAAATCACGAAGAACTCCTTGCAAGAGGCGGATTCTATGCGGATCTGTATAATTCTCAGTTCGAGAGTACGACAGAGATCGCGTAAAGAGAAGCTTTGAGAAAGGAAAACGATATGAAAACAAGTGCAATTGTCCGTAAAACTTTTGCAGTAGGAGATATGATAAGGGATGCCGGTTTAACAACACCGGACGACATTCAGAGATTTGACAACATTGTTTATGGAGAAGATAAGGTTTGGCAGTCTCTGGATGTATATCGTCCAAAAGCAATTAATATAGAAGAAAAACTTGCGGTTATTGTCAGTGTGCATGGCGGCGGATGGGTCTATGGAGACAAGAAGACTTACCAGTTTTATTGCATGAGTCTTGCACAAAGAGGATTCGCAGTAGTGAATTTTTCCTATCGTCTTGCCCCAGAGTCAAAATTTCCGGCATCTATTATAGATACGAACCTTGTGTTTGGCTGGATTTTAGATCATGCAGAAGAATATGGATTCGATACAGAGAATATATTTGCGGTCGGTGACTCTGCCGGGGCACATATGCTTGGTCTGTATACAAATTTGTGTACAAATCCAGAATATGCAAAAGTTTACGAAGAAAAATATGGAATTCAGACACTGCAGGATCTTAAGATTCGTGCAGTAGCCCTGAATTGTGGTCAGTATCATTTCGGCCTGGAAGAAATGAACAACGAGATGACGGATAATCTGATGAAAGAATTTCTCCCGGAAGGCGGTACACAGGAGGAATTAGAACTGGTTAATGTAGACACATATGTGACAGAAAAATTCCCACCTGTATATCTGATGACAGCAGAAAAAGATTTCCTGAAGGAGCAGGCACCACTATTGGAGAAAGTTTTGAAAGAAAAGAAAGTTCCGTATATATATTCCTGCTACGAGGGAACAAAAAAGAAATTGGAGCATGTGTTCCATCTGAATATGAAGCTGGCGGATGCGGACAGATGTAATGATGCGGAGTGTGATTTCTTCCGTCATTATGAAGGTAGAATAAAGTAGTTTGTAAAAAAGATGAAAAAGAAACTCTATCATTTCTTGCACATTGAAATGTAGCAAGAATGGTAGAGTTTTTCTATAAAGGATTGGATAAAAATTCAATTGTATATTGTTCGAGTGAAGCAAGAAGCTTATCAAGTGGAAACACCTTGAGGTCATTTACCGCATCTTCGGTAACACTAAGGTATTTATGTAATGAATCTAAGACTTGCTGTACATTTCCATACTGAACTTCGTTAATCCCAGGATTTATTATCTGAGGGTTCAGATTTAACGGAATCAGGTAGCGGTTTACAAGATAAGTATTCATCTTTGTATAGTCCCCATAATAATATTCCTCAGTAAGATACTTTTCAAAAGGGATATAAGTCTGAAAATTTCTGATATAAACGGTTACAATCTCTTCTTTTATATCTGTAATCTGTCCGGTTTCATCATAAAAATCAACAATCTCCGGAATAAAATCCTTGAAAAACCGACGGTCGATATATAAATGAAAATAATATCCCAAAACACTGGAATCAGAAAGAAGAGAGTTATATTTAGCAGTAAAACGTGTTAAATCCGGAAATACCATCATCTTATCACGATAAACAGGATTACGAAAATGCGAAAGCTCTTTTTGATCTGTCGCATCCGGTAGAAGATTCCCAACCAGAAAATCATTTACAGA
>ERZ773169.2973-NODE-2973-length-11376-cov-6.758060_pt1 | contig 11376 bp, 11 predicted proteins | sample MGYA00580536_ERZ773169 | MGnify/ENA primary metagenome ERZ773169 (study PRJEB29015, sample SAMEA2737814) | human gut metagenome | biome: human gut; feature: human-associated habitat; material: faeces | place: China | collected 2012 ...
ATCGCCCCTCATTTCTATTTTATCTTGTTTGTACCCCTTGTACACCGATGTTTCGAGACCGCTATTATCAACGGCAAGATTCGAATCATAATAGACAGCTTCGAGCATTGGTATGCCCGACAAGTCAAGCACAAAAAGGTCCATGGGCCGCCGCCCGGCAAAGTACTCCGTGCAGAATCCTATTCCCCGCAAGAGCTTGCCGAAGAGCTAGGCATAGGCTTCAGTACCATATACGATATTATTCAACGTTACAACATTAAAACTTTTAAAGTTGATAGCTGGCTTCGCATTTCCAAGCGCGATTTTTTAGATTGGTATAAAACGCAAACCAGATACCGTACCCGAGCCGACCGAGCACGAGATGCTGCTCTCGAAGCACAGACGATGACAATGCCCGAAGTTGCACAAATTTTAGGCATCCCTCGCAAGGCTGTTTACCACATCCTCCTTTATGGCCTGGATCGAGACAAATTCGACTTCGTTTTTATCGCCGGCCGTTGGCGCGTGACCAAAGAGAGTTTCGACCGCTGGTATGCCGACCAGAACAGGTTTTGCACCGAAATCGACCAAACAAAGTCAGCGTTTTCGATGCAGGAAGCATCTGTCCTCCTGCACATTACATATAATGATGTCCGCCAAATGATTCAAAGCGGCGAACTCGCCGCGGAGAAATACGGCGCAAAATATTTGATTTCGCGAGATGAAATCCAGTGGATTTTACTTCAACAGAAAAATAAACATGAAATTTGAGGTGAAAATAATGGCATCAATTGTTCACAGAAACAATCGTTTTCTTGTCGTGCATTATGAACACGACATATCCGGCAAGAACAAACAGAAGTGGGAGACGTACCGCACTCTTGCCGACGCCAAGCGCCGTAAGGCAGAGATCGAGCATCGTCAGGAGCTCGGCGCGCTGGATGTTCCCACCTGTAAGACCGTAAACGATCTCTTAAAAGAGTATATTTCTCTTTATGGCAAGGCAACATGGTCATTGTCCGTTTTTTCCAGCAATTCGCGCCTTATCAAAAATTATATTTCGCCGATTATAGGCGAAATGGATCTTTGCGAAATATCGCCGCGTATCCTCGAGAAATATTATCAACAGCTGCTGAAAACCCCCGCTGTTTCCCATGTCACCCAGAAGCGCGGGGCAAAGGATTCCGGTTTTGTTCAGCCGGCGACAGTCCGCAAAATCCACAGTTTGCTGCGGAGCGCCTTCAATCAAGCTGTCAAATGGGAGCTTATGGAGAAAAATCCAGCTCTCCATGCCACCGTCCCTAAGGCTGTGTCGAAGAAACGCGGGGTCTGGGACTCTGAGACAATTTTTCTTGCACTCGATGTTTGTGATGATGACCGCCTCAAGCTGGCAATCAATCTCTCCTTCGCGTGCAGCATGCGCATCGGCGAAATTCTCGGCCTGACCTGGGACTGCGTTGATATTTCTCCGAAAAGCATCGCAGACGGAACAGCATCCATCCTGATCGAGAAAGAGCTCCAGCGTGTCGACAAGACGGCCATGAAGTCCCTCGAGCAAAAGGACGTCCTCTTCATCTTCCCTCAGAGCTCGAAGCGCAACACGAGCATGCTCGTTCTGAAAAAGCCCAAGACCGAATCCAGCGTCCGCAAGGTTTTCATTCCGGCGACCGTTGTCCATCAGCTTGAATCATGGAAGCGCGAGCAGGAACGCACCAAGGAAGCTCTCGGGGGTGAGTACACCGACTACAACCTAGTCCTCGCCAACGGCTTGGGTCATCCGATGGAGCGGACACGCATCGCTGCACTTTTGAACGCGTTGATTGAAAAAAACGATCTGCCGAAGGTGGTTTTTCACTCCTTGCGCCACTCCAGCATCACTTACAAACTGCAGTTGACCGGCGGAGATATCAAGTCGGTCCAGGGAGACTCCGGTCACGCGCAAGCCCAGATGGTAACCGACCAGTACGCCCACATCATGGACAAAAACCGAAAAAACAACGCCGCGCTGTTCGAAGAAGCTTTTTACCGCGGCAAAGATCCGACTTCGCGAGAAGCATCCCCTGCTGTCAGCTCCACTCCTTCTTCCGGCATCGATCCGTCGCTTTTGAAAAAAATCTCCGATAATCCCGACCTGCTCAAAATTCTGAGCGCGCTTGCCGACAATCTTGGCTAACCCTCCCCCATCTAAGAGAGCACCCGTGATCAAGTGCTCTCTTTTCATTTGCTAATCGTTGTGGTATATTTAATATAGTATCGGGACAGTATTGCTGTGAAAAATCAACTCTGTTTTCATGTAAAAACGTCTAATATTGGCGCGCGAAAAAAATACGCATCTTCCCCCGTATTAGAAAACGTCTAATAAACGTCCAATTTGCCTGTATCTTCCATGAACCGTAGTGAACATACAGCGACTCTACATCACGGAATTTCACGCATCGACCCACTCCCACGAACTCGGGTGAACACGGGCGAAACCGGCGGGGGGCTTCTCCTAAGCGTGGGGCCGGAGGTTCAAATCCTCTCTGGGACGCCAGCTAACAACGCCGAAAACCTTTGAAAATCAAGGCTTAACAGTCGTAAGGAACTATTTGTCTTGCGGTTTGGGCAGAGAACGGTGTGACCGTAAAGGTCACGCCGTTTTTCTGCGTCCAAGGGTAGATTCTGCAATCATGGGTTCTGCCAGTACGGGGATCTCCACATCGTCCACAAAGTTGAAAAAAATCTCAACCTTCTGTCGGCGCTTGCCGCCAGACTTATCCGGTGCGTGAATGATGATCTTCCTGATATACTCGTTGACAATCGTCTGCGTCAGCTCCGTGACATCCACATACTTTTTCGTCAGCGCAATGAAAGCGTCCAGATTGTCGCCCATCGCCTGCCGTTGCTCGACCCATTCTTCTGTCGTTTCCATTTCGAGCTTTAACCGTTCCTGCTCCGCTTCATAATCAGCAGTCATCTTCTTGTACTTTTCCTTGCTGATCTCGCCGAGAGCATAGTCCTCATAGAGCCGGGATATAACCACATCGAGGGTGGCAAGGCGCTTTTTTGCCTGCTCCATGCGTTTCTGATCTTCCCGGATGTCCCGTTCCTGATCGGCGCGGCGGTAATGCAGCCACTCCTCCTGAAAGCCCTCTACATCACTGCGGATATGCGCATTGACCGCCCGAATCCGTTCAAGCACAAGCTCCCGCAGCACATCCTCCCGGATATAATGTGCGCTGCATTCGCCCCGCCCGCTCTTGTACTTGGAGCAGCGATAATGATCCTGTTTGCCCTCAAAGCCCTTGCAGGTGGCGAAATGAAGCTTGCTGCCGCAGTCTGCACAGTAGACCAGCCCTGCGAATAATCCCTGCCGTTCCGCTTTCACGGGACGGCGTTTGTTTTTGCGCAGCTCCTGCACCCTGTCCCATTGCGCCTGAGAAACGATTGCTTCCTGCGTATCTGGCACGATGAACATATCCTCCGGCGCGTTGGGAATCCGCTTCTTCAGCTTATAGGACTTGGAATAGGTCTTGAAATTGCAGGTACAGCCGGTGTACTCCATCCGTTCCAGAATCCCGACGATGGATTGATCGCTCCAGCCATACGGGTTCTTGGGCAGTGGCTTTCCCTTACGGCTGGCATACAGCGCCTTGGTCGTGAGAACCTGATCCCTTTCAAGAATCCGCGAAATCTGCTCCGGGCCTCTGCCGTCAATGCAGAGGTCAAAGATGCGCTTGACAATCGGGGCGGCATCCTCATCCATAATCCACTTGTCCTTGTCGTTCGGGTCGCAGCGGTAGCCATAGGGCGGTTTGCCCAGATGCTTGCCGCTGGTGCCGCGCTGACGCAGGCTGGTACGGACTTTCTTGGAGGTGTCTCTTGGATACCACTCGTTAAATAAGTTGCGGATTGCGGCAAAGCCCTCTCCGTCCCCGCGCTGGCTGCCCACGCCGTCGTTGACGGCAATGAACCGCACATCGTAGCTAGGGAAGATGATGTCGGTGTACTGGCCTACGGTCAGATAGTCACGACCGAAGCGGCTGAGGTCTTTGCAGAGCCAGCAGCCTACCAATCCCTGCTTTACCAGTTCAAAGCCCTTCTGTACGCCAGGGCGCTGAAAGTTCGTGCCGGTATAGCCGTCGTCAACCAGCAATTTCAGGTTCGTGTAGCCATGATCTCGTGCGTATCTGGTTAAAAGCTCGCGTTGATTCTGTATCGAATTCGACTCGCCATCCTGCGAATCCTCGTTGCTGAGGCAGCAGTAGAGTATCGTAATTTTTTGCTGATCCGTCATAACGTCCTCCTTCACGTTCGGGTCAGCCGACAGAATCGGTGTACTTGAAATTATTTTACCATAGTTTTGTGCCACTGCCATTAACAAGCCACCTCCCGGTCAGAAAAAATGAGCCGTTTTACCTTGGCGGTAAGCGGCTCGGTTCCGTCACAGACGGTTTCAATGGTGTACCACGTGTTTCCAATCTTGCGCTCCACGGTTTTGCAGAAGGGGCTTCTTCTGCTCCAATAGGCCTCGCACTCCTGCAAAAAGCGGAACGCATCCGCATACCGCTGTAAGTTGGCTGTCTTGGCCTTTGTACTGTATGCGCCTTTATTGCGATTATTGTAATAGGTAGGAATCTGTTCAATGCCTTGCCGCTCATAGCTGCGGTGGTCGATCCGGCAATCCAAACCTTTCTCCGCAAACTTCTGATTGCACAGATCAGCCCACGCCTGCCGCCAATGCTCCAAGGTTTCGGGACTGCCCCAATCGGTGGTCGGCGCAGCGTTGAACACATAGTTGCCAGCCTCATCCAGAATGCGTTCTCCATGCTCGTCCAGCACATATTCCCGCCGCTGCTTGTTGCCCCATCTGCCGTGTTCGTCCAAAGGGCGAATGGGACACATGACATGAAAGTGCGGATTGGAAATGCCGCCGTCCTCTTTGTCTGGCGAGTGAACAGCAAAGTCCGCCACCATGCCCCGATTCGCCGATCTCCCTTTTCGTAGTAGGCGGCGCGGTTTTCAAGACGATGGATTTTGTGCCGCTCCTGTGCAAGCTGCTGCTCAATTTTATCTTTCTTCGCATTCAGCTCAGCAAGGTTTTTCTGTTTTGGCATGGTTAACCTCCTTCGATTTGATAAGATAGTTGGATAGAAAAAGACCGCCTACATTTTCGGTAGACGGTCTGACTGACAGTATGGGATTTTCAGACTTTGCGGCGGGGACTGTCTGCTGAAAGCAGATTGTTCCCGCTGCAAAGTGGGCAAGGATAGACGCGCAAGCGTCGCAAGGGGGCGCGGGTCTCCGGTGGAGACCTCAAAGCGTGAAACGCTTTGAAGCGCCGACCGAGCCGGCAGGCGAGACCAGACCCTTGTTCGGAACGAAGTGACGCAAAACAGCCCGGACACGCAACTGTCTGGGCGATAGGCTCCGCAGGACGCACATACTCCCGTCAGGAGAGTATAGAAGTGCGCCCTTCGTCCCGGTGGGACTTTTGGGATATTCTCGGTTCGTCAGCGTTTCTTTCGCTGCCAGACGATTTCATAGCCCAGCGCGTCGGCAAGCTGAACAGCCTCTGTGTAGCGTAGGGACTCCCGCTGGAGCTTGTTGGACAGGTTGGATACGCTGTCAGACCAGCCGTGTTCGTCATGCAGCAGATCGACCACCTCCTGCATGGTCATTCCCTGACGGACGATGTACGACTTGATTTCGTTTCTCAGATTGGATTTCATCAATTTTTACCTCCGTAATTTCGTGTAGTGTGGTTTCGTATCGGTGATGCTGGTGTACTTGTCAGTGAAAAATCTGCCGTGCCGCAAATCCGCTCAGATTTCCGCCCGTGATGCCCTATTCGCAGCAGCACCCTATCAGCTTCATCTTCTCGGCAATGTCAGGATCGTCCACACGATTGGCGGGCTTCTCTTTTGTAGTCAGGATCAATTGGCGGCGGTAAAAGCCGTTGCTGCGGTCGTAGAGGGATTGCAGATCGTCATTGGAAAATGCCAGCAGCCGGGCATACATCCACCCCTGATAGCTCTGGACGCTTTTGCGTTCCAGATCCATCTTGCCCTGTGCGGTAACGATGGATTTGACATAGTTGGTCTGCTTCAGAGCCTCCATTTTCATATCGTCATCCACAAGAAGATGAATGTGCTCCAGATCGGCGCGGGCAAACCGGTTGTCGGAGATTTTTGCGATGCTGCCGTCCTTCATATTGCAGCCAAACAGCCGCGCCAGCACGGGACCGATCTGCGATTTGCCTTCGCCGCCCTCGCCCTTGAGGATCATCATGCGCTGCCCCTTGGTGCTGGGAACGAGGCAATAGCCGATATACTCCTGAAAGGTGGGAATGTCCTCCGGGTAAAGTAGGTCGGAGAGAAAACGCAGCCAGACAACCGGCTTCTCCGCCTGCGGATTGTAAGCAATGGGAAACCGGCTGCGCACGATCTCAGACCGTCCCGCAAGAAAGCTGCCGTCGATGCGGAGCGTCCCGTTCTGCACATGAATCTCATCCGGCTTCGGCGGGAAGCTCTCTGCATGAGCCGCCAGCTTCATGATCTCCACGATATTGGAAATGGTGCGCGGAATGTTCTTTGCAGTACAGCACTCCAGCTCGGCATAGATTTTCTCTTTCAGCAGCAGCGGGCCTGTCAGCCGTCCATCCGGTGTGAAAAATGCGTTATCCGCATAGATGAGCTTGTTCTTTGACAAAAACTCCCGGCAAAAAGCCGCCTCATTGACGTCCTTGCCATCGAACCATGCTGGAAAATCCAACCCGGCATACTTCTTGTTCACGCGGCGTCTCTCCCATTAATTGTTTTCTTGAGCTTGTCCAACCGACCATCTGCAAGCAGATAACGAACTACCTCGGCGCGTTCAGTGGATAGGCAGCTTCTTCCGAAAGCGCGGGAGGCGGGACAGACCATCATTCATGCGCTGCACGATGTCCCGCCGTTCTCCCGCTTGGACAGAAAGCAGTTTGAAGATTATCTCATGCAGGCGTTTTCCGAGGAAGCATTTACCGAGCTGAACGAGTATTTACAGCTCCCGATGGAGCAGCAGGCAGTCAGCAATATCACAGGAGCGCATCCCTTGGCGGCGCTGCTGGTGCGCGTTATTCCAGTGCTGGGGCATTTGAGCTATTCCCTGCACCAGTACAAGAAAACTATGACGGCGTTTGCAGAATTTCTGCAAGAGAATGCCGAAATACGAACGCCTGCGGGATACGCCGCTGCATTCGGGCAGTTTTTCAGGGAGAATGCCACTTTGGAGGAAAGCAATCCTTCGTGGATGGCACTGACCAATGCGACGGTGCAGTATGTCCCCGCGATCCGTCCCGGCAATGCGGAGGCGCAGCTTGTCAAGCGGATGCATTTTGTATCCTTCGTTGGGATGTTCCGCGCCGAACTTTTTGAAGGTTTATGCGTCGGACACGCGCCGAGGAAATGCGCGGTCTGTGGGAAATGGTTTCTGACCACTGACGCAAGATATGCCAAGTACTGTGACGGTCTGGCTCCCGGAGACAAACGTGGGCGCACCTGCCGTCAAGTCGGGAATCTCCGTGGCCGGGAGCAGCGGGAGCTTGCCGCAGATCATCCCATCAAGAAAATCTATACGAAGCGGTTCAACACGATCACACAGTATCTTGGGCGCGGCACGCTGGACGAGCAGACCGCCGCCGCAATGAAAGCACTGGCAAAAAGCAAGCTGGAAAAGGCCCTGCAAGACAGCGGCTATGCGCAGGGCGGCTATGCCGCCGAGATGGAGCAGGCGGCTCTGATGGCGGAAGCGAAAGAAACGATGGAGCGGTAATGGAACGCCATAGCGGTGGGAGGTGCAGGCATGGAGGATAACCGTGACAAACTGATACCGGCACAGCTTGCGGGCTGGACATGGGAGCTGTCCGGAACATCTTTCAGCTTGACCCGGAACCGCCGCAAATGGAGCTGAACGACTACATACGCGAAGCTGTCCGTCACAAAGACCTTGCATACTTTTCCTTCTTCCTGCACCACGCTGAAAAGCGTCTGAATAGCGTGATTTACCGGTTTCTTACCCGCAATGGCATTGACCGCTACGACCCGGCGCGGTTTCTGGACTACAAGCTGGAAGTCCTGCAAATGCTGCTGTACTGCCTGCCGAAGTTCGAACCGGCGCAGGAGACGGAGTTTCTGAAATATGCAAAACATTATATCCAAAACGGGCTGCTGTTCTGCCGTATGATGGACGAAGCCGGTTCCTTTGCCAGTCTTGCGGAGTACCAACGTGTGCGGAAAATTGGCGTGATTTACAACGATTCTGGCAAAAGCCGTGCGGAGGTCGTTTCCGAGTTTGCCATCCAAAGCGGATACAAGGACGAAAGCGGATCTGTGGATGAGCTGCTGATCATTGCCCAGCGCAACCGCAGCATTGTTTCCCTCTACCGCACGGAGCAGGATGAGGACGGCGAAGAAACCGGCGAGGATGTGACGCGCGACGATAGCTGGAACTACGCCGAAATCCTATGGAACGGAATACAGGCAAAGGCGGTCACGGCAGCGTTTGAGCAGCTTTCCTACAAAGAGCAATGGTATCTGGGCCATCTGCATGACCTGTGGGCGCGTCAGTCCCTTGTCCGCACAGTCCACCTTTGAAGATTTAGCGGTGGATTTTGAAGGAACGACAGCCAGCGGTGCGGAGCGATTCTACCGGCGCACATTAGACAAACTGCGGCTGAAGCTGCTGGAAAGCGGTGTGATCCATACCGTGACGCTGAAACAAACCGATATGCGAAAGAAGAACAAAAAAATAGCCGCCGCTGTCTACCTGTATCAGGCAGACAACGACGGCGAATGGGGCGAGCTGCGGTTTGATTTTGAAAACGGCACGGCGGAGATCGTAAAGCTGGCGGATTGGGACACGGTGAAAAGCAATATCTTTACAAAGACGGCGATACGGTTTGTTCAGAGATTGCCGGAGACGAGACTGCTGAAATCTACAGTGGTTCCGTTTGAGATGGAAAGGCTGGATCTGATTTGATCATGATGGAAAGCAAAATGACGCCGTTGACAACATCTTCGGATCGTGCTACAATTTGACTGAAATGAACAATATGGTCATAAATCCAAGGAGCGTGCGCAGTGGCTTTTACAGACGAACAGAATGAACAGATTCGCAATGACCTGATCCGGGAGGCCCGGCGCTGTGGCATTACCATTGGGATGCGAAAAACCTCTGTAGAGCAGCTGACGGAGGCCGTTGGGATCTCCAAGGGGTCATTTTACAAATTCTTTGATTCCAAAGAGCTGCTGTTTTTCACTGTACTGGAGGACATCCATACCGAGTGCTTCGCGGCAGCGCAGAAGTCCTTGCAGGAGAATACACCCCTGCTTCCTGCCGAACGCGCGGCAGCGGCGATCTTGGCTGCCTGCCGTTGGCTCTCCAAGACAAAAGCCTTTGTGTTCATCGAAAATGACGCAGATTTTCTTCTGCACCGGCTGCCGGAAGAAGTGAAGACCGCCCACTACCACGATGACGAGACGCACATCCGTACCCTGCTGGAGATGGGCGGCTTGCAGCCCAAGGGCGGTATGGCGCTGGCTGCCGCCACAGTGCGGGGCTTGATTTTAACCGTCTCCCATCAGGAGCAGATTGGGGTGCTCTATCCGCAGGTGCTGGAAACGCTGGTGCGGGGCGCCTGCCGGGAGCTATTTGCATAAGCGGAAAAGCCGCAGTGATGCGGCTTTTCAAAAGGGATGCAGTTAGCCTACTCTAACTTACCTGTGTCATCTGTGTGAGTTGGAGGAGTTTAACATCTCGTTGTGAGGGCGAAATTATGAGAAACAGTCAAAATTTCTGGGATAAAAACGCCGGGCGGTACGACCGCTTCATGCGCAAGGATGCAGCGGCTTACGAGCGGCTGTACGAGCTGCTGCGCCCTATGGTACGGCAAAAAAACGTGCTGGAACTGGCGACAGGCACGGGGCTGATCGCCAAAAACATTGTAAGCGGTGCCGCTCATATTGAGGCCACAGATGCTTCGCCGGAGATGATCGCAGAAGCGAAGCGGGACAACCGATCCGCCAAGCTGCATTTCTCCGTGCAGGATATGTTCCACCTGCCTTATGCCTATGAAAGCTTTGACGTGGTCATCGTGGCCAATGCTTTGCACATTGTACCGGAGCCGGAGAAAGCCCTCTCTGAAATTCGTCGGGTGCTGAAAGAGGACGGGATACTGGTCGCACCGACCTTTACTCATGCCGGTAATGACTTTCGTGGAAAGGTCAAAGCATTTTTCATGAAGCTGATGGGCTTCCCTCTCCACAGCAAGTGGACAAGCCACGAATATCTGGCATTTCTGCGGGAAAACGGCTGGACGGTGCGGAAAAGCACCGTGCTGAAAGCCTCGTTCCCGCTGACCTACGCAGAGTGCGTGAAATCGGAGGAAACATGACATGAGAGAAAAGATCAAGCTCTCTGGCGTGCCGGAGACTATGCTGCAAACCATTTACGCAAGGGCGAAGGAGAGCCGGGGACGCGGCGCGATTCACGACGCAAAAGCGGAAGAACTCATCGAAAAGCTGGACTACGATTTTTCCCTTGCCGACAAAGATACGGCCATGCATAGCGGCGTTATCGCCCGGACCATTGTGCTGGATAAATTGACAAAATCGTGGCTTGCGGCGCATCCCGGCGCGGTGGTAATCAACATCGCCTGCGGGCTGGACACCCGGTGCTATCGGATGTCGGGTTACGCACATTGGTATAACCTCGATCTGCCGGAGACGATGGCGGTGCGGGAAAAGCTTCTGCCGGAAATCGGCACGATTTCGCAGATTGCTATGTCCGCCATGGACGATTGGGGTGGCGAAATCAGTGAGCTCAGCGAGCAGAATGTGCCGGTGCTGATCGTCATCGAGGGGCTGACCATGTATCTGTCAGAAGCGGATGTGCAACGCATATTTGCGGTCATTGCAAAACGCTTTTGCCAGGCAACTGTGTTCGTTGAAACTATGAATCCGATGGTTGTCAAGCGGTTCAAGGAAAAATCCATTGATGCGAACAACGCAAAATTTACATGGGGCGTGAAGAATGGTGAAGCCCTTGCAGAATTGCTGCCGGACTTCCGATTTGTCGAAGAACATAGTCTTTGCGAAGGAATGGCGGTGTTTGCACCGGTTTATAAGGTGTTGGATAAGCTGTCTATCGTTCGGAATATCTCGAATAAGCTCATTGTTTTGGAAAAAGTATAAGGAGGCGGCAAGATGTCATTTTTTGAAAACACCCGCAAGCCTGTAGGGCTTGGTGGAAAAATCATGGTCGTCATGATGAACCTGGGGCACAGTCCCGTGGCGCGCTGGGGGCTTCAATTTCTGAATGCTGCGCCGGATGCCAAGGTGCTGGACTGCGGCTGCGGCGGCGGTGCGAACATGAAAAGGC
>ERZ773169.2975-NODE-2975-length-11357-cov-2.970182_pt1 | contig 11357 bp, 9 predicted proteins | sample MGYA00580536_ERZ773169 | MGnify/ENA primary metagenome ERZ773169 (study PRJEB29015, sample SAMEA2737814) | human gut metagenome | biome: human gut; feature: human-associated habitat; material: faeces | place: China | collected 2012 ...
GACTCCTATAAGCAGCACCAGTATTCTGTGTCGGGCAATCCATTTGCCAACTTTGACCATTCTTTCCATCTCCTCTTATTTTCTTTATGCATTTATTATTATAATCAAAAATGACCAGTAGTCAATATTTTATTTAAATTATTTTTTTATTTCGTTGATAATCTTTATCCATATTGGCGCACACAAAAAAAGAAACAGCACATCCCGTGTTGTTTCTTTTTTGTTTCTATTCTATAAATTCGTTATTTCATGCATTTCAAGAGCAGTTTAATGTGCTGCTGCCTCTACATTTCCGGCAGCTTTTTCTTTTCGTTTGTCATGCATTGCAAATAATCCGGCTAACAGTGTTCCTGAGATGGAATGCCATGTACAGGATACCGCACAGATAATTGCAGATTCCGGTGTAGATGCAAACTGGGCAGTTGTAGTTGCAAGATTCGTTGCAAGTCCGGCATTCTGCATACCCACTTCGATAGAAATGGTTCTCTTCTTTGACGTATTCATACCAACCAGTTTTCCTGCTCCATATCCAAGCAGATATCCAAGTCCGTTGTGCAGTAATACTGCTACGAAGATCACAACACCTGACTGGAAGAACTTGGCTCCCTGTGAAGATACCACACCACCGACAACACATGCAAGTCCGAGAACAGCAACACCCGGCATAACTTTCTGAAGTTCCCGGAATGTTTTATTCTTTCCCAACAGATAATTTAACAAGAATCCAACACCAACCGGAAGGATAACAGTCTCAATGATTGAAACGAACATCGGAAGTCCCTTGATTGTAATCTGTGTACCGCTTGCCAGTAAAGATACCATGAGTGGTGTCATAACCGGTGAGACCAGTGTGGATACTGTTGTCATTCCTACAGAAAAGGCTACATCCCCGCCGCACAGATAAGACATGATGTTGGAAGATACACCTCCCGGACAGCAGCCTACAAGAATCAGCCCAAGTGCGATTCCATCCGGCAGGTTCAATACCTTTGAAAGCGCAAATGCAAGGAATGGCATGATCAGATACTGCGCAACCGCACCAACACAAATGTCAAACGGACGCTGTGCAAGAATCTTAAAGTCTTCCGTTGTAAGTGTCAGTCCCATACTGAACATGATAATACCAATGATAATAGACTGACATGTGAACTTGTTCGATACCATGTCTGTGAACAGTGCCAGATTTACCCAGCCCATCATAGACGGAAGGAAAAATGTAACCACTGCGATTGCGATTACAACAATTGACGTGTAGTCTGATAAAAATTTGCTTGTTTTTTGTAATGCTTTCATTACTCTTCTCCTCCTTTAAGCAATCACTGTCCACCAAAAAAAAAATCCCTTTCCAGAATATACTCTGAAAAGGGACGAAATCTATCCGCGTTACCACCCTAATTCTGTAGAATCTTTCTACAGCTCTCATTCACGTACCATCATACATGCTCCCTGTAACGGGGGATACCGGCGAGGTTTACTTTGATATTGCTTTCAACCCGCTTCTTAGAGAGGATATCCTTATCTGCTTATTACCTGCTTCCACCAACCGCAGGCTCTCTGTGAAATAACGATAGATACGGCATTGTTCTCATCAACGAATTTCGGTGAACTATATGTGTTTTTTACAAGTCCTTATTATAAACCTGTCATTTCAAATGTCAAGTATAATTTTTCATGATTTTGCATATTTTTTCATCCCATCTTGCAAAATACTCCTTGCCTTCCCGGATTTTTACTCTCCGATCCTTGGAAGATTCCATCTGTAATGAGCCGCAAGAAAACGTATCAGCATAACGATCAGTGATGACACCACCATCGCCGGAAGTTCTCCGTAACTTCTGTATATGATCACACATATCCACGCCCCCGCAATGGATGCGCATGCATAAATATGTTTCACAAATATATACGGCGCAACTCCTGCCATCGTATCACGCAAGAGTCCTCCTCCGACTCCCGTCATTGTACCAAGGAAGACCAGCAGAAATGTATTATCGATATAGCCGCAGCTGATACCTTTTGTCACTCCCATCGCCGAAAAGATTCCAAGTCCTACAGAATCCATTGCCAACATAAGTTTATCATAGACCTCACCAAAACCATCCTGCAGATATTTCCTGCGGAAATATATAATACAAAACACAAGCACCGCAGCAAGTACGGCATAGATCACATATACCGGATGCAGAAGTGCCGATGGCACCTTCCCAAGTATAACATCACGAACCATACCTCCGCCAACTGCCGTTGACACACCAAGCACGATCACTCCGAATATATCCATGCTGCACTCAATTCCAACCATTGCCCCCGATGCTGAGAACGCTACTGTTCCGATCAGTTCGATTGCAAATATAATCCACTCCTGAATATCCATCTTGTTTTCCCCATCTTGTCTTTTATTTTTTGTAAATTTACTGTCCTGTTCATGCTCTGTCATTCTATTTCCGAAGGTCTTCCAGCATCTCTCTGACCGTCTTCCCATACACCGGATGACGTTTATAAGGTGCAATCTCATGCAAAGGCTCCAGTACAAACGCTCTCTTATGCATCTCCACATGTGGAATACATAAAGTATCCGTCTCTGCAACCAGATCATCATAAAATATAATATCCAGATCCAGCGTTCTCGGTCCCCAATGTATGATTCGTTCTCTTCCTGCCTCTTTTTCAATTCGGTTCAGCTCTTTTAATAACTCTTCCGGATATAATAATGTCGAAAGCTTCAGACAACCGTTTAAGAAATCCGGCTGATCCGTCACTCCGTACGGAGGTGTCGTGATAAATGTCGATACCTTCTCCACCTTTGTATTCTTTATCTCATCCAGCGCCTGTACCGCGGCTTCCAAAATGCTTCTGCTATCCCCCATATTCGATCCGAGCGCAATATATGCCGTATGCCATTCACGCTCAATCTCTACACTGACCGTCTTAAGCGGCAGTCCGACCGGTGCCCACGGTTTCTTGATCTCAATCTGCACCTTCTGCAGACCTGCTATACGCACCAGCATCTCCTCTGCCAGTCCTTCCGCAACCTTCTCCAGAAGCTTAAACGTATGACTTTTCAAATACTCTGTGATAAATGCACTTGCTTCTCCATAATGGATAGATGCAGTCAGCTCATCTGTCAGTCCTGCCCGTCTGGTATCCGTATACATAACCGCAGACACCACAAATTTCTGCCCCAGTACATTTTCCTCCGGAAACACACCATGATTGGCAAATACTTCCAGATCTTCTATCTTTATCTTGTCCGGTTTCATCTCATTCCTCACTCTTTCTATACTTCGTGTCCCCGCATGATTGCTTTTGTCATCTGAATGGCTCTCTTATTTTTCTCTACATCATGGACGCGTACGAATGCACATCCCTTCTGTACCCCATATACGGTCGTAACCATCGTACCTTCTTCCCGCTGCGTCACCGGAAGATCCAGCGTCAGTCCGATTACGGATTTTCGTGATGTTCCGAGCAATACCGGATATCCAAGTTCATTTAATATCTCCATCTTATCGATAATCTCCAGGTTCATCTCATAAGTCTTTCCAAATCCGACACCGGGGTCAAGGATGATCTTGTCATCCTCAATGCCTGCTGCTTTTGCAAGTCTTACACATTCTTTCATATCATCCATGAAATCTTTCAGAAAGTCCTGATATTCCGCCTTTTCCCGATTATGCATCAGACAGCATGCAGCCTGATACTTTGCGATCACACTTGCTATCTTTTTGTCATATTTTAATCCCCAGATGTCATTGACAAGATCTGCACCTGCCTGAAGTGCAGCCTCTGCGACATGGCTTTTGTAGGTATCGATCGACACCGGTACATCAAATTCTTTCTTAAGCACTTCAATAATTGGCGTCACTCTTGCAATCTCTTCTTCATCCGTGATTTGGATATGTCCCGGACGCGTAGATTCCCCGCCTACGTCAATGATATCTACACCTTCTTCAACCATCCGGTGTGCATGTGCAATTGCCGCATCCATTCCGTTAAACTTTCCTCCATCGGAAAAGGAATCCGGCGTCACATTCAGGATTCCCATAATGTATGTATGATTTGCTGTATCAAAATTCTTTCCACCTATGATCATATTATTATCTCCATATTTTTCTCTTCTTCATTCCAGTTACACTTCTTCTCTGCCATGCAGGAAAGACACATTCTGGAACGTTTATCACTTTCATAGAACAGTTCCTCTATCGGCTTCATATGCTCATGCCGTCTGCGGTGTCCCCTGACTGCCAGACAGATCAGTGCTTTTTCTTCATCCGTAAATGTAAAACCAGTCGGAAGAGAATCCAATATCCGCCTTGCTATTCTCTCTCCTGCGATCTCATGCGGAATCTGCTGTCTGTACTGAAAAGATTTGCCAATATCATGCAGCACCGCCGCTACGTAGATCAATTCCTTATCGAACCCAAGTCCTTCTTCCAGATTCTTAATGTAAGCAATTCTTGCCACATCCAGAAGATGGTTCATCTGATGACAACAGAATACCCTATCCGTCTCACATTCACAGATACGCTTATAGTATGTCTGATACACTTCATGATTCACCACCGCATTCAGACGGGGCATCCCTTTTTGTCTTTCTGTTACTCTTTTCATCTACATCTGTATCTCTTTCTTTTTATCGTCCAAGCATCCGGAAAAATCTCTCTTCCAGTACCGGATCTGTCTCAAATACACCGCGTCTTGCAATTGTCACAGTCTGGCTTCCCGGCTTCTTGATCCCACGCATTGTCATACACATATGCTCTGCTTCGATCATAACGATAGCCCCTTTCGGCTGCATATACTCCATCAAAGCATCAGCAATCTGTCCGGTAAGTTGTTCCTGAAGCTGCAGTCTTCTTGCAAATACCTCCACGGTACGGGCAAGTTTGCTTAATCCTACAACTTTCCCATCCGGAATATAAGCAATATGTGCTTTCCCATAAAATGGCAGAAGGTGATGCTCACATGTCGAATAGAATGTAATATCTTTCTCTATTACCATCTCATGACTGTCAACGGTAAATGTCTTAGAAAGATGTTTTCCTGCATCCTCATCCATACCTCCATATATCTCTTCATACATTCTTGCGATCCGGTCCGGTGTATCAATCAGTCCTTCCCGGTTCACATCTTCTCCCATTCCTTCCAGAAGCAGCCGCACTGCCTGTTCTATCTTCTCATGATCTATCATATTCTTTCCTTTCTCTGCGGATTCTGTACGCATCCTTCCATACACCGGATTACTTCACTTAGATATGACAATGAACCACATGCGATCACCGCACGTTTCCCACTGTCTTCTGTTGCATAAGTATACGCTTTTGCAACAGCATCTCCAATACTCTTTTCTGCGTACACGCTCATCTGTTCTGTCATACAGTCTCTTACACATTCTGCAAGCTTCTCTGCCGGCAGTGTACGTTCCTTATTCGGCAGATCTACCGTATACACCCGCTTTGCTGACGGACACAGAATCTGTACGATCTTCTCATATTCTTTATCTTTAAATACACCCATGATCAGGATAAGTTCCTCTCCCGTAAAATACCGTTCAATGGATGTCTTAAGCTTCTTCGCAGCATCTTCATTATGCGCACCATCTACGATCACAACCGGATCTTCAGACAGACAAGTAAAACGTCCCGCCCATCTCGTTGCATCAAGACCGTCCCTCACTGCTCCTTCCTCAATCTGATATCCCAGCTTCCTGAGGCTTTCAATTACTTCCAGTGCCACAGAAAGATTTTCTCTCTGGCACTCTCCTGCAATGTGGTTCTGCATATGCGCATATTTTTTATATGAAAATGTAAGTCCTTTATAATCTTCTTTTTCGATACTCATCTGTTCCGGCTCTGCTTCTGTGTATATACAGTTCAGACTCTCTGCTTTCTTTCGCAGGATCAGTCTGACATTCTCCTGCTGTCTTGCTGACACTACCGTACATCCCGGTTTGATGATCCCGGATTTCGTCTGTGCGATCTCTTCCAGGGTATCTCCGATCACCCCCAGATGATCAACACTGATCGTTGCAAATACTGCGCAAACTGTATTCTTAATTACATTCGTCGCATCTGTCTCTCCGCCGAGACCGGTTTCCAATACAACCAGATCACATTTTTGTTTCTTAAAATACAAAAAAGCCATCGCCGTCTCTACTTCAAACACTGTCGGAACAGGTTCTCCTTTACATACAAGCCGGTCAATTGCTTCTTTTATCTCTTCCATGATCTCTGCAAATTCTGATTCAGAGATCCATTTCCCATCTATCTGTATCTTCTCCAGATAAGAAATGACTGTCGGTGAAACATATCGCCCGGTTTTGTATCCTGCCTTACTTAATATCATTGAAGTGTATGCAAGCACAGATCCTTTTCCATTCGTTCCTGCAATATGTATGAACTTCAGATCATCCTGGGGGTTCCCAAGTTCACGCAACAGACCTCGAATCGTATCTAAGCCAAGTACACTTCCGTATTTCGACATCTCGTCCAAATATACCCTTGCTTCTTTATAGGTCACGTTTTGTTCCCTCTCTATTCTTTTTTCTAATCAAACAGTCTTATAATACCACTATTCTATCTTTCTAACAAGTTCTAACAAAGTTTTTTTGCATCTGTTTTACATCTGATATAATAAAGCATTGCAAATACATGCGGCAATATTGCTTCCACCTTTTCTTCCCCGTGCCACGATCGACGGTGTATCTTCCAGACTTAAGATCAGTTCCTTTGACTGCACGACATTTACAAACCCTACCGGAACTGCAATGATTAATTCCGGATTAATCTTTCCTTCTTTGATCAACTCATAAAGCCGTACTAAAGCTGTCGGTGCATTTCCAACTGCAAAGATAGCCTCTCTTCCCAGTGCAGCTGCCTTATCCATACTTGCCACCGCTCTTGTTGTGCCATTCTTTTTCGCCATCTCTGCCACATCTTCATCCGACATAAAACAAAGCACTTCACTGCCATACTCTGCCAGACGTTTCTTATTAATTCCTGCTTTTCCCATCTGTGTATCTGTAATAATCGGCACACCTCTGCGGATAGCATCCTTTGCTTTCTCCACAACACCTTCTGTAAAAACAAGACTGTCCGCATACTCAAAATCAGCGCTTGTGTGAATACAGCGTTTCACGATCAGTTCTGTCTCCGGACAGAGAATCTTTCCCATCTCTTTTAATTCTTCTGTTATAATCTCAAAACTTCTCTTCTCTATTTCAGAAGGAAGTACCTGTTCTATCTCTGAAAGCATCTCTAATTTCCTTTCACTTTATTCTCTGCGGAATCCCACACACAACACGTTCTACACAATCTGCCTGTTCTGCAAGTTCCGTCATGACACGCCCGTGAAATTCCCTGTATTCTCTTTCAAAATCATCGATAGGTACAAGACCGTATCCTATCTCGTCACTAATTAATAATTGAAGGCTTCTATTGTTCTCAAGTATCGTCAGTAACGCTTCCTTTGTTCTTCCTTCCAAAAGCCAGCGCCTTGTAAATGAATGGAATTTATTGATTGCCACACAATTTTCAATCTCATCCAGCGAACAATTGATCCCGTCTGTCAGCTCAAGTCCCGGATAAATTTTCGTTGCATACTGTGCTTTTCCCTGGAATGCACCACCTATAATTATATGAGCTCTATTTTCTTTCTGACACATCACCGACTCTCCTGATTTGTTACTCTCCACGCCAGGTTTTTCTGTTCTATTGACTAGCGTATCCGGTTTCTTTTTCTGCTGTGTAATTCCATAAATAACTTCTGTCACCTGATCTGCCATCGCTGCAATTTCACGGTTGATCCTGCCAAGAATCCTTTTGTATTCTTTCATCTCCGGCGAATCCGGAACCGATTCGGAAAACACTTCATTTGTCACGATCACCAGATTCGAACACTGTTGATTCAATTCTCGGATCCCTTCCAGAATGGCTTGATCTGCATGACATCCTGCACCGGATTCCATATACATTTCATTTGCCACGAGATTCGACATACATTCGAGAAGCACATCTGAGCCTTGTAATGATCCCTCTTCCAAATGTAGCTTAAGTCCTGTATACCACTCTAATGTCTCAAACCCTTTTCCTTTACGAAGCATCCGATGTCTCTCAATCTTCTTTTCTGTCTCTTCCCCATAAGGATACATGGTTGCAATATAAAAGAGAGGCTTCGGATCCTGCCTGTTCCATTCACAGATCCGGCTTTCCGCATAAGCTGATTTTCCGCTTCCGCTGCCTCCTGTTACTAACTCAAGCATTCTCCTTCACCTCTCCCTGAATTTATCAATTCAACCTGATCATAAACAAAGTATAGCATATAACAAACTTGATGTGGGATTAAATTTCTTATAGTTCTATTACATCCAGATCATCCGGCACAAACAGATTTCCATCATAATAAACTTTGCCTTCTTCCAGATACAACTCCTGTCTGTGTTCAATATTCTTATCTTCTGTATGATACAGAATCAGATTCTCCACATTCAGGTCTGATGCCATCTCACATGCATCTTTTACTGTGGAGTGATGCTTCTCATATGGCTTGAATTCATCCGCCTGTCCGTAGAGACAGAATGCCTCATGCAAGAGCCATGTACTGTTCTCAGCATATTTCTGCTCCAGTTCATTGTACGGCTCATCTCCGCAACAGGTCAGTTTCTCATCCTCATCTAACTGCATACAAAATCCAAACTGTTTTGCCTTTGTAGAATGAATATCGAAAAATGTTACTTTCTTTCCAATAATCTCACGTTCTTCTCCATCTTCTACTACGACCATGTGAAGACGATCATCTATATATTTCATCTCCTTCGCCGAAAGAACTTCACCTGCCATCTCTTTCAGAATACGGATTACTTCTTCGTGTCCGTAAATTGTAGCTTCTCCTTCGTATTTTCCTCTATTCATATTCTGAAGAATCATACGCATCATCCAGATAATTCCAAGAAGATGGTCGATATGCTTGTGTGTCACAAAAATATCTCTCATATCCATCCAGTTAAGTCCTGCTGCTTTTAACTGATGAAGAATCGTATTTCCGCCACCACCGTCTACCATAAAATGGCAGTCGTTATCACTGATAACAAAGCATGTGTTATAGCACTCCGTAACGGTTGCATTTCCTGTTCCAAGTATTGTAAGCTTCACTTTTTTCTCCTTTTTGTCTGACCTGACAGTTATTTTCCAAATCCAAATTCTTCATAATCTTCCGGCAGGAATCTATGGTAAATGATATGGCATCCTTCATCTTTAAAGCAATACCGGTAAGTATCCTCCGAATTATTTTCAAAGCAGATCATATAATCAAATTCATCGCTGTGCATCTCTTTGATCGTAATCTGATCCGAATGCTGACGGAACAGTTCAAAGATATCTTCCATCTTGCAGCCATGATGAGAGATCAACCCAATCAGGTCTTTGATGAATTCATTCTCTTTCATATTATTGTGTACATATTCTGCACCTTCCTCCGGAATATGAAAACAGAACCGCTCCCCCTTATTTGTCACTTCAACACTTCCAAGCTTCCCTTCTTCATACTCAGAAAACCGGCTCAATTTTTCCTGCATTCCTCATCCACATCTAACTGAAAGAAATGATTCAGAGAACTCAGCGGATAATACAGACGAATCTTCTCCTTACGGTAGCCCAGCTTCGCCTGTTCTTCCTTTATTACATCTATAATATTTTTCTCAAGTCTTGCAAAATCCATGATTTTATAATCCTTTTCATCTGAAATATATTTGGCTTCAAACAGTTTCTATTCTTTTTCTTCCGGTCTTTTATTATAGAAGAACATCCATGCTGCCATTGCGAGAATAATCACATATCCCAGCACACTGTACTTGTCCGGAATCTGTCCGAAAAGAAAGTATCCGAGAATCGTAGAGAAAATAATCTGTGAATAATCATAGATCGATATCTCTTTCGCGGGTGCATGATAATATGCTGCGGTAATTCCAAATTGTCCTCCTGCTGCCGCAAGCCCGGCACCAAGCAGTGCCAGCATCTGCGTTCCTGTCATCGGATGATAGTTAAACAGCAGATACGGAAGTGTCACGATGCAGGAAAACCCTGAGAAAAACAGAACAACAGAGCTTCCTTTCTGACCTCTCTGACCAAGAATCCTTACCATTGCATACGCAATACAGGCACCGATTCCTCCGCATAGACCGATTACTGACGGAAAGAGTTCCATATTTGTAAAGGTTGGCTTAATGATAAACAGGCTTCCGATAAATGCAACAAAAATTGCAATTGCCTGCGCCGGTTTTAATTTCTCTTTCAACAGAAGAAACGAAAATAAAATAACAAAAAACGGAGACATTTTGTTCAGCATAGATGCATCTGAAAGTACCAGATGATCTACTGCATAAAAATTACAAAGGATTCCCAGCGTGCCAAATGTTGCACGCAAAACCATATAACCTAAGTTTCCCTTCTTGATTTCAAATCCGTCACCACTTCGCACAATCATTATAAGTGCAACAAAGAATGCAACCAGATTTCGGAAAAAGCTTTTCTGTATGGACGGCACATCTCCCGCAAGCCTGACACAGGCACCCATTAACGCAAATGAAAATGCCGACAATATAATAAAGCAAATTCCTTTATTTCTGGAACTCATAATTTCTAACCCCTTTTCTATAATATTCATCTTCTCTTGTTCTAACAAAGTCTTATGTCACTCTTTTTCCAAAATACACAAATCTTCTTAAAAAATCAAGGTTTTTCAGGTATTTCTCTTAAAATGATTCAAATAATACTACAAACACTTCATAGATTTTGATATAATAAATGCATAACTTGAATTTATTAAAAGTGTGAAAGGAAGGGAATATGAAAAAGTATTTAAAAAGGGGGCTTGCTGTACTGACTTGTGTTACACTATCTATCCAATCGCCTTTGGCAGTCTTAGCAGAAGATGTAGCCGAAGTACAGAATGAAGTTCAAAGTGAGAATTCTGTAGTTCAGACCACAGATCTTCAGACAAGAGAAAATGAGATTGCCGTATACGCGCAGGCACAGGCACAGTGGATAAAAAACAGCACCGGCTGGTGGTATCAGAATGCAGACGGAAGCTATCCAAGAAACCAGTGGCAGATGATCAACGGAAGCTGGTATCATTTTGATTGGAACGGCTATATGCAGACTGGTTGGTTACAGCTTGGAAATACCTGGTACTATCTTAACTCCAGTGGAGCAATGGCAACAAATGAATGGGTAGACGGTGGCGTCTATTATGTGGATGCGAATGGAATCTACATTCCAGGGAAGACACAGACAACTAAAGGATGGAAAAAGGATAGCACTGGCTGGTGGTATCAGAACGCAGACGGAAGCTATCCAAGGAAC
>ERZ773169.2976-NODE-2976-length-11356-cov-3.804442_pt1 | contig 11356 bp, 7 predicted proteins | sample MGYA00580536_ERZ773169 | MGnify/ENA primary metagenome ERZ773169 (study PRJEB29015, sample SAMEA2737814) | human gut metagenome | biome: human gut; feature: human-associated habitat; material: faeces | place: China | collected 2012 ...
TATAGTATTTATCCTGTTTCTCCGTGAGCAGGGACTGTTTCTTGGTCTCTGTGGCTGCTTCATCATTGAGGCTTGTAACTTTTGCCACATAGCATGCGGTATCGCTTTCAACCACACCCGTAAGCTCACCTTCTCCCAATTTGTCTGCTGCTTTTACAACTTCTTTAGACGGACTTACAGAATCCGAATCAAACGTTGCATCTTTTGCTTCGGTTCCCTGTTCGGTTGCATAGGATGCAAAATCTTCCGCCGTCTTTGCTCCCTCTGCAAATGCCGCAGCTTTTTCCTTTACCTGCTTCTTCTCATCATCGGATACAGTCGTATCTGATGAATCGGACGAATCTGATGATGTAGTATAATCAAACTCCACATACTGCATATGCTTCTGTACTGCTTCTTCATCTGTTACATTCACATTTGCTTCCGCTACGATTGCCGAACGCATCTTCTGCTCGATCACCATCAATGTCATGACACGTTTTACATTCTCTTCGGAACCAGATACCTTGTCTTTTTTCTTCTGGGAGTTGGCCTTGTCAAATTCTTCAGCCGCATCATCGATTGCTTTTTTATCTGCTTTTGTAATCTTTACGTCATAATCCTTCATATGCTTTTCCAGAAGTGCCATATTCTTCAGATCATCCAGCAAAGTTTCTTTGATCGATTCTTCATAGGTCTTGCCATCTGACGCATTTTTCGTCCACATATCATCTCCGCCGAAATAACTCGCAAAGTATGTTTCGTACTGAGCCTGTGTATATCTTGCATAGAAATTTGCAACACCTGCCGTGATCTCTTCATCTCCTGCTTTTACGACCACCGCATCATCCTTCAGCGATCCACATCCGGTAAGTGATGCTGCCATAATCCCTGCCAGCGCTAATATTAATGCTCTTTTTTTCATTTATCCTAACCTGCCTTTATTTGCTTAATGGGTCAATTATACCGCTTTTTTCTCCGCCTATCAATCCTTTCAACCCATTTAACACATTTTTCGTAATTTCCAGTGCATCTGTCTGCTTCTCTTTCAGATTTCTTCTCTTCTTCTCATAGATAAAACACGGCTGGGTTCCATCTGCTTTGAATGTCAGTTCCCCACGGAAATCTTCGATCAGCTTCGGAATCCGTTCCGGATGTACCTTCGCTTTTTCATACATGATAAATGTGTAAACCTCTCCCTTTTGTTCGACAGCCGTTACATACAACTGATGTGCCTGTGCTTTCAATGCGGCAACTTCCAAAAGTTTCTCCACCTTCTTCGGAATATCTCCAAACCGGTCTGTCAGTTCTTCTGCCATATCTTCCATTTCTTCCCGGCTCTCAATTGCAGCGATTCGTTTATAGACATCCAGTTTCTGGTATTCATTCGGAATATAAGATGCCGGAATAAATGCATCCACATTCAGATCCATCGTAGTTGTGAAGGTCTCCTCTTCTTCCATCTCACCTTTCAGATGCTTCACCGCTTCGTTCAACATCTTACAGTAAAGGTCATATCCGACCGCCTCCATATGACCATGCTGCTCCGCACCCAAAAGATTTCCCGCTCCACGGATTTCCAGGTCACGCATCGCAATCTTGAATCCTGAGCCAAGGTCCGTGAATTCACGGATAGCAGCCAGCCTCTTTTCTGCCACTTCTCTTAACATCTTATCTCTCCGGTAGAGAAGGAATGCATATGCCATGCGGTTGGAACGTCCGACACGTCCGCGCAGCTGGTAAAGCTGTGAAAGTCCAAGCCGGTCTGCATCATGAATGATCATCGTATTTGCATTTGAGATATCCAGTCCGGTCTCTATGATCGTTGTGGATACCAACACATCGATCTCTCCGTTGATAAAGTCGTACATGATCCTCTCCAGTTCATGCTCCCGCATCTGTCCGTGCGCATAGGCAACCGACAGATCCGGCACCAGCTTCTGCACATGTCCTGCTACCTCATCGATATCTTCCACACGGTTATAGACATAGTATACCTGCCCCTGTCTTGCGCATTCCCGTTCGATTGCTTCACGTACCATCTCGTCATTATATTCCATAACATATGTCTGGATCGGCATACGGTCATTCGGTGCTTCCTCCAATACACTCATATCGCGAATACCGATCAGACTCATATGAAGTGTTCTCGGGATTGGAGTCGCTGTAAGTGTCAATACATCTACATTTTCCTTCAATTTCTTGATTTTTTCTTTGTGCTGAACACCGAACCGCTGTTCTTCATCGATGATCAGGAGCCCCAGATCTTTGAATTTCAAGTCTTCACTCAGTACCCGATGTGTTCCGATAATGATATCTACCAGTCCCTTTTTCGCATCCTCGACCGTCTTTTTCTGCTGTGCCGGTGTACGGAATCTGCACATCAGGTCAATCCGCACCGGGAACTCTTTCATACGCTGTACGAATGTCCGGTAATGCTGCTGTGCAAGAATCGTTGTCGGAACCAGATAGACTACCTGCTTACTCTCCTGTACAGCTTTGAATGCCGCACGGATTGCAACCTCCGTCTTACCAAATCCAACATCCCCACAGATCAGACGATCCATGATCTTATGACTTTCCATATCTTTTTTTACAGCCTCGATCGCCATCATCTGATCTTCCGTCTCTTCAAACGGAAACATCTCTTCAAATTCTCTCTGCCATACTGTATCTTCTCCGTAGACATAACCATCCTGCTCCTGTCTTGCCGCATACAGCTTCACCAGATCTCTTGCAATCTCTTTTACGGCACCGCGCACCCTGGTCTTGGTCCGATTCCACTCCTGGGTTCCCAGCTTGTTCAGCTTCGGTGCCCTGGCTGTATCTGCGCCGGAATATTTCTGCAGCGCATCCAGCTGCGTCGCCAGAATATACAGATTGCTTCCGTCACGGTATTCAATCTTGATATAGTCTTTTAAGACCTTATCTACTTCAACTTTTTCAATTCCACGGTAAATTCCCAGTCCATGCTTTTCATGGACCACATAATCCCCGATAGACAGCTCTGCAAAATCCTGGATCCTGTTTCCGCTGTACTTTTTCTTTTTTTTGCGCTTTTTCTGCTCTTTGCCGAAAATATCGGTTTCCGTCATCACTGCAAATTTGATCAGCGGATACTGGAAGCCACGTCTTGCGTGACCATAGACCACCATGATCTCCCCGGGACTGATGATACGATCCATGTCCTGGCTGTAAAAAGCATTCAGTCCTTCCTCTGAAAGATCCTTTGCCAGACGCTCCGCCCTGGTCCTGGAACCGGAGAGCAATGCAATCCGGTATCCCTGACTCTTATACTGAAGGAGATCCTTTACCAGAAGTTCAAAGCTGCTGTTATAAGAATCTACAGACTTCACCGTAAGATCAAATTCCTCATTGATCTTCCATCCGGAACGTCTGGGAGAAAGTGCGGATACAGCCACACAATTCCGTCTGTTCAGCTTCTTCTGCAGTTCCTGAAAGCCACATAGCCACTGCTCCGGAAGATTTGCCTCGCCTTTTTCCTCTCTGTGCATACGACTCTGACGGTACTCTTCCTCCACACCCTCGCCGTTTTCTGCCAGGTGGTTCAGTTCATCCAGAAATACCAGTGTTTTTTCTTCCGGAAAATACTCCAGAAAGGATACCATATCTTCTCCGTCCATCTTTTCTGCGGCCGGATAAATCGTAATTTCATCTACATTTTCCAGGGATCTCTGGCTTTCCGCATCAAAGCTCCGGATAGAATCCACCTCATCATCCCACAATTCGATACGCCAAGGATTATCCTCTGTCAGCGGATAGATATCAATGATTCCTCCACGCACAGAAAACTGCCCCGGAAGCTCTACCTGACCGGTGCGTTCATATCCCAGCTCTACCAGCTCTTCCTTCAGCTGATCCAGATCGATCACACTGTCACTTTTAAAATGAAGAAGCCTGCTTCTGATCTTTTCCAGCGGCATCAGGAAATCCATACATCCGTCAATACTGGTAACAACGGTCACTTCTTCCTGTTCCAGAAGTGCCCGGATCACACGCATCCGCTGCCGGATCAGAAGATTTCCGTGAATATCTGCCTGAAAAAACAGAAGATCCTTTGCCGGATAAAAATATACATTTTTGTCATAGAATCGGTAATCCTCATAGATTTCCTTTGCGTTGCGCTCATCATCCGCAAGGATCAGATGATATGGAAAAAGCCCGGAAAGTCCATACATCAGATGGACCTTCTGGGACTCCATGCATCCGGAAACGTTAAGAATTCCGCAGTTTGCGCCACAGCGCTTTTTTATTTCCCCAAACTCTGCAAGACCCTGCAGAGGCTGCAAAAATGCTTCCATACAAACCTCAATTCTTAGGCTTTTTCCTGTTATACTTATTCATCGCCGCATCTACGCCCTCGGACAGGATCATCTCCACAGCCTCTGCCGCATCATTAATTCCTTCATCCACAAGCTTGCGGTCACTGTCCGAAAAATGCCCCAGCACAAAATCTGCCAGATCCCAGTCTTTCGGTTTCGCACCGACACCAACACGGATACGGATAAATTTTTCAGTTCCAAGGCGGCGGATGATATCCTTTATCCCGTTATGTCCGCCCGCACTGCCTTTTTTGCGAATACGAAGCTGTCCAGGCTCCAGATCGATATCATCGTAGATCACGATCAGCTCTGTCTCCGGATCGATCTTGAAATAGCCGGACATCTCCTGGATCGGACCACCGCTTAAATTCATATAGGAAAGCGGTTTCATCAGAATAGCTTTTTCACCGCCGATGATACCTTTTCCATACATGGCATTAAATTTTACGCCGCCCTGCGGGATATTATTCTTCTCCACAAGACAGTCAACGGTGTCAAAGCCCATGTTGTGGCGTGTAGCCTCATACTGCTTTCCCGGATTTCCCAAACCTGCAATTAAATACATAAAAACTCCTCAGCTGTAATTTACCTGTTTCAATGCCAGGCCTTCTTATGCCTTAAGGCATACAAATGCTCTGATCGTATCAGTTGAAATATACCATCTCATCAGCAAGTGGCTCGCAAACTTCCACATGCTCTGCGTAAAGTACGATTCCTTCTCCCTGATATTCCATTCTCTTCTCAAACGCAACCTTCGCGGTAACATCCACCCACTGGCCTTCTGCGATCTTCGGAGCAAAAGCGCTCTTGCAGATGTAACCAAGGAATGTGGTATCATCTGCACAGCATGTCATGGCTGTTCTTCCGGGAACAAAGAATTTACTTCCCATTCCACGCGGCTTCAGGGCACGTGCTTTAAAGTGAACGGTTTTTCCGACATAGCGGTCCGGATGATCCATGGAATCCACAAACCAGATACCATAATCCTCCGGAAGAATATCAATCACCGGCGCATCAATATCAAATGGCATCTCATCCTCAAAAAGATCACCAAGCTCGCCCTCTTCATCCTCAAAAATAATCTCCGCACGCTGGTTCACCACCTTGATGCTTCTTCTGTAAGAAGGAAGCGGATCATTCTCCTGGCAGCGGTTAAAGATAACCATATCAGCATTGCGGACCATGTCCATAAAAAGGGACTTCATATTCGCCATATAAACCTGGAATGTGCTTGCATCCACACAGGTGATATGCTGCTCCACGCCCCAGCCTTCCGGTTTTTCCATCTCTTCAAATTTACTTACCAGCCACATGCCATTGTACTCAATGATCACCCGCTCCGGCTGATGCAGGATTTCCATTGCCGCAAGTCGTTCCGGTGTAAGCTCTTCCTCGCTGTCAATGATCTCCACAACGGTATTGCACTGTTTCAGTGCTTCCTCATCATATTCTTCCTCACCTTCTTCGCAAAGGATCAGAAGTGTTTTTCCATCGATCTGAAAGTAATCCTGCTGCAGGGTAAAGCTCAGGAAAGAGGTCTTGCCGCTTTCCAGAAAACCTGTGATCAGATAAACGGGTACTCTGGTCTCTTCCATAAATCCATCCTATCAGATACTGTACGATTTAATGTACAGTATCTGTTTCCTTTCTGTAACAATCTATATCTGTATTCCACTTTGGCTTTGCGTCAAAACGGACATTTATTTTATCATATGCTTTATGCGATCCCGAAAAGCTCCTCCAGTGCATGCTCGTCAAGCTTAGAACCGATCACACACAGACGGCCTGTATATTCCGGTGCACCCTCACGGATCTCAGTTTCTTCCGGAACCATATCAAAATAGATCCATGTTCCGTCTTCTGCCGGAAGCATTCCCTTTGCACGGAGGATGATACCGTATTTATCAGACTCGGAAAGTGCCTCAAGGATCTTCTCAAGTCCCTCACGTGTATATTTTTTAATAGTCTCACGGCCCCAACTTGTGAAGACCTCATCTGCATGATGATGGTGGTGGTCATGTCCGCAGCCGCACTCTCCGTCGTGGTGATGGTGATGCTCATGCTCTTCATGATCATGGCCACAGCCGCACTCTCCGTCATGGTGATGATGCTCATGCTCTTCATGATCATGGCCACAGCCGCACTCTCCGTCATGGTGATGATGCTCATGCTCTTCATGATCATGGCCACAGCCGCACTCTCCGTCGTGGTGATGGTGATGCTCATGCTCTTCATGATCATGGCCGCAGCCACACTCTCCGTCGTGGTGATGATGATGCTCATGCTCCTCCTCAAGCATCTCCTGCTCCAGGGATACCGGATGCTCCATAACCTCTACCAGTTTCTTACCGTCAAGATTCTCGATCGGAGTTGTAATGATAGCAGCATCCTTATTCAGGCTGCGGAGAAGCTCCAGGGACTCCTGAACCTTTTTCTCACTTGCAATATCGGTACGGCTCATGATGATAGCACCTGCATACTGGATCTGATTATCAAAGAACTCACCGAAGTTCTTCATATACATTTTGCATTTTTTTGCATCAACAACAGTTGTATAGCTGTTCAGTTTAATGTCAACCTCGTCCTGAACACCCTGTACAGCCTTGATAACATCAGAAAGCTTACCAACTCCTGACGGCTCGATCAGGATCCTGTCCGGATCATATTTGGTAACAACCTCTTTCAGAGAGGTTCCGAAATCTCCTACCAGAGAGCAGCAGATACATCCGGAGTTCATCTCACGGATCTGGATCCCTGCCTCTTTCAGGAAGCCGCCGTCAATACCGATCTCACCGAACTCGTTCTCGATCAGCACTACCTGCTCACCCTGAAATCCATCCTTCAGAAGTTTTTTGATCAGAGTTGTTTTTCCGGCGCCAAGGAAACCGGAGATAATATCAATTTTAACCATTTTGTATACACTCCTTTTAACGTAGTTTGACCAGGAAGTATTATACCCCCTGGTTGTATCCTGTTATGCTCATGATGACAGAGAAAAAAATACCTGTTTCTGTATCTGCTGTCATTATATCCATTTTACAAAACAGACATTCCTATTCTGCTTTATATTCAGATTAATAGAGGGATGTGAAAAGCTCACATCCCTGAAAATCGTTCTTCCTATCAGCCGTTGATCATAAAGTTCATAAGCTTGTCGATATCCTCTTTCTCTGCTGCAACGATCTCAAGCTCCGGGATCTCACCAGCGGAAAAGATGTTTGCAAGAGATACATACTGGGAAAGCTTGGATTTCAAGTTCAGTCTGTCTCCCTCTCCTGTTACAAGCTCTACTCTACCCTTGCAGCTGTCAATTACCTCAAAAAATTTATCAATATCTGTAATATGTGTTACTTTCATTTTAAAAATCTCCTTTCTTATTAAAGGGCTGTTCTTAACTCTTTCCGTTAGATTATACCCCAGTGTTTTTAAAAAAGCAATCCCTGCCGGGCAAAAACACTTCACAGATATTCTCTACGGATCTATATATATTTCGTCATATTTCTTCAATTTCAACGGTACAGTCTTTTCTTCCTTTGTTCCATTTCATGAGATAAACCTTAAATCCCAGAGAATCTCTGGCAATGGTAAACGGTTCTTCCCTGAGTACTTCGGATCCCATACCCTGCTCGTTCAGCTCTGCCTGCTTTGTCCTGGCTTTTTCTGTAAGAACTCTAAGTTCTTCATCGGCTTCTTTTCCAAAAGAACGATTCCCATATCCGGATGAAGCTTCCCGCAGCTTTTCAGAAAGGCACATCGTTACCTGGATGTGTTTTGTACGGTGAAGCATTCCTGCCAGTTTCCGTGCTACCCATTTAAACGGAAGTTTCCGGTAAATTTCAAGCCACCTGACAAAGGTACGGTCTCCTGCCTGCCTTGCGATCTCTCCCATTACCTCAAATGCCTTTTCCGAGGGAATCCACGAATTTTCCCTGGGAACAATATACTTTTCCGGAACAGCCGGATAACAGCAGTAATTCAATGGCGGAAATTCCACCAGTGCAGAAAGCTTCTCCTCCAGAGCGTTGCAGCTGTCCCCGCCTATATAATCATATTTGTCGCGGAGGATCGCCAGCCGATATTCCAGCTGCCGTAAGTATTCATACCCTTCTACCCAGAAATGACCGATCCGGCTGTAATCGTAGAGATGTTTTTCCAGAGACAGGGTTTCAAAAAACAAAGTCACCACCGAATCATCCTGGTGGACCACAAGGATATATTCTCTCCCCTGCCGGCTTAAATCTGCCAGGATCTCGCCCTCGTAATCCGGTTTGTATACACCTGTCATACGGGCATTTCCAAAAACAAGAAAGCTTTCTACCGCATCATTCATAAGATACACAAGGCGGATTTCTCCGTTTTTTACATAAGAATCCACTCTGTATATATTGTCATCGGGCTTTTCCGCCATCTCTTCCGAAAAAGCACTCTCTGAAGCTGCTTTCTGATCCTGAGGATCTTCCTCATCATTCACTGCCACCAGTTCAAACTGATCTTCTCCAAGCAGCTCTGCTAGCTTCTGAAAGGTATCTGGCAGCTCTTCAAATGCCTTCTCTGAGACATATCTCTCCGGTGCTGTTTTTCCTGCAGTATTATTTCCAGTATCCATCAATTACCTCTTTATTCAGTTTCTCCCCAATAACGATCATGATCTCCTGTCCCAGCTTCGTTGGCCGGATGCAGATCTCATGGCGGGTAGCATTCAGCTCCAGCCACTGTCCATCTTCTTTTCTGAGAAAACCTTTTACGCGAAAAACATCTCCGCAGGATGGATCATTCAGGATCCTTTCTGCAGTTTCATGAAGTTCCTCCTCGCTTTTATGAACGTTCATAAAAAACAGAGAATCAAATCCGCCGCCTTCCGCATAGGATTCCTTCACGTAATCCTCTGCCACATACCCGCAATCCAGGATCTTTTCCAGGTCTGTGTCTGTGAGATCATCCCAGTTTCCGGTGAGGATCTCACTGTCCAGACGGCGCCTGCACTGGATCTGGCCAAGTGCACGGTTGAGATGCTCTTTTGTGCTGCTGATCTCTTCCACCGTGGCTTCCTGGCTCCTGCTCAGTAATACATAGCCTGCATCTGCCACCTCGGAAGCCAGCAGATAATCCGCTTCCGCAGAAAGATCCTCTGCCAGCTTCGCATCCACAATGGCGATCACATTTCCGATCTCATACCATTTATCCAGCGGTTCCTCATGGAGGGCGTCAAAGAACTCATCCACATCAAAGATTCCGGATGGTTCTACGATGACACGGTCGTAACCGCACATTCCCATGGCGATCAGCTTTGTCTTAAATCGCCGTCTGTGACAGTCCGCATCACAACCGCCGGAAACTATCTCCAACTCACAGTTGTCACCCATCAGATCCTGAAGCAGCATCATATCCACATTCACTGCCCCGAAATCATTTTCCAGGATCCCGATGTTCATGCCTTTTTTCAGAAGATAGGAGGCATATTTTTTTATAAATGTTGTCTTTCCGGATCCGAGAAATCCGGTTATCAGATCGATCTTTATCATATTTCTTCCTTTACTTTATCAACTCTCCGGAGCATACAGTAAAATAAATGCGAATATATACTTTACTTATGTTCCGGTCATATTTCAACAATCTCCTGCCCGACAAATGCCGGACTGCTATCAGTATATAATCTTTTTTCCGCAAAGAAAAGAGGCGGTCCTGAAAAATCCTCTCAGAACTGCCTCTTTCCGGCTATTTTATCTTTTTTATAAACATATATGAAGATTACTTTGTAAACAGATCTACCAGATCCTGACCATCATTATAGCCCTGTTTTTTCAGTTCCTGAACAAACCAGTCATCTACACCGTCTACTGCTTTCTTAAAGGAATCGATATCCATGTCCTTTTTCTCTGTGAAGGTCACACCGTTTTTGTCTGCCCAGCGTGCTTTGATCTCATCATCGCTGGAACGGTTGATATAACGCTCATACTCTACGGCTTTCTGGCCGCACTCATCAACAACAGCCTGCTGCTCCGGTGTCAGCGCATCATAAATATCCTGGTTGATGCAGAAGAACAGGCAGTCATAGATTGCATCCCACATGGAGCAATATGGCTGTACCTCCTGTACACTGGCTGCATCGATGGCGGGCAACGGATTCTCCTCGCCCTCTACCGTATTCTGCTGAAGTGCTGTGTAGGTCTCGGACCAGTTCATATTTGTAGCATCTGCCCCCCATCTCTTATAACACTCCATAAGAAGATTAGAGCCTGCTACACGAACCTTCAGGTTCTTCATATCATCTACAGATTTTACCTCATGCTTGCTGTTTGTCAACTCACGGAATCCGTTCTCTGCAATACCCATGCAGTGGAGTCCGTAGCCGTTAAGGATCTCCTTCAGCTTATCTCCGGCCTCGCCGTCAAACTTCGCATCTGCATCATCATAGGAATCATAAATGAACGGCAGGGATACCACATTAAATCTCGGGTCAAATGCAGAGTAGATCAGATTGGAATGCATGGAGATCTGTACCGGATCTCCGTTCATCAGTGCCTGGATTCCCTCGGACTGGTTTCCGTTTGTCAGCTGATCCGCTGCGTAAATGTTAACCTTGACCTTTCCTCCTGTAGCTTTTTCCATAAGCTCACCGAACTTACGTCCTCCGTCAGCCCAGGTGCTTGTCTCTGTTGTGGAGCATGCAAAGTTCCAGGTTGTCTCAGGCCAGTTCAGATCACTGTAATCCTCCACGGTATCTACAGAATCCTCTGTAAAAAGATCTACCAGATCCTGTGCATCGTCATAGCCTGCACTCTTAAGCTCGTTTACAAACCAGTCGTCGATTCCGTCTACTGCTTTCTTGAAGGAATCGATATCCATATCCTCTTTCTTTGTAAAGGTCACACCGTTGCTCTTCTCCCAGCGGCTCATGATCTCTTCGTCGCCGGAACGGTTGATATAACGCTCATACTCAACAGCCTTCTGGCCTGCCTCATCAACAACCTGCTGCTGTTCCGGTGTCAGGCTTTCATAAATATCCTGGTTGATGCAGAAGAACAGACAGTCAT
>ERZ773169.2984-NODE-2984-length-11332-cov-3.662056_pt1 | contig 11332 bp, 14 predicted proteins | sample MGYA00580536_ERZ773169 | MGnify/ENA primary metagenome ERZ773169 (study PRJEB29015, sample SAMEA2737814) | human gut metagenome | biome: human gut; feature: human-associated habitat; material: faeces | place: China | collected 2012 ...
CCTTCGGCCAGACAGCGACCACCTTTACCAGCCAGAACCATTCTGCCGGTCAGGATCACCGATGCAGAAAAATCCTGCGGATATGTATGATTTTCTCTGTCTTAAGCAGTCTGATCCTTATTGAACCCTTTGTCATATTCCGGAATTTTTTTGCAGGAATTTTTTCTGCAGATCAAATCGTTATACAGAATGCCTGTCTTCGTATCCTGTGCATTCTTTTTTTCGAACCGCTGTGCAACCTGTACGAAATTCCGGCAGGCGTATTAAGAGGCACCGAACATTCCCTGTACCCGGCTGTTGCCACCATTAGCGGGACCTGTTGTTTTCGCATTGCATGGATATGCACGGTTTTCAGACATTACCATCAGTTAAACATTCTGTATTATGCATTTCCGATCTCATGGGTGTTGACGATACTCCTTATTGCGATCGGATTTATTGCAAAAAAGCCAGATAAGATGTTTTGACTTATCTGGCTTTGGAGCATCATATTCTTCCCTGCTTCCGGATGTTATCTCACTTCCACAATTTCCCTTCTTTATAGTGTTTTCTGCAAAGTGCCACATAACTTTCATTGGAACCCAGCATGATCTGTGCGCCTTCCCGCACGATTTTTCCGTTGGAATATCGTGTATTGCACTGTGCACGTTTCCCGCACCATCAGAATATTGGCAGATTTCAAGCTTCCCATCGCCCCGTATCTGAAATATAGTTTTGCCATTTTTTTGTTTCTCCTTTATCGATCATACTGCTCAGGTCTTCGAAGAGATAAATAATCCAGACTGCTTCTGACTTTTTTTACCTCTTGCAGATCAATATCACACACCAGTAACTGCTCTCTGTCATCTGCTTTTGCAAGGACTTTCACTCTTGGATCGATCACAATGGATTCCCCGGCAAACTGCATTTTATCTTCTGTTCCGACACGGTTGCACATGGCAATGAAAACCTGGTTCTGCATGGCCTGAACCCGCATTTCCCATTCAAACATTTCCATTGGCTCTGCTTTTGTATTTGCAGTCGGGACTATGATCAGGTCTGCACCTTTTCTTGCACAGGTACGGATGCTTTCCGGCACAATCTTACCAGTGCATCATTATCCATATCTATACAGTAATGGTCCACACATACCTTGTGATACTGCGGAAAAAAACGGTGTCAGCTGTATTTCCGGAAAAAAGACCAGATCACAGTTTTCTGCCATATCACAGTATTTCAGGCTTTTATCAAGGTTCTCAGATATTTCTTTTCCCATACTCATCTGTACAAGTGCAATTTTCATTTACCGTTCCCCTTCACATCATTCATTTTTTCCAGAAGTTTGCTGTAAACATGCTCCACAAACCACGGTTCTGTAGATTTCTCCAATGCTTCTTCCGGTGAAAACCAGGCTACACCGCTGTTTTCATCTGCTTTTATGGAAACCGCTTCCTCCGGGTCTGCCTCAAGGAGATATGTGATATTAAAGTGCAGATGGCTGGATACATATTTTCCTTTTTTCACATGACCATCTACAGTCAGGGATTCCATGGAAAAAATCTCCTCGGACACCGGATGAACATTGGAAATTCCGGCTTCTTCCTTTACCTCCCGGACTGCAACAGACAGAAGATCCGTCTCCCCATCCGCATGTCCTCCAAGCCAAGACCAGGAGTTGTAAATATTGTGATATACCATAAGAACTCTGTTTCGTTCCCTGTTCACAACCCAGGCGGAAGCTGTCATATGGGCTACTGTATTCTCTCTCAAAAAAGCATTCTTATTGTTTCTGATCCAGTCCAAAATTAAGATCTTATCTTTTTCTTCCTGTTCATTGTAGGGCTTGTATTTTTCTATCTGATCGATCAGTTTCTGACAGTTCATTGTTATCCTTTCCTTTCGACTTTATCAACACAGTGTCAATATAGCACTGGTAAACCACGCATCCTGTACCTGCTCACAGACAAATAACCCTTTTGCTTATTTGGATAGCCTCATATACAGAAGCGGATACGGATTCCCTTCCTCATCATGATCCGTTCTTTTATATGTCTGAAATCCCATGTGCTCATAAAAGTCGGCTGCCCGAGGATTATGTTCGTTTACGGTGAGTTCTTGAATGTTATAAATTTCGATACCGTACTGAAGCAGCTGCTTTCCAAGCCCGTTCCCTCTGGCCTCCGGAGAAAGGAAGAGCATTTCCAGACGGCTGCCGTCAATTCCTATAAACGCAACAGGCTCTCCGGATTCTTTTTCTGCAACGATCAGATTCTCTACATTTTTTATTGCCATGGGAACGTATTCCCTGATCTTAATGATCTCTTCCTCCGAAAGAAAATCATGAGTTGCACATACAGAGCTTTCCCAGACCTTTAATAACTGCCGGATCAGTTGCTGGGTTCTCTCCTGAACCTGAAGGATTTTTTTTCCATCTGTTTATCCTCTCATTTATCTTATATCAAACTGATATCAGTATAACATAAAAAAGGCAGAGCAGCTCAGTCTGCACTCTGTCTGTTTTTCAGAAGTAGAATTCCCACCAGCAAAAATACAGGGAAAATAACCCCTGCCAGAATTCCCCTTTTCAGGTTATCCGATAATATCCCGGACACAAAGCCAACTAATGTCGGGCCTCCGGAACATCCTACATCTCCGGCCAGTGCCAGAAGTGCAAACAGGGATGTTCCGCCTCTTCGCAGTGCCATGGACGACTTGCTGAAACTTCCCGGCCACATGATTCCTACAGAAAATCCGCAGATGGAACAGCCGATCAGTGACACAAATGCAGATGGTGCAAGGGAAATACACAGATAGGAAATAATACAGAGAATGCTGCTGCCGATCATAAATTTGTCCAGATCAATCCGGTCTCCGAATTTTCCATAAAAGGCTCTGGAACTTCCCATCAGGATTGCAAATGCCATAGGGCCTGCAAGATCACCGATGGTCTTACTTACACCAAGTCCCATCTCCGCAAATGTGGACGCCCACTGGCTGACGCCCTGCTCGCTGGCGCCTGCACACAGCATCATTAACATCAGGATCCAGAATGTTTTATTTCTGCATAATTCTTTTATGGTCATTCCTGTCTCACCCTCTTCGATGAGCGTTGCGATAGGAACTTTTGTAAATGCAATACCATTTACAACCGGAATGATCGCCCAGATCAGTGCCATGATCTTCCAGTTTTCAATTCCAAATATCCGGAAGAAAATCGTGGAAAGCAGAACCACTGCCACATGACCCCAGCAGTAAAAAGAGTGGAGAAGGCTCATTGCCTTTTCTTTGTTGTCGCTTGGGCAGCTTTCTACAATGGGGCTGATCAGCACTTCGATCAGTCCTCCGCCTACGGCATAGATCACTACGGAAATAAATAATCCCGCAAATGCGTTGGGCAAAAGATCCGGCAGGATCACCAGACAGATCAGTCCTGCTGCCGAAAATACATGTGCCAGAACAATGGAAATCCGGTAACCGATCCGGTCTACAAATTTTGCTGACAGAAGATCGATCAGCAGCTGAATCCCGAAATTGAATGTGATCAGCATTGTGATCTGGCTCAGTGGAATGTGGTAACTTTTTTCGAATGTCAGAAAAAGCAGCGGCACAAAGTTATTTACGATTGCCTGTACGATGTAACCCGCAAAACAGGCGTATACCGTTTTCTGGTATTTGTCTTTCATTTAAACATCCTCCAATGTTATTTAATACCCGTCCTTTAACCGGACAATATTCTTTAATTCTTTTCCATTCACATATCGTTCCAGATTTTCCATACAGATGTTCCAGATCATGTCCTGGACTTCTGCGTTTCCTCCGAAACTTGGACCTGCGATGTGTGGGGTGATGAGGATGTTTTCCATATTCCAGAGAGGTGATGTCTCCGGCAGGGGTTCTGTCTCAAATACATCCAGGACTACGCCTTTTAAATGCCCCTCCTGTAATGCTCGGATCAGATCTTCTGTTGGAATGAGACTTCCCCGTCCTATGTTGACCAGAATTGCTTCTTTTTTCATGGAATGCAGCCGGTCGTAATTCAGAAGTCCTTTTGTTTCCGGCGTTCCAGGGAGACAGCCGATTACGATATCTGCTTTTTGAAGCTGCTGATCCAATGCTGTCAGATCGTATATCTGGTCAAAATCTTTCAGCTGGTCTGAATGTTCTGAGACTGCAGTTCTTTTTATTCCAGTCACACGGGTTTCAAATGCTTTCATTCTGTGAGCGATATTTTTTCCAATGTCGCCGGTTCCCAGGATAAGAACATTTTTTCCGTATATAGTGTCTGATAATTTATTCTGTACCCAGAGATGTTCCTTCTCGTTTTTCCAGTAAACAGGAAATCCTCGGTACAGGGCAATGATGTTCCCGATCACATATTCCGATATGATTTTTCCGAATGCTCCGGAAGCATTAGTCAATGTAACTCCTGTCGGAAATGTTTTCATTTTTGTATACTTATCCGCACCGGCCCATGTCAGTTGAACCCAGCGGAAGTTTCCGGCTTTCTGAAGTTCCGATTCTTCCGGTTCTCCGATCACCACTTCCGCTGTTGTGATAGAATCCCTGGTTTCATTTTCCTCAAAAACAAACTCACATTTCTCTCCAAATTTTGTTATAAACCTGTCCCGGATTTCCGCGTCACACTGTGGCTTTACCAGGACTTTTATTTTCTTCTCTGTATTTCCCATGATATTCTTCTCCACAGGCAATTTTTCAGGACTCATTTACCAGTTTCCCGGTTATATGTTCCGGTTCCAGCTCCAGACAGAGAACCTGGGAGCCGAAATGTTCCAGTTCGTATTCCACATATGTCTCATCATCCGTGAACTTTTTGCATAAATTTGTGCATATTTCTGTTACTTTTTCCGGTTCTTCCACTGTGTGAAGGCGTCCAAATACAATGACGCTTCGGATATTTAATGCCCATTCGCCCTCATTCCGGTATCCCTTGTCCATAACACAGAATGAAACTTTATCACAGTTTCTGATGGCATCGATCTTATGACCGGATTTCGCTCCGTGGAAATAGATTTTTCCATCTTTCTCATTATACCAGTGGGTCATCGGCATTCCATAAGGATAGCCTTCCTCTCCCTGCACAGAAAGTACGCCTCGCGGTTCTTTTTTCAGGATTTCGATACATTCTTCTTTGGTTAATTCCTGTTTGGATCTTCTCATTTTTCGAAACATAAACTGGTCCTCCCCTTGCTCTGTATCTAATCTGTTTTCTTGCTTCTATGACTGTTTTTCTGTTATCTTTACTTTATCTTTCAAAAATAACTTTATATGTTCCCAGCCCCTGTCTGCATGGGATTTTTGCTGCATTTTCTGCTGTGAAGGCTTCTCTGGAATATATTGTTTTTTGTTCTTCCGAGTAGGCTGGAAGGGTTTTACCGATGCTGACACCATGGGCATCATTTTCAGTAAAATTCCAGATAGCCATTTTTATTATCCTGAATCTCTGCATTGATCCTAAGGACCGGACGCAGAGAAACAAATCCCTCCGGAATGATGTAATCATTCAAAATATCACTTTTTTCTGCCAGAGCATTATATACCTTTTCTGCACTTACACCCAGTTTTGCTGCTACATTTTCAATACAAAATATCGCAAATTCCAGTTCTCTTGACTTTTCTATATTTTGTTTCATCATTCCCAAGGCCTCCTGTATCAGATATCAGCACCCAAACAACTTCGCAGTTTTCTCCATCCTTTCTGCGATCGGCACGCCGAACGGGCAACGGGTTTCGCATTCCTGGCAGCCAATGCATTCGGAAGCTTTGTGCTCCAGAAGTTCGTAGTGGGATTTTATAGTTGCCGGGACTTCCGGCTGCATGGTGGCAAGATCGTAGAACTTATTGATCATGGCAATATCCAGCTCTACCGCACATGGCTTGCAGTGTCCGCAGTAAGTGCACTCTCCTTTATAGGAATGGAACGGGGCATTGGCGATCACAGATGCGTAATCTTTTTCTTCCTCCGTTGCTGTTTCATATGCTACGGCATCATTGACCTGCTCTTTTGTGTCATAGCCGCACATGATGGAACAGACTGCAGGTCTTGTAAGTGCGTAATGGATGCACTGTACCGGTGTCAGGCTTGCACCGAAAGGAGAACGTTTTTCATCAAAAAGTCTTCCCCCTGCAAAACCTTTCATAACTGTGATACCCACATCATTTTCTTCGCATGCTTTGTACAGGCGAGCACGGTCTGCATCGATTCCTTTTAAGCTGCTGTCAAATTCTTCCGCAAACATGGTATCAATATTTTCACTTGCAGGAAGCATATCAAAAGCCGGATTGATACTGAAAAGGATCATTTCCACATATCCGGATTCCGCTGCTTTTTTCGCTACTTTCGGGTTATGGGAACTCATGCCGATGTGACGGATCACGCCGGTTCTCTTCAGTTCCATCACGTAATCCATATATTCCGAATGCTGGAGATTTTCCCATTCCTCCTCAGAGTCCACATAATGGATCATGCCAAGATCAATATAATCCGTCTGGAGCCTTTTTAAAAGATCCTCAAATGCAGGACGCACATATTCCATCTCTCTGGTACGGTAATACTGCTCGTCCTTCCATGTTGATCCGATATGTCCCTGAATAAACCATTTGTCACGGTTCTCCCTGATTCCCTCCCCAATGATATTTCTGGATTTCGGGTCCGGCATCCAGCAGTCTAGGATATTGATCCCCTGTGCAGATGCATAATGGATCAACTCAATACTTTCTTCCTCCGGATGGCGTTCCAGCCACTCTCCTCCAAAACCGATCTCGCTGACCTGAAGCTCTGTTTTTCCTAATCTTCTTGTTTTCATAGCTGTTCTCCCTTCTGATAACCTTCTCCTCTTCGACATCCTCATCATGCCTGTTAGCTATATACTATCATAGTTAACAGGTATTTGCCATTCCTTCTGTTTGGATGTATACTTCATTTATATGAATAATGTACATACAATACACCAGTTTACAACTTTATAAATGGTAGACTTGCTGATGAATCAGCTATTTTAAAGCCTTTGTCATATCATTTGATTTTATATGTACTTCAACATTTTTCACGAAAGTGGCAAAAAATATCTGACTGCGAATGCCTTGACTTAATTCAAAACGAAATTCCTGTACGCTTTTTGTGCGGTGCTTAGAAAAATGTTCGTTCTGGCTGAGGAAAAAAATCTCATCCTTGCTGAGGCCATGACCATCTGGCATATGCCGATCGACAAAAAGCTCTGGGAAACTGTCCGCAGCGGTTCTCTTGGAAAAGTCCAGATGATCACCATGAATTTCGGAAGTTTCAAAGAATACAATATGAACAACCGTTTCTTCAATATGAACCTGGCAGGCGGTGCCATGCTGGATATCGGTGTTTACGCGCTCTCCATTGTCCGGAGCTTTATGGATGAAAAGCCGGATGAGATCTTAAGCCAGTGGAAACCTTCTCCTACCGGTTCTGATGAACAGGCTACCATCCTTCTTAAAAATCATTCCGGCCAGATGGCAACTGTCGCACTTTCCATGCATTCCAAACAGCCGAAACGTGCCATGATCAGCTGTGAAAAAGGTTATATCGAGATCATGGAATATCCACGTGCAGATAAAGCAGTGATCGTAGATGCAGAGACAGGAGAAAAAACTGAGATTTCCTGCGGTGACACTTCCGATGCACTGCTTTATGAGATGGAGGATATGGAACATGCAGTTCTTACACATGATACCTCCGGTTTATATCTGAATTATACAAAAGATGTTATGGATATCATGACTTATCTCCGTAAAGAGTGGAACATGAAATATCCGGATGAAAACTGGGACTGATCTTCTTCGGTTACTTCTGTTTATTTTTGCCTCTGATACCTGGTCACTGCCAGGATCATGCAGACAAAAACTACCGCAAACATAGCTTCCAGTCCAATGCCTTTCCACACCGATACAGCTGCCTCACCTGTTAGGTGGCTATAACTTCCAAGAGTCTCATTTACGTTTTCATACCAGTACACAGGAAGAAACTGAGACACCTTCAGGACGTTTCTATCCATAATATTCATGGGAACAAACACACCACACAGAAAGCACATTCCAAGAGACAGGATATTTGCGATTCCGCTTAACATGTTGCTGTTTTTTACAAAAAGACCGATCAGATAGGAAAGTGAAAGTGCCACTGCCATCATTACCAGAGTGTTCAGTACATAGTATCCGAAATTTTCTGAACTGAGAAATGTTTTTCCATACATAAGGATAGCTCCAGCCATACCGATTCCCCATAAGCCCCCACCCATCACAAACATGGCCAAAAGCCCTTCCAGACTCTGTCGTCTTGCAGAGACCGCAGATGCCTGCATTCTCTTTGGTATATCGTCTTTTTTGAAAGCCATCAGAACATATCCCATCACATAGCAAAGTAATGCAAGAAACAGATATGGAATATATTGGAAATAATAGAGCCATCCGGACGTACCACTGTTTTCATCTGTATCCAGCATGGTGACTTCTCCTCTTTTTTTATCCAGGATCGCTGTTGCCGCTTCCTTCTGGGAAAAACCGGCTTTCAGATATGTCCGCATTGTATTCAGGCAGCTCTCCAGTTGCTGATCCACATAATATGCCGAGTAAGATCCGGGCACCTTTGTCACAGAAATGCTCTCTCCGTTTACCATACAGTTCTCATAAAAATCCTCAGGAATCACCACGATGTACTCTACATTTCTGTAAAAAAGCTCTTCCTGAAGCTTCTCCCTGTTATCCTCCAGCATGGTCACGTGATGCGTACCTTCAAGCCATTTTACCAGTCCTTCTGCAAGTGGTCCGTTGTCTTTATCCACCACTCCGATCTTTATTTTTTCGCTTTCATAGCTGGTATAAGTTTCCTTACCGGCCGCTGCCTGAAGTGCCATTGTCACTCCGAAAAAAATGCCCAGATACAGGAGGATCAGACCTGTATTTTTTTTCATGATCCTCATATAGCCTTTAAATACTGTCATAACGTTCCCTCCTGACCATGAAAAAGGATGCCATCACCAGCACCACGCACATTACCGCCAGTGTGATTAGATTTCTATAGTATCTGGTCATATCATCATATACATTGATACAGTAAAACGCATCTGAGATCAGTGATGCAGGATTGATCCGGTTCACAAACGGAACACTTTTTTCCACGATATCCTTCATATTTCCGTTCATCAGTCCGGCAAGAAAGCTGCTTACCATAGAGATTCCAAGCATGAGCCCGATTCTGACGCCTTCCTGCATTTTTCCGAAGCTGCCTATAAACATTCCCATAGATACACCGATGAGACTTCCGAAAAAAGATACCACCAGCATTTTTCCCATCTGTCCCTGAAAATCCAGATTGAGAATATACCGGAGATACAGGATCAGAATGATCACGTCCACATAGCCCAGAGAAAAAGATGTCAGCTGGTCTGTAAGGATCAGCTTCAGCTTGTGGGTCGGCGTTACACACCGTCTGGCTGCCAGAGGTGTGATATTGGCCTGGATCCCGATCGCAGAGCCAAATCCGATAAAGCATCCATACAGGCAGGCCATGGCGATCAGTGCGTAAAAGAACTGCACATTTCCGTCAATGGTCCGGCCACCAAGAGATACCTCCTTTACCAGACTGTCAGTGCTTAACAGGTTTGTTATGGTTTCTATGTCCATCTCCGGATTTTTTTTCATGATGTTGGTGATGGTCGTTCTGGTGTTTTCACAGCTGTCGAGAACAGTCTGGAGGATGCTTTCTTCCATTCCGGTTCCTGCTACTGTAAGGGAAGGCTCTTTTCCCACGTAATAAATCCCTTTTATTTTTTTATCCTGTAATGCTTCCAAAGCTTCTTTTTCCGGCATTTCTTCTGCCTTTAAAAGATCCGGACTGCTTTTTTCCACTTCATCCAGATAGGTCATAAAAAACGTATCTGCCGAAGCTTTCTTCACCACTGCCACAGGAACCGTCTGAAAATCTGCCTCATTGATATTTCCGAATGCAAAGTAGAAAAAGGTTCCAAGCACAAGCGGAAATACCAACGGCCAGAATACAATGTTAAAATTCCGGATCTTGGAAAGAAAACTGTATTTCAGTAAATGCAACATCTCCCATCCCTCCTAATCTCTCAGCTGTTTTCCGGTGATCTCCAGAAAGACATCATTCAATGTGGGCAACTCGGAAAAGACTCTTCCAAAAGAAATATCCTGACTTTGCAGATAATTAAGAAGACGGATCAGGTTATGCTTCGCATCGGTACAGCGCACGACCAGCACCTCTTTTTCATACTGCACCTCAAACACATGCTCCAGTGTGCGGATATCCCGAAGATTTTTTTCTTCCAGAGCAATGGCTTCTACGGTGATGGTCTCTCCTGTTTTGATCATCTGCTTCAGTTCTTCTTTTGTTCCCTGAGCGATGACTCTTCCGTGATCCATGATGGCGATCCTAGTACAGATCTGCTCCACTTCTTCCATGTAATGGGATGTGTAGATAATGGTGGAGCCTTGGTGGTTCAGCGTCTGGATCCCTTCCAGGATCTTGTTTCTGCTCTGTGGGTCTACAGCTACCGTCGGCTCATCCATGATGATCAGTCTTGGCTTGTGGGCAATCCCGCAGGCAATGTTCAATCTTCGTAAAAGGCCCCCGGAAAGCTTCTTCGGGTACATTTTGCGGAAATCTTCAAGACCTGTAAATTCAATGGCATCCTCCACCAGCTCTTTTCTCCGTTTCCTGTCCCGTATGTAAAGGCCGCAGAAATAATCGATATTTTCCTGCACTGTCAGCTCATCAAAAACGGCTACATTCTGAAGCACGATCCCAATCTGTTCCTTGAGCTTATAGCTGTCCGGCTTCATCTCTTCTCCGAATATCTTTATTTCACCTCTGTCATATTTCAGAAGTGACAAGAGGCAGCTGATGGCCGTTGTCTTTCCCGAGCCGTTGGGACCAAGTAATCCGAAGATCTCACCCTCCCGGATATCCAGTTCCAGATGATTCAGTGCGGTAAGATCACCGTATCGTTTTACCAGATTTTCTATGTGGACCATACTCTGTGGCATATGTTTTCCTCCTTTTTTACAGTCCGTTAAGCAGGACTTTTATGTCTCTTTCGCAGAAATTCATATTTCTTCTATGATGCCATTATATCCTTTTCTTCTGTCTGCTCCAAGTGTTGAATGTCACCACCTGCGAATGACAAATGTCATGTCTTTTTCAGAAGGATAGATTTTTCTTTGCAGGGAAGGAACCGGTATATTATAATATAGACACATTGATTTCAGAAATTTGTGCAGCAAAAGGGGGTTCTCCCGGAACAGGATACGATTATCTGCCTGACTTTCGGAAAATGCTGTGATTCTG
>ERZ773169.2995-NODE-2995-length-11300-cov-4.131970_pt1 | contig 11300 bp, 6 predicted proteins | sample MGYA00580536_ERZ773169 | MGnify/ENA primary metagenome ERZ773169 (study PRJEB29015, sample SAMEA2737814) | human gut metagenome | biome: human gut; feature: human-associated habitat; material: faeces | place: China | collected 2012 ...
TTTGATCTTTCCGCCGGTTGCTTTTTCCATCAGTTCACCGAACTTACGTCCGCCTTCTGCCCATGTGCTTGTCTCCGTTGTGGAGCATGTAAAGTTCCATGTTGCTTCCGGCCAGTCAAGGTCACTGTGATCATCTACAGTATCCATGGAATCTTCTGTAAAGAGATCTACCAGATCCTGTGCATCATCATAGCCCTGACTCTCCAGTTCCTGAACAAACCAATCGTCTACACCATCAACAGCTTCTTTGAAGGAATCAATATCCATATCTTCTTTCTTTGTGAAGGTTACGCCATTGCTTTCTTCCCAGCGGCTCATGATCTCTTCGTCACCTGAACGGTTGATGTAACGCTCATACTCTACAGCTTTCTGTCCACATTCATCAACAACTGCCTGCTGCTCTGCGGTCAGACTGTCATAGATTTCCTGATTGATACAGAAGAACAGACAGTCATAGATTGCATCCCACATGGAGCAGTACGGCTGAACTTCCTGTACGCTTGCTGCATCGATTGCCGGTAACGGGTTTTCCTGACCTTCTACTGTGTTCTGCTGCAGTGCGGTGTAGGTTTCGGACCAGTTCATGTTGGTCGCATCTGCGCCCCATCTCTTATAGCATTCCATAAGAAGATTGGATCCTGCTACACGGATCTTTAAGTTTTTCATGTCATCGACAGTTTTTACTTCATGCTTGCTGTTAGTCAGCTCGCGGAAACCATTTTCCGCGATACCCATGCAGTGCAGGCCATACTCAGAAAGGATCTCTTTCAGTTTCTCTCCGGCTGCGCCGTCAAATTTTGCATCTGCATCATCATAAGAATCATAGATGAACGGCAGGGATACAACATTGAATCTCGGGTCAAATGCTGAATAGATCAGATTGGAATGCATGGAGATCTGTACCGGGTCTCCGTTCATCAGCGCCTGAATACCTTCGGACTGATTTCCGTTGGTAAGCTGGTCTGCTGCATATACATTGACTTTGATCTTTCCGCCGGTTGCTTTTTCCATAAGTTCACCGAACTTACGTCCGCCGTCAGCCCATGTACTTGTCTCTGTTGTGGAGCATGCAAAATTCCATGTCATTTCCGGCCAGTCAAGATCACTGTAATCCGCGATAGTATTGAAGGAATCATTGTCGTCTCCGGCATCTTTGGAAGATGTGCTTCCTGTGTCAGAGGAGGACTGATCTCCTGTATAAGCGCCGTTCTTTGCAAGTGCTTTCGGCAGAGCTGTGGAAACGGCCGGAATATAAGTAATCACAAGAAGGACTGCTACAGAAGCAGCGATCATCGGCATAACTGCCTTTGAAATCTGCTGGAGAGTAACCTCCATGCCTTTTTTGATCTTGATACTGATCGCAACAAACAGGTTGACACCAACCGGCGGTGTTACCTGACCGATTGCAAGGTTGACAGTTGCCATAACACCAAATGCAACAACATCATATCCAAGTGCCTTGCATACAGGAAGCATGATCGGGATGAAGATATACATAGCTGAGTTTGCATCGATAAAACATCCTGCGATCAGGAAAATGATATTTACGATCAGAAGGAATACGAACTGATTGTGTGCAATAGATGCAAGCAGTCCGGATGCAGCTTCTGCAATACCAAATTTTGTACATACATAAGAGAACAAGGATGCGCATGCAACGATCAGCATGATACCACCTGTTGTTTTTGCTGATTCTACAAAAATATCGATCAGATCACGGAATTTGACTTCACGATAGATGACCATACCTACAAACAGACCATATACAACAGATACAGCTGCTGCTTCTGTTGGCGTAAAGATACCACCGTAGATTCCACCGAGGATGATGATCGGCATCAAAAATCCCCAGAATGCATCTTTAAATGTAGCCCAGCGTTCTTTTGCAGTTGCTTTTTTTCTGGAAGGCTGAATGTTGTGTTTCTTTGCTTCCAGCATAACAACGATTACAAGTGCAACCCCCATCAGGATTCCAGGTACGATACCTGCCGTAAACATATCAGCGATAGAAACACCTGTGATAGATGCATATACAACGAATGCAATACTCGGAGGTATGACGATTGCAATCGAACTCGATGTCGCCATCAATGCCGTGGAAAACGGTGCGGAAAATCCTCCCTGCTCTACCATTGCCGGAATCAGAACTGCACCAAGGGCAGCTACAGTTGCCGGACCGGAACCGGAGATTGCTCCGAAAAAACATGCAACGATAACACATACGATGGCGATACCACCTTTTTTGTGGCCGACGCAGGTATCAACGAAGTCGATCAGTCGTTTGGAGATACCGGCTTTTGCCATGATGTTACCGGATAATACGAAAAACGGAATTGCCAGAAGCAGGAATTTACTAATTCCGGCATACATGTTGGTTGCCACGATCGTAAGAGAAGTTCCGGAGTAAAGGATCGCACATACTGAGGAAAGTCCAAGGCAGATTGCGATCGGCACACCAAGGATCAGAAAAATGAAGAATGAAATAAATAAAACAGCACTGATCATTTATTTGTCCTCCTTTTCTTTATATCCTGTACAGAAATCCAGACAGAACTCGATAAAATGAAGGATCATACATCCTGCACCAATCGGTACAAAGGACCAGAAGATCCATTCCGGCCAGTTCAGTACGAAGGTTCTCTTACCGTTTGCAAGCTGGGTAATGACCTTATCCATACCATATTTAAAAAGAATTGCTGAAAAAACAATGCTCAGAACCGTGATCAGGATCACAGACGGTTTTTTCAGTTTTTCCGGGAGACGGTCAGTAAACAGTGACAGACTGACCAGTTCGCCTTTCCGACATGCAAGTGCTGCTGCCAGAAGTGTGATGAGAACAAATACCGCTACAACCAGCTCTTCTGTGAAAGACCATGAGCGGTGGATCACTTTACGGGAAAATACATTTCCCACTGTCAGCACCAAGATCAGCAGCGTAGAAACGATCAGTACGACTTTTTCAACTGCTGCAAGTGCATTCATGAGTTTTTTGTAAACTTTCATACTCTCTTCCCCTTTTTGTATTTTGTTCCGGTTTCAGACCTTCTGGTTTCAGATCTTTTGGGCATAAAAAAATCCGCCCCATCAGGGACGGATAGATATATCATTCCGCAACCACCCTGTTTCTCCATTGAAACAAGTACGATTCTGCAACGTACCGGCATACGCGTCTCCTGTAACGGGGAGCTACCGTGAAAACCTACTGGCAGTTCTGTAAAACGTTCGGTCTTCCTTCTCAGGGATGATATTCAAAACAGTTCTGTCGCTGCTTCCCACCATGCACAGCTCTCTGTAGACAGGTTCCTCTGCTTCTACTGATTCCCTTCATAGAATTTACTCTTATGCTTTACCTTGTTAAAAGATGTTTTTATTTTACCTCTCATTTTTCGTCACGTCAAGAGTTTTTATGCGATTTTCCTGCATAATATCCATTCTCTGCTTTTCAAAAGAAGAAGCCTCATCAGCTTCTCCTTCTTGCTCTGTATTTTGATCGTATGTATTTGCCTGTCGAAGACTTACTGATTCCGCCGCCACCATTTGCTGCTGACATACCAAACTCCGTCACCATTACCGGATAATAGCCGGTCTTTACTTTTTCCCCTGTACTTCACCTTTTGTTTTTGCTTACGATGATTTAATTATACTATATCTTTGTATAATCCGCTAATATTTCTTATGATTTTTGTTGTTTTTTATCATTTCTCACATATTTGATACTGAATTTCACCTCATTTGGCAGAGACAGATTTGGTAATTCTTTTTGCATTACAGCCGAAAATCATTTATACTGTAAGTATCCAAATCCTACAGGAAACGAAGGAGGGAGGAATATGAAAAAAAAGCTGAATCATGCATTTAATTACATTACTGCAATTCTGATATTTATCTGTGCAATGACAGTAAGCCTCAGTATTTTTCTGGTAAAAGTACAGAACTCTATTGATACCAACTCACAGAACATTATGACAAGTACTGTTTCGCACCAAAGCAATCACGTTCTTTCCATCCTTCAGATTCATTATGGATTTCTGAACAGTATCGCAGATAAGATGGGGAAATCTTCCGAGCTTCTGTCCGATGAAAATATGAAACTTCTCGTTTCCATGGCAGAAAATACAGACTTTGAACGAACAGCACTGATTGAAACAGACGGCACCGCTCATTATGATAACGGAGCCGAAAAAAACGTTGCACAGCGACGATATTTTCAGGAAGCTATACAGGGAAACGAAACCTTAAGTGATCCACTTGAAAGCAGCGTAGATAAAGAAACCCGCGTAATCCTTGGCATCCCCGTTTATCAAAATGGTAATGTCATCGCTGTACTTGGGGGTTCCTATAATGTAACCGCTCTAAACCGTATGCTTTTTAATGATGTATTTGATAATTCCGGATACAGCCTGATCGTTAACCAGAATGGGGAGATTATTGCTTATGACGGTGATCCGGCTTACCACAAAATTACATATGGGGATAATTTCTTCAAGTTTTATGAACGCAAAAACTTATTATCCAATGCTACTTTGCAAAATGTCCGTCAGGACTTTCAAAATGGAACTAATGGTACCGTAAAGCTGCGTACAGCTTCCGACTCTGCTACCGCGCAGTATCTCTCCTATACCCGACTCGGAATGAACGACTGGATGATCTGCTATGTAATTCCTGTTGCAGATGCACAGGAATCTTATGATTTTATCAAAACTGATGAAAGTATACTTCTTGGTGTATTCCTGATTCTGGTTCTCCTGCTTGTTTTTTATATTATCCGAGCCAATCGCAAACAAAATGAAGAACTTATCAGAACCGCCGAACTTGACGGACTGACCGGTGCTTACAACAAACGCGCTACCGAAGCATATATTAATAAAATTCTGACACAGATGCCTGATGAAAAAGGTACTTTTGTCATTCTCGACGTAGATAAGTTCAAAGACGTCAATGACCGGTATGGTCATGCTGCCGGTGACACAGTTCTTCATGAACTTGCCAAAACATTTTTCCGCCATTTCCGTAAAGATGATATTATCGGAAGAATCGGCGGTGATGAATTTGTCATTTATATGAGAAACATCGAATCAAAAGAAATCGCCTCGGCACGCGTTAAAAACCTGATTGAGAATGTCCGTAGTCTTCCTTTTGAGGAAATGAACGGAAATCATGTCACGATCAGTGTTGGTATTGCATTCGTCCCGGAAGCCGGAAACTGCTATATGGATCTTTACAAAAATGCCGACACAGCCCTGTATGAAGCTAAACAGAATGGCAGAGATGGATATCACGTATATATGGGGACATAATAAAACGAAATAATTTTATATAAAAATCAAACCTCTTCTGTCCGACGGATGAATAAGTCGGTAGAAGAGGTTTTCAAATCTGTCTATTATAAATATTTCATCATTGTTGGCACAAGAATGTTCATATCAACAGGCTTTGCAACATGAGCATTCATTCCAACAGAAAGGGCCTTTTGTGTATCTTCTGCGAAAGCATTGGCAGTCATCGCAATAATTGGGATTCTGGCTTTTTTCGTATCCTTCATCTTTCGGATAGCTAATGTAGCGTCATATCCATTCATAACCGGCATCTGAATATCCATAAGAATCATCTTGTAATAATCAGCATCAGCTTTTTCAAGCATATCAATGCATGCAACACCATCATTGGCAGTCTCAACAATACATCCTTCTTCCGTCAATAGTTCCGTTGCGATTTCCGTGTTGATCTCATTATCTTCGACCAATAAAATCCGAACACCATTCAGGCAGTTTTTATTGCACTGATTACTATTTTTCTTCGCCAGAGAATCGTCCTCTGACGCTTTTCTGCAAGGAATAGTTACTGTAAATTGGGAGCCCTCACCCTGCTTACTTTTCACTTCTATTGTACCATCCATGAGCTCTACAAGCTTTTTTGTAATGCCCATTCCAATGCCACTGCCATCAATATGACTTAATGTCGTGTTACGTTCTCTTTCAAAAGTTTCAAAAATACGCTTTTGGAATTCTTCAGACATACCAATTCCATTATCGGTAATGGTAATGATCATATTGCACCAGTCTTCTTTTTCACAGGATTTCTGTACAACATTACAGGATATAGTACCTCCTGTATTTGTATACTTTATTGCATTGCTTATAATATTAAGACAAACTTCTGACAGGTGCGGTGCATCCATATATACATACGGATACATAATCTGTTCTGTCAGAGAAAGTGTCTGACTTTTACTTTCTGCCTGTTGTTGGAACATAATGATACAATTTTCAAAGCACTCATGAACATTCGAAACAGTATATTCCATTTCAACCTTATTATTTTCAATTCTTGCAAGATCCAGAACATTACCAAGCATCGCCAAAAGTTCTTTTCCGCATATTTGAATTTTTTCAAGATATCTGCCAAGTTTATCTGTTTCCTGCAAATGTCTGGACGCCAGTTCTGCATAACCAATGATTGCATTCATAGGAGTTCTGATATCATGAGACATATTAAACAGAAATGATGATTTTGCTTTATTTGCACATTCTGCTTTTAATTTAGCTTCCCGCAATTCTTCCTCTTGTTTTAATTCGCGCAGTTTTTCGTCTGTCACATCTCGGTTCGCAATCAGCACAGATATAATATTTCCATTTTTATCATAGCTCTGAGGTACAATCATGGAAAGAAACCATGAGCCATCCTTCTTTTTGAATTCCGAAGACATAGATTCTTTATTATGAAGCCGTGCCGCCATGGTTTGTATATCAAAAAAATCTATATACTTCTGTACAAATGGCTCTGCTATAATATCTTCGATAATCTCGAACTGAGGATCCCAATCTGCAGTATTATCTTTAATATCCAAATACATTTCCCGGGATTTTTTGATTAGTTCGATCTTCTTTGTTTTCAAGTTCAGCCTTGAGATATGATAATAGGCAGTGCCTAATGCATGAAGCGCCTGCCGGTTTTTTTTCACCTGCTTTCCCAATGTAACAGGGAACTCTTCACCGTCCATCTGTTCCAAATCTGGTATCGACTGATGCAGATGCTGAACCAGCCATTTCCCATTTGTCCACTTATAGATAATCGTAAATCTTGTCTCCATTTTAAAACAGATTGAACCATCTTTAAACAGACCAACAAAATCTACTGTTCCATGTGCAAGAACATGATTCTCATCAAGTCTTTCTTCTTCCTGATGTAAATTCCTTACTTCAAGTCTGATTTTACCTCTTCGTTTTACATCAAATTTAAATGATTCTAAAAACTCATGTAGATTCGCGAATAACTCATGTTTCCCAGTTCCAATCAGACTGATATTTTCATCAAAATAATTTTCTATCCCAAAATCATTTACTGATTCCGCATTAATATATATTTTCAAAAGTTGTTCTGTGAGTTTTTTAAAATCATCCATGCGATTCCCTCTTTCTAAAAAAGACTTAAATGACTTTAAGTTTTCTGGTTTATTTCTAAAATTTATCAAATTGTTTCTGCTATTTCTAGTATACACAAAAAGCTGTAACATTCAACGTGGTTTTTTACAGCTATACGGTTATTTTCGTTTTTAAAAAACTTATTATTTTGTTTTCCCTTTTTTCTTATTTTCCAGAATCTTGTAATATACGTCGATTGCATCTTGATATGTCTTCCCCGTATTGCTTTTCAGCCATTTTTCTGACTGAAAATCAAATATCCTGCTCATCTAATAACCGTCTGTCCGCTTCTGTCTCCAGCCATTTCCGAAGATTTCCCGCAATTCTTGGTGTAAACAGTTCCGCATATTTCAATCCTTCATTTGTAATGTGGAGAACCGGATATTGCCCGGTGGTCTTAATGATATAATGACGTCCAATCAACCAGTAGATCAGTCTTGTAACTTCTTCTCCCGTCAAATATGATAATGCATTATATTCTTTTACTTTGTCCAATCCGTTCTTTTTTATTTTTTCCGCATTTGATCCACGCAAAACTCCAGTCAGTATCGACACACCAAAATATTTCTTTTCACTTATATGAACCAATGCATTCATGATCGTTTCAATAATTTCAAACAAGCTGTGACCTTTATATTTCGGATGCTTCTTGCGGCTATTTTCAGAATCCGCATTTTTATCCAGAATTTTCTGTTCCCAGTTATCATTTTTATGTTGCTCATTATGGCTTACATATTCAATTGTTTTTTGCTGTGGTTTCCCATTTTCTTTCTTTATTTCCTTTTTGGGTAGCCAGTCCAGTTCAGTAACATCATAGCCCATAAGCTTGTAATATTCTTTTGCAGATAATGTTTTATTACACCCCTTTCCATTATTCTGATAATTCGTGCACCCCAGAAAATACTGTCTGTTCTCGCTGAATTTTACAATCAAATATCCGTCCTGACAGTCGGAACATTTCATAATTCCCAGCTTTTTACCCATAATATGATTTGTCATAAAACTACATTCTTCAGGTTCATTTGTACAAATATACAGGCGCAGTCCATACGCCGGTTTGTATCTGAGCTGCATGGGAAATCCACATACCGGACATCTTTTTCGCTCCAAAACAATCGGCTCTTCTGACCAGTTCCCGCAAAGTGAAACATTTTTATATTCTTTCTTAATTTCAAGAAGAAACTCTGATGGATTTTGCTCCGGAGCTATAAAGTAAACTCTGTTTTTTGTTCGAGTCATCGCCACATAAAAAAGGCGTCTTTCTTCCGCATACTGCATGCTCCTGTCCTCTTTTACAACCAGTGACAAAACAGGATCATCTTCAATCTTTGATGGGAATCCATAAGTTTCATTACGTCCATTAATTACAATTACCTCATCATACCCCAATCCCTTGGACGCATGCGCCGTCATAAAGGTAATATTCATCTGCGGATGTTTTACTGACTTAACTTTCGATCCCCGATTAATATATTCAAACATACCGGTTCTGGTCAGACGCTGTCCGTCAAACCCAAACCTTCCCAGCAACAGTACTTTTAAACTGTACGGATCTTTTCCATCTTTTTTTGCATAATTTATAATCTGTTCCAGCGATGTCTGCACTGCATAAGCAATTGCATAATCTGCCCCACTTCTTCTATTCGCATTCGGAGATTTCATTGTACTGTCATATGTATAAATAAGCACAGGATTTTCAATATGCTTTGGTGAAATGAGGGCTTTACGTATCTGTGAAGTATTTTTCTGAATGAAATTCCCCGCTATATCAATGACTTCCTGCGAATTTCGATATGTATGAACAATTTTCATTAGTCTGGCATATCCCATCTTTTCTTCAAATTTTGTAAAAAGAGTGATATCCGAACCACTGAATGCGTAAATAGATTGCCAGTCATCACCAACCGCCATAACCTTTGCTGATGTCACTTCCGAAAAAGCTTTAACCAGATCAAATCTCTGCCGCGAAATATCCTGATATTCATCAACAATCAGATATTTAAAGTCCAGTTTCTGCTTCATTTCCTTTACATTATTTAAAACACGGGCAGACTCATTGATCATGTCCTCAAAATCCACTGCATGATTTTCGATCAGCCACTTTTTGTATTCCAGATAACATGCCTGGCTGATCTCCAGAAATAATTTTGTTCTTACATTATCTGTTTTCTGATTCAATACCGCAAAGTCATCTTCATCATATCCATTTACTTTGAAATTTCGAATAAAATTTGATACCAGTATAATCAATCTCTTAATGTATCTGTTTTCTTCCGAAGATACTAATTTTTTCGCCACTTCCTCATCAGAGCGGCGTTTCAGTTCAATTCCATGCTGAAGCAGTTTCTCTTCCAGATGTGCAGAAATGCTTCGTCCATCTTTATAAGAAGAAAATGTATAAATAAGTGTTGTTCCATGTTTTTTATGAAAAAGGATTTTATCATTTACTGCCTTTTTGTACATTTCCAACTGTTCTTCAGTATAAAGCGAATTGTGACCATCTTCTGTAATTCCAAAATGTTCAATATATATCTCCTGCTCATTCTGACGGATAATAAAATCGGGAGTGTACGGTTTACGGGACAGCATAATATTATATTTATATACAGGTTCGTATTCGTAATCAATATTATTAAGATAGAAAAAGTTAGCAATTTCTACTTCCTGATAAGAACGTACTACTTCATTCTGAATTGTTACTTTATTTCGTGTTTTACGATCTATTACTTCTGTCCGAAAATCTTCAAGTTCACTTCGCATAGTCGCATAATTTGCATGTGCCACATGGTTAAAAAAATCATTAATATCATCACCTTCATAAGGCGCATCAAAATATGACGCAAAGAACACTACCAGTTTCTTCACCATAACCGGATCACGCAAAATTTTATCTTTCAGATATCTCTGTATGCAAAAAAACAATTTATTAGAATCTACGATATTAAGATTCTGCGGATCATTCTTATGAAGTATCGCATTTCCTGCCGAATGAAATGTTGCAATCGGACAGGGAATATTTAAGTCTTTATTAATTCGTTCCCGCAGCTCATTCACGGCTTTATTTGTAAAAGAAATTATTAAAATCTGTGACGGATCAATATGTTGTTTCTCCACCAGATATTTAACCTTTGCCGCAACAGTTGTTGTTTTTCCCGCACCTGCTCCGGCAACGACCAACCCATGATCCTCATCAGAGAGAATTACCTCTCTCTGATTTTCATCCAGACAAATATCAGGATCTATGTCTTTCAAAATGTTATCCAGATACTCTTTTTCTTCTTGTTTCTTTCTTGAAAGATAATTCTCATTTATATTATCCACAAAAGATATAATGTTTTCATAATTTGTGCACAGCTCCTGCACCTTCTCCGGAGACAGCTCATTTTTACTGCAAAAATCCTCCAGCATATCCTCCCCGTCCATCTTCCGCATAAAGGAAATCGTTTCTGCATAGCCACCGACCTGCTCATAATATTCACTTCTCGCAATATAGTGGTCACTTTCCTGCAACTTGCACAGAAATCCCTCTAATTCTTTAAGGCTCTGAGCTTCCTTTGATTTTGATGCGGGTGTATTCGCAGTAGTTTCCGTCTCTTTTTTCTTTTTGAATATTGCATCAAAAAACTTCATAGCTGGTCTCCTGATTTTTATCTTTCTTACTCAAATTATAAGCGGTTTTTCTTGTCAAATCAATCTTTTTCATCTGACTCCGGAAGATGTGTATGGTCTGAAGATAAAAAATGTAGATGGAAAGCCTCATCTCTGCCGTGACTCTTGCATATCTGCTTCCGGCGGCAGCTCATATCTTTCTTTTCTTACCAATCCGTCAATGGTTGCTCCGAGTCGAATATTTCTCAATACAAAATCTACTGCTTCTTC
>ERZ773169.2997-NODE-2997-length-11296-cov-2.739792_pt1 | contig 11296 bp, 9 predicted proteins | sample MGYA00580536_ERZ773169 | MGnify/ENA primary metagenome ERZ773169 (study PRJEB29015, sample SAMEA2737814) | human gut metagenome | biome: human gut; feature: human-associated habitat; material: faeces | place: China | collected 2012 ...
CTGCATCCACATAAGCGCAGATTTTGATTATGCAAAAAATCTCTGCTTCTCGGAGGGGGCAGTGGAGATGGCCATGGACGCCATCCGCAATGGCGCCTGCATCGTCACAGATACCCAGATGGCAAAGGCTGGGATCAACAAGCGTGCACTTGCCCGCTACGGCGGTGAGGCTTACTGCTTCATGTCCGATGAGGATGTGGCTGCCCTTGCAAAAAAGAACGGGACTACCAGAGCCACAGCCAGCATGGACAAGGCAGCAGAGATGGATAAAAAGCTGATCTTTGCCATTGGAAACGCACCTACCGCACTGGTACGTCTTTATGAGCTTATTGAGAACGGAAAGCTTTCTCCTGAGCTGATCATCGGTGTGCCGGTAGGCTTTGTGAATGTTGTGCAGTCCAAGGAGCTGATCATGCACGCAGATGTGCCTTATATTGTGGCAAAAGGACGCAAGGGTGGAAGCAACATTGCTGCGTGCATTGTAAATGCCCTGCTCTACATGATCGATAACCGGAGAGATTAGGAGCCGGTAACCTCCTTCAGAAGCTGACAGGCAGGCAGAAAATCCTTGGATGGAATGGAGGAGCAGGAGAGGACCAGGGTGACCTCGGCTCCGTTTTCTCTGAGAACCTCCAGTCCCAGACCACGGTTCCGGGCTCTGTCTGTCAGTTCACTGCCTGTGAGAGAACAGGGAAGAGTAAGGGCAAGGCTGGTTCCTGCGGCTCCTGTTTGGATCTGGCAGTCCTGGCCGAAGGTTTCCCGGACAGCCTGGGAAAGAGCCTTCAGCTTCTGGGAATAAAGGCGGCGGAGCTTTCTTGTCTGGGAAGCCAGATGCCCGTCGCGGATAAACTGGCAGAGCGCGATCTGTTCTGCCTTGGAAGCAGTCTGATTATAAAAGGCTGCTTTTTTTGTATATTTTTCCCGGAGAGAGCGCGGCAGTACCATGAAGCTGACACGGATGGAGGGCAGCAGCAGCCTGGAAAAGGAACCGATATAGACAACGTTTTCACCACCTGCAAGACCGAAAAGTGAAGGCGTCGGCTTCTGGAAATAAACAAATTCGTTTTCGAAATCATCCTCAATGATCAGATGGTCATTGATCTCTGCATGACGGATCAGCTCCAGGCGTCGTTTTACCGGCATGATCTCGCCCCATTTCGTCATGTGAGCAGGAGAAACATAGATCACATCGCAGCTTTTGTCCCGGTAATGGACATCAAAGCCGTAATCCTGAAAGATGGTGCTGCATGTGGTGAAGGACGGTGTGGGGAACGAAACGGTTTTCCGTTCATGGATCAGAGGACAGAGGATCTGGAGAAGGGGCTGGAGACCGGCCCCTACTACAATGTCATCCGGGGAGCAGATCACATTTCTGCGTTCCCGGATATAGTCTGCGAGAACCTCCCGGAAATCGCTTTCGCCCTGGGGTTCGCCATAAGAAAGCATACGGTCGCCCTGGCGGAGGGCGCTTTTGATGTAACGCTGCCACAGATCAAAACGGAAGCTTTCCCGGTCAACACCGGAAGAGGCAAAATCATAAAGGCAGGGCGTGATATCCTTATCCTGTTTTTCGGGGGTAAGCAGATGCTGCTTGGAAGCAATGCCGGTGACATAATAGCCGCTCTGTGCCCTGGCGATGATATAGCCGTCTGCTGCAAGCAGAAGATAGGCATTTTCGATGGTGGTACGGCTCAGCTTCAGCTCCTGGGCGCATTTGCGGAGGGAGGGCATTTTGCTTCCGGGAAGGAGACGGCCTTCCAGGATCAGCTTCCGGTAATAGTGGTAAACCTCCAGATAAAGGTGTTCTTTTTTGTGTTCTGCAGATATATTTAACATAAGTATGATGATTTCCTTCCAAAAATGATTGCGTAAACCTGACAGTTCATTCTATAATATTACAGAAAAAAACTCAAGACTGGAGAATTACCATGAAAAAAATAGCAGTGATCAATGATCTTTCCGGGCTGGGGAAATGTTCACTGACAGCAGCGATCCCGGTGATCTCGGTGATGGGAGTCCAGGCGTGTCCCCTTCCCACCGCTGTTTTAAGCAACCAGACCGGTTATGAAAGTTATTTCTGTGAGGATTTCACAGAGCATATGGAACCATATATGGAGCAGTGGAAAAAAAGAGGATTTTTTCCGGATGGGATCTATACAGGATTTCTTTCTGATGATAAGCAGGCAGACAGGATCCTGAAATTTATGGATGCGTTTGCAGGGAGGGATACTCTGATCCTTACAGATCCGGTGATGGGGGATGATGGCGCGGTTTATCCGATCTATACAGAAGAGCTCCGCAGCCGGTTCTGCGAACTGACACGCCGTTCCTATGTGATCACACCGAACCTTACGGAAGCTCTCCTCCTTCTTCACGGAAAAGAAAAAATGGAGGAGATCTGGAAGAAACTGCAAAAGGCATCAGAGGCCCGGCGGATGGAAGAGATCCGGGAGATCGGGTGCGGACTTGCCCGGAAATTTTCACTTCCTGCTGTTGTGATCACCGGAGTGGATCACAGGGAGGAGGGGCAGCCTCTGAAAATGGGGAATCTTGTCCTGGAAAACGGAAACAGCTCCTGGGTATTTGCAGAGAAATCAGGAGGAAGCTATTCTGGGACAGGAGATCTTTTTGCATCCGTGCTCAGTGCAGGGCTGGTAAAAAGATATTCCATGAAAACCTGTGCAGAGCTGGCAGTGGATTTTATCTCGGCATCGATCCGGGATGCGGTGGAGGAAGGAACAGACCGTAACGATGGTGTATGCTTTGAACAGCATCTCGGCATGCTGCTTCCGTAAAAACATAAGGGGATAAAAAAGAGCTGACCGTCAGGCCAGCTCTTCCCATTTTTCATAAAGCTCTTCCAGTTCTTCAGCGATGGCTGCTTTTTCGCGGCTCAGCTTTGTACATTCCGCTACATTGGTGCAGACATCCGGAAGGACCATGGTTTCGTCGATCTCGCTGTCTCTTGTTTCCAGCTCTTCGATACGGGCTTCGACTTTTTTCAGCTCGGCTTCCCGTTTTCGTTTCTTTGCCTGTTCTTCCTTCATCTGCTGCCAGGAAAGCTTGTTCTCGGAAACCGATTTTTCTTCGGCAGATGCCTCCGGAGAAGTGCTTCCCGGTGCATAGGTACTGGTCAGCTCCTCCTTCTTTTCCAGATAGTAATCATAATCACCGATGTAATTTACCACTGCCTGGTTTGTCAGCTCCATGATCCTGGTTGCAGTCTGATTGATAAAGTAACGGTCATGGGATACATAAAGGACTGTACCGGTGTAGCTGACCAGTGCTTCCTCCAGGATCTCCTTGGAGGCAATATCCAGATGGTTGGTAGGCTCGTCAAGGATCAGGAAGTTGGCTTCGGAAAGCATCAGCTTTGCAAGGGAAACACGGCCTCTTTCTCCACCGGAAAGTGCGGAGATCTCCTTGAAAACATCATCTCCGGTAAAGAGAAATGCGGCAAGCATATTTCGGATCTCGGTCTCTGTGAGAGTCGGATAAGTATCGGAGATCTCCTGGAAAATTGTCTTGTCCATATGCAGAACATGATGTTCCTGATCGTAATAACCGATCTGCACCTTGGAACCAAGGGAAAATTTGCCGGCATCTGCCTCAATAAGACCGTTGATGATCTTCAGCATGGTGGTCTTTCCGGTTCCGTTGTTTCCGATCAGTGCCACACGCTCGCCGCGTTTGATATCAAAGGAGATATCGGAGAACAGGGTCTGTCCCGGAAAGGCCTTGGAAAGCGCTTCCACGTGGAGCACATCGTTTCCGCTTAACACCCGTGGTTCCAGCGAGATACGCATCCGGTCCTGGAGCTCAAGAGGCTTTTCGATCCTCTGTACACGGTCCAGCATTTTTTCACGGCTTTCCGCACGCTTGATGGATTTTTCACGGTTAAAGGATTTCAGCTTGGCGATAACGGCTTCTTGATGCTTGATATCCCGCTGCTGATTTAAGTATGCCTTGTACTGTGCGTCACGAAGCTGAGCCTTCTTGAGAGCATAGGCAGAATAGTTGCCGCTGTATACGCGGGTCTGTCCGGCTTCGATCTCAATGACCTTGGTGACCACCTTATCCAGAAAATAACGGTCATGGGAGACGATAAAAACAGCTCCCGGATAATTCAGAAGATAAGTTTCCAGCCAGGAGATGCTTTCCATATCCAGGTGGTTGGTTGGCTCATCCAGAAGCAGGATATCCGGCTTGGAAAGAAGCATCTTGCCCAGTGCCACACGGGTTTTCTGACCGCCGGAAAGAGTTTCGATCTGCTTGTCATAATCTTCCTCCGTGAAGCCGAGACCCTTTAAGACACCGGTCAGCTCACTTTTGTAAGCGTATCCGTTTTCCAGTTCAAACTGATGAGTCAGACGGGTATAGGTTTCCATCAGACGGTTCAGCTCATCACCGGTCACGGTGTTCATTTCCTGTTCCATATTGCGGATACGGCGTTCCATATCGATGATGTGCTGCTTGGTGGTAAGAAGCTCCTCGTAGATGGTATGATGTCCATGGATATCCTGGTACTGGGCAAGATAGCCGATATTTTTATCCCGGGCAAGCACCACGGTACCGGAATCAGCAGAAAGCTCCTGCATGATGATCCGCAGCAGTGTGGTCTTTCCTGCACCGTTGCATCCGATCAGAGCAGCCTTTTCACGGTCTTCAATGTGAAAGGATGCATCATTTAAAATTACTTTTTCGCCAAAGGCCTTGCATATATTCTGACATGATAAAATCATAAAAACTATCCTCCTGTATAAAGAATCACCCCTGTTTATGCCTGAACAGGGAAAAATCCTCCACCTATTATAACGGAAACTGCCGGGATTTCAAAGAAAAAATCAATTATTAGAAAAATTATAAAGAAATTTGTACAGAATAGACAACTTTAATTGACAGGAAAATGTCAATTCGTTATAATTAACCTAGTGTAAGGTAAGGAGGAAAACTATCGTGGAGACAAAACAAATCTCGAAAGCGGTGATTAAGCGTCTGCCACGCTATTACCGCTACTTAGGAGAGCTGATGGAAGACAATGTAGAACGTATTTCTTCCAATGAGTTAAGTAAGAAGATGCATACCACAGCTTCTCAGATCCGTCAGGATCTTAATAATTTCGGCGGTTTTGGGCAGCAGGGGTATGGCTATAATGTACATTATCTTTATACAGAGATCGGTAAGATCCTGGGACTGGATACCGTTCATCCGATGATCATTCTGGGTGCTGGTAATCTGGGACAGGCACTTGCCAATTATGTGGATTTTGAGAAGCGCGGGTTCAGGCTGGTTGGTATCTTTGACGTAAATCCTGTGCTTGAGGGCATCGCAGTCCGTGGACTTGAGATCCAGATGCTCAGTGAGCTTCCGTTTTTCCTGAGAGAGAATAACGTGGAGATCGCAATCCTGACACTTCCTAAGAACAAAGCCAAGGAAATGGCAGATATCCTGGTGGAGAACGGGATCAAGGCAATCTGGAATTTTGCACATCTTGATCTTGAGACACCGGATGATGTGATCGTAGAGAACGTTCATCTTTCCGAGAGTCTGATGACACTGTCTTATAATCTCAGTAAATACAGGCAGGAACATGTGGATAAGTAAGAATTGTTAAGCTGCCGGAGACGGCAGCTTTCTCTATGATAGAGGGGAGGCAGAAGACAGAATGAAGAAGCTTGTTACCTGCAAAGAAATGAAGGATCTGGACTCCACAACGATCCGTGAGATCGGAGTTCCCTCCGAGGTTCTGATGGAGCGGGCAGCACTGAAGGTGGTAGAGGAAACAGAAAAGTATCTCCAGAAGGACGAAAGGATCCTGGTAGTTTGCGGAAGCGGAAATAATGGCGGTGACGGTATCGCTGTTGCCAGATTGTTCCATCTGAAGGGGATTCGGGTAGAGTTTTATATGGTCGGAAACAAAGATAAAATGACCAGAGAGACAGCTCTTCAGTATAAGATCGCTTCCGGTTATCGTGTCCCGGAGGTGAATAACCCGCAGTGGAGTGAATATACTACTATAGTAGATGCCGTGTTTGGGGTAGGCCTGACGCGTCCGATCGAGGGGCATTATGCTGATATCATCCATGAGATGAACAGTGCGAGGGCCAAAAAGATCGCAGTTGACATCCCGTCAGGAGTGAACGGAGATACTGGCCTGGAAATGGGAATTGCCTTCAGCGCCGATCTGACTGTCACATTTGCCTACCGGAAAAGAGGCCTTTGCTTTTATCCGGGAAGACTGTATGCAGGAAGGATCGTTACCGCCGATATCGGGATCTATGAGCAGGAAGCTGTGACTGCATCTGCCGCCTGTCTGGAAAATAAAGATCTGAAGCTGTTTCCGGAACGTGATCCCGGCGGAAACAAGGGTACCTTCGGAAAAGTGCTCTTTGTGACCGGAAGTGAGGGAATGTGCGGAGCCGCTTATTTAAGCGCCAGTGCAGCACTTCGTGCCGGTGCGGGAATGGTGAAGATCCAGACTGTGGAAGCCAACAGGATCCCACTGCAGATACTCCTTCCGGAGGCTATGGTCTGCAGCCGCTTTGATCAGGAATCCAATGAACAGCTTCTATCCTGGTGTGATGTGATCGTGATCGGACCGGGACTTGGAACATCAGTGGCCAGCCGTGAGAGAGAACAGTGGTTTCTTACGGCGGCTGCCCGGGAGAAAAAGCCGCTGATCCTGGATGCGGATGGCCTGAACCTTCTGGCTGCACATTCACAGTGGTATCAGTATCTGGGAGAGCATGTAGTCCTGACACCGCATATCGGAGAAATGAGCCGGCTCAGTGGCAGAACGATCCAGGAGATCCAGCATGAGATCGCAGATACTGCGCTGAAATGTGCTGCGGAAACAGGCTCTGTGTGCGTATTGAAGGATGCATGTACGTTGATCGCAGATGAAAAAGGCCAGATGTATCTGAATCTTTCCGGTAATTCCGGAATGGCAACTGCAGGAAGCGGAGATGTGCTTTCCGGGATCCTGGCAGCAGTATTATGTATGTATCTGAAAACGGAGGAACAGCCTCCCATGGTTTTAAAGGCCGCGTTAGGTGTTTATCTTCACGGACTTTGCGGTGATCTTGCAGCCGCTGAAAAAGGAAAGCGCAGTATGCTGGCAGGAGATATCATAGAATATCTGCCCAAGGCATTAGCTATAGGTGAAGAGGAGTCGGGATTATGAAAAAATACGAGAGAGTAAAAGCACTGGTATCACTGGATGCCATTGCCCACAATTTTGAGGAAATGCATAAAAATGTCAAAGAAGGGACAAAGATCATCGCTGTGATCAAGGCAGACGGTTATGGCCATGGTGCCAGAGCTATTGCCCGTCTGATCCAGGACTATGACTATATCTGGGGATTTGCAACAGCTACTGCAGAGGAGGCACTGGAGCTTCGGCATGCAGGGATCACCAAGCCTGTCCTGATCCTTGGCCTTGTATTTGAGGAATATTATGAAGAACTTGCAGCCAATGATATCCGGATCACCATATCGGATCTTAATACAGCAGCAGAATATGCAAAAGCAGGTGCACGCATTGGAAAAAATGTACATATTCATCTGGCTCTGGATACGGGAATGACAAGGATCGGATATGCGGATATTCCGGAAAATGCGGTAAAGATCGAAAAAATCTCAAAAATCCCGAATCTGGTGATCGAGGGAATGTTTACCCATTTTGCCAGGGCGGATGAGACCGACCGTTCTCCTGCACTGGTGCAGCTGGACCGTTATCTCCGTTTTGCAGAGCTTCTGGAAAAAAGAGGCGTTCATATTCCGGTACGTCACTGCTCCAACAGTGCAGGTATCATCCGTGTTCCGGAAGCAAATCTCAATGTCGTTCGTGCCGGCATCACCATTTACGGTATTTATCCGTCAGAGGAGGTAGAACGTGATATTGTGAAGCTGACACCTGCAATGGAGCTGAAAAGTCATGTATCCTATGTGAAAAATGTGGAACGTGGAACAGCGGTAAGCTATGGAGGAACGTTTGTTACAGAACGCTTTACCAGAATGGCAACGATCCCCGTAGGTTATGCAGATGGCTATCCGAGACAGCTTTCCAATAAGGGCTGGGTCCTGATCCGGGGCAAAAAAGCTCCGATCCTCGGACGTGTCTGCATGGATCAGTTTATGGTTGATGTCACAGATATCCCGGAGGTGAAGGCCGGGGACGAGGTCACCCTGATGGGAAGAGATGGAGAGGAATTTATCAGTGTGGAAACACTGGGAGATCTTTCTGGAAGATTTTCCTATGAATTTGTCTGCGGGATCAGTAAACGTGTTCCGCGGGTTTATATCAAAGACGGTAAGGAATGCGGAGAAGAGGAGAGCTTTTTCCAGTAGATCCGTAAATACCCGGATCCGGAAAACGCCGGGTCAGACATAAGGCCGGTAAAAAAGTACCACGCATGGTATACACAAAGAAATTGTGGAAATACTTATCTGTAAAAAGGAATACGGCTTGCAAATAAGCCGGACCAGAATCGGAGTGTGAATTGTGTGGTTATAAAAAGAGGGGATATTTTTTACGCGGACTTAAGACCTGTAGTGGGCAGTGAACAGGGCGGCATCCGTCCGGTGCTGATCATCCAGAACGATGTGGGCAACCGTCACAGCCCTACAGTGATCTGTGCGGCAATTACATCAAAAATGAATAAGGCAAAGCTGCCGACACATATTGAGATCGATGCATCCGCCTACGGGATCGAAAAGGATTCCGTGATCCTTCTGGAACAGCTCCGCACCATCGACAAGCGGCGTCTGAAGGATAAGGTGTGTCATCTGGACAGTGCTATGCTTGATAAGGTGAATCATGCGCTTGAGATCAGTCTGGAACTGACTTTTAGGGGAACATGAGGAATTTTGACCGGTTTGTTTTCTGATTCTTGACGAAATCTTTTATAAGTGCTATATTAAACCGAGTTGCAATTATGTAAAACGGTACCCAAAATGAGCAGGGCACGAAAGAAAATATACGGTAACAAGGAGAGGAAGATACCATGTCAGGACATTCAAAATTTGCCAACATCAAACATAAGAAAGAGAAAAATGATGCCAAGAAGGGTAAGATCTTCACAGTCATCGGCCGTGAGATCGTTATGGCAGTAAAGGCCGGCGGCCCGGATCCTGCAAACAACAGCAAGCTTCGTGATGTCATCGCAAAAGCAAAAGCAAACAACATGCCGAACGATACGATCGATCGTGGAATCAAGAAGGCAGCAGGTGCGGATTCTGCAGACAGCTACGAGAAGGCTGTATATGAGGGATATGGTCCGAACGGTGTTGCTATTATCGTAGAGACTCTTACAGATAACAAGAACCGTACTGCAGGTAATGTACGTAACGCGTTTACCAAGGGTAACGGAAGCATCGGAACACAGGGATGCGTATCCTTTATGTTCGACCAGAAGGGCCAGATCATCATCGATAAGGAAGAGCTTGAGGATGAGTGCGGCGAGATGGATGCGGACGAGCTGATGATGACAGCTCTGGATGCAGGTGCTGAGGACTTCAACGAGGAAGAGGACAGCTTTGAGATCATCACAGCACCGGACGATTTCAGTGCTGTACGTGAGGCTCTTGAGAAAGCCGGAATCCCGCTTGTAGAAGCACAGATCGCCATGATCCCGCAGACCTATGTGGAGCTGACGGATGATCAGGCTATCAAAGATCTTCACAGAACACTGGATCTTCTTGATGATGACGACGACGTTACTGACGTATGGACAAACTGGGACGAATGATCTCTGAATAGAAAGTAATATTTTGCATATAATACCTCCAGAATTTCAGATTCCGGAGGTATTTTTTTATGGAAAAAAAGAGCGAAGAGAGAAAACAGAAGGAACTGGACCGGGAAGCGAGCCAGAACGAACAGATCCGGGAAACCGGGCAGGCAGTGCTCGATGGAAATTCCCGGAAGCATAAAGTGGAGCTTCTGACGGTGATTGGGGAAATCGAAGGTCATGAATCCGCGCCGTCTCACAGCAAAACAACCAAGTATGAGCATGTACTGCCAAAGCTGGCTCTCATTGAGGACGATGAGGAGATCGAGGGGCTTCTGATCCTTTTAAATACGGTAGGAGGAGATGTGGAGGCAGGGCTTGCCATTGCGGAGATGATCGCGTCTCTGAGTATCCCTACGGTTTCCCTGGTGCTGGGCGGGGGACATTCCATAGGTGTACCCATGGCGGTATCAGCAGATTATTCCTTTATCGTGCCAAGTGCTACCATGGTGGTCCATCCGGTACGCCAGAACGTAATGTTCATCGGCGTGGCGCAGTCCTACCGCAATATGGAAAAGATCCAGGACCGGATCATTGCCTTTGTATCCGGACATTCACATATCACGGCAGAACGGATGGAGGAGCTGATGCTGGATACCTCCCAGCTTGTAAAAGATGTGGGGACTATGCTGGAGGGTGAGGAAGCGGTAAAGGAAGGACTCATCGATGAAGTAGGAGGGATCCGGGAGGCACTGGACCGATTGTATACTCTTATCGAAAGGAAAAAAACACAGAAATAACCAGTTTTGTATGTGGCTTTTGATGATACTAGTTGCATAAGACTAACATGGTTGCGCTGTGCTGTGGTAAAGAAATTTGACAGAAATTGTAAATCTACTCTTGTCATATGCTGATTTTTAGCGTATTATTAATAAAGGTTTATAATTTGCGCGAGGAGGAAGACCATGTATAAGGTTTTAAAAGCTGAAACGCTGGCAGCTAAGATCCATCTTATGGTTGTGCATGCACCACGTGTGGCAAGCCACTGTCTGCCAGGACAATTTATCATTGTGAAACTTGACGAAAAGGGAGAGAGGATCCCGCTTACCATCTGCGATTACGATCGCGAGGCCGGTACAGTTACCATCGTATTCCAGGAGATCGGAGCATCTACCATTAAGATGTCCGCACTGAAGGCGGGAGATTCATTCCGTGATTTCGTAGGACCTCTGGGATGTCCGTCTGAGTTCGTTCATGAGGATATCGAAGAACTTAAGAAGAAAAAAATGGTATTCGTAGCCGGTGGTGTCGGTACCGCACCTGTTTATCCGCAGGTTAAATGGCTCCATGAGCACGGCATCACAGCGGATGTTATCCTTGGTTCCAAGACTAAGGATATGGTTATCCTTGAGAAAGAGCTTGGCGCTGTTTCCAATCTTTATGTTACAACAGATGACGGTTCCTATGGCCGTTCCGGTATGGTAACAAAGACTCTTGAGGATCTTGTGACAAACGAGGGCAAGCATTATGACGTCTGTGTAGCGATCGGACCGATGATCATGATG
>ERZ773169.3010-NODE-3010-length-11276-cov-2.578202_pt1 | contig 11276 bp, 9 predicted proteins | sample MGYA00580536_ERZ773169 | MGnify/ENA primary metagenome ERZ773169 (study PRJEB29015, sample SAMEA2737814) | human gut metagenome | biome: human gut; feature: human-associated habitat; material: faeces | place: China | collected 2012 ...
GATCCTGGAGGCAGCAAAGCCTCTGTTAGAGGAGCAGGGTTATACTCTGGAGGTTCAGGTATTTGATGATTATGTACAGCCCAATGAAGTAGTAGAGTCCGGTGAGTTCGATGCGAACTACTTCCAGCATATTCCTTATCTGGAGAGCTTCAACGAGGAGAAAGGTACCCATCTGGTAAATGCCGGCGATATCCATTACGAGCCCTTCGGACTGTATCCCGGAACTGAGACCAGCTTAGACAACATTGACAATGCAACTATCGCAGTACCCAACGATACCACCAATGAGGCACGTGCTCTGTTACTGTTACAGGATAACGGTTACATCACCCTGAAGGATGGTGTGGGTCTGACCGCTACTACTAAGGATATCGTTGAGAACCCTCACAACATCACCTTCGTAGAGCTGGAAGCAGCACAGGTTCCCAGAACCCTTCCAGAGGTATCCTTCGGTGTCCTGAACGGCAACTATGCTATGGAAGCAGGCCTGACTGTTGCAGACGATGCTCTGCTGTATGAGAGCGATGATTCCGAAGCAGCCGCTACTTATGTAAATGTAATCGCTGTTAAGGAAGGCAACGAGAATCTGCCTAAGATCAAGGCACTGGTAGATACCCTGAAGTCTGATGAGATCAAGCAGTATATCAATGACAATTATAATGGTGGCGTTATCCCTTACAAGTAAGATGAAGCGACAGTAAAGTAATGCGAAATCCGGAGAGCATTCCATCGAGTAGCATTCATGGGTGCTCTCCTGATTTTTCTGTTGTTTCCACAAATCCTATATGAACTCTGGGAAAAGAGAAAAGAAGATAGAATCTGTGGAAACCGTGGAAAATTCGGAGCAGTTCAGAATCGCTTTGGTATAAGCCGGCGGACATTAAAAGTGAAACAGAGCAGGAAGATGCTCGGAAATGAGGATAGGATGAAAATTTCAACCAAAGGAAGATATGCAGTACGTGTCATGCTGGATCTGGCATTGAACAACAACGGAGAGTGTATCAAGGTAAAAGAAATTGCTGCCAGACAGGGGATTTCCGAAAAGTATCTGGAGCAGATCATTGCTGTTTTGAACAAGGCAGGTTATGTAAAAAGCGTCCGTGGTGCCCAGGGCGGTTATCGTATTGCCAAGGATCCGGCAGATTTTACTGTAGGAATGATCTTACGACTGACGGAAGGCTCACTGGCTCCGGTGGCATGTCTGGAGGAAGGCGCTGACATCTGCGAACGATGTGATACCTGTGAGACTCTGGAGGTATGGCAGGAATTGTATGATGCAGTGAACAAGGTAGTGGACGGAGTCACCATTGCGGATCTGGTGGAACGACGGAACAAGCGCCTGGAGAATCTGGATTACTCCATATAAAGATAGGAATAATAGAAGACAATAACGCAGCCCGACAGGAGATCCTGCCGGGCTGTTTTTTGGGTTTGCAAAGAATGAAAGGGGGTCATTCCTGCAGAAAATGTTAACTGGGGGAATGAATGGTTAACAACTCAAGTATATCGAGAGAACTGCCCATTGTCAACGAATGTTGTATGTTGGTTGACAAACTTTCATCGACAAATATCGCGTAATTCGGATTTTCCATACATATAGTAATAAAAACTACATAAAACAACATAAAACACCACGAAATGAAATATAATAGCAAAAACTCATTGCTTTTTACTCCACAACGTGGTAAGCTAAACTCTGCAAACAAGTAGAAAGGTGTATGCGATAATGAGCGAAGCATTTCATATTATATCAGACGGTTCCTGTGATCTTCCCATGGAGCTGACCAAAGAAAAAGACATTACGGTAGTTCCCTTTTATGTATCTTTTGAAGAGGGGAAATACCAGAAGGAAATGATAGAGATCGGTGTCCGTGAGTTCTATCAGGAAATGGTGGATCACCCGGATGTATATCCGAAGTCTTCCATGCCTTCCGTGCAGGATTATGTAGATGCATTTCTTCCTTTTGTCAAGGCGGGAACTCCCATCATCTGCATCTGTATCACCACCAAGTTCAGCGGCTCCATGCAGTCTGCTCTGAATGCAAAAGCGATCCTGGAAGAGGAATATCCCAATGTACAGATTTATGTCTGCGACTCTACTGTGAATACCGTATTGCAGGGCATCTATGTATTGGAAGCGGTACGCCTTAGAGATGCGGGGAAGAGTTACCAGGAGAGTATCGACCGCCTGAATGAGATCAAGAGCTCCGGCAGAATCTTTTTCACCGTAGGAAATATGGAATATTTAAAGCACGGCGGACGTATCGGCAAAGTAGCCAGCGTGGCCGGCAGCCTGCTTGGCATCAAGCCCATCATTACCTTAAAAGAGGGAGAAATCTTCCCCTCCGGTATCGGCAGAAGCCGTCGCAAGACGGTAGATAAAAATATCGATCTGCTGTTAGCATATTTTGCAGAGGAAAAGGCAGATATTGCCAATTACAACGTCTGCGTGGGATATGGCTACGATTATGAAGAAGCCGTAGAGTTCCGCGACAGACTGGCAGGCAGACTGAAAGAAAAGGGATACGACATCGACACCATTCCCATCATCCAGATCGGTGCCACCATTGGCGTACACACCGGACCTTATCCGTTGGGAATCGGTGTCGTGAAGAGAGCTATTTAAAATTTATTTCACCCTGGCAGGCATTTAATAATTCCTGCACATTTTCAAAAGCATAGTCCGGCAGATATTGGGTATTCGGCTCCCCCTCGGGAGTCAGAATATCCTTTTTTTGTGCCTCGCCGGTGAAGAGAACACAGGTGTCCACACCACCGTTGATGCCGCAGGCAATATCGGTGTACAGACGATCGCCAACCACCAGAGTCTCCTCGGGAGTGAAGCCGGAGACTTCAAGGCAAAGCTTTACGACCTCTTTGCTGGGCTTGCCCAGATAGATGGGCTGTTTGTCTGTGGTGGCGGTGATCATGTCGCAGATGGCACCGCAATCGGGGATAAAGCCGAAGTCGATGGGGCAGCGCAGATCCGGGTTGGTGCCGTAGAAAGGAACATCCTGGGTGAATAAAACCTTGCAGACTTCGGTAAGTTTTGCATAATTTAATTCACTGTCATAGGCAACGACCACGCAGTCAATGCTGTCCTCGCAGACCTCGGTTACCCAGAGGCCATTCTTTCGCAGTTCCGCCACAAAAGAAGCGGTTCCCAGCACGAAGATTTTCTTGTCTGCATAATTCTCCTTCAAAAAACGCAGCGTCATATAGCCGGAGGTGATGAACTGATCCTCCGTGCTGTCCAGGTGAAATGCATCGTGGAATTTTTTCACATAGTCCAGTCCGCTTTTTGTGGAATTGTTGGTAATGTAATAAGCCCTGCCGCCGATGGCCTGAATGTAGCGGAAAAGATCCGCACTTCCCTCATACAAGGTATCGCCTACGGCAATGGTGCCGTCGATATCGAACAGGAAAAGCTTTTTATCTTTCAGACGAGCCAGCTTTGCGGCATCGCTGTAAATGTGCTTCGGGTCAAAAGTATCCATAATTATCCTCATTTCTAAGCATCAAACGCTCAGGTTCATGTTAGCAACGAATATCCCCACTGTCAAGGAAAAGACAGCTTCTGGAGGGAAACGTGAGTGGAATTGCGGAGGCATTTATGGTATGATAGGCATAGGCATGAGCTGTGTTGCCTGGGGCTCTTATGGAATTCGACGGATTGCATACAAGATTGCGTAAGGGACATGGGAAACAGGATGAAGCGATTTAACGACTACAATTAAAAAGGACAACATTACGGTTATGGACGAAAAGAAAGATAAAGGTTTACAGGGAAATGAGAAAATAGAGGAGGCAATTCTGGCATTACAGCAGGAGCCGACAGAAAAACTTCTGGCGCATGCCCTGACGGTGGTGCGCAGACGTATGCGGGAGCAGGGACAGCTTATCGTGGCGGTGGAACCGCCCTCAGCAGATGTGCAGGAAGCGGTGACACAGGCCGCCGGAACTGCCATGCGCCTGCAGGCGGTGCAGACCTCCGATGGGAAAAAATGGTGGTCGGCCTTCACCGGATTTGAGGAAGAATTAAAGGGAAGCGGCAGCGTAATGTCCACTTTTCTCACAGATATGGAGCAGCTGTTCCGCATGACGTTGACTGCCGATGGTATCGAGGGTGTGATCCTGAATCCCTGGAACCGGACGTTGATGCTGGACAAGCGGTTCCTGCATATTATTCTCGGAGAATAGCAAAAGAGGGAGAAGCGGAGCATGACAGAGAGCTATGAACTGCCCGTGCTTTTTACGGACGATGAATGCAAGGCTTATGCCGCATGGGGCATGAAAAAAGAAAAAGTACTGATGCCGTTTGCCCTGATCACTATACTGATCTATATGGTAGCAACCGTGCTGGTAGTGATGAAGGTCTGGGGTGTGCGGGAGAGTGACCATCTGCTGTTCCAGATGCTGTTGTGGGGTGACTGGATTCCGGAACTGACGGGAGCGCTGGCGGTTTTCATGACGATCCTGTTACTGGGACCGTTGAACTTTATACTGGATAAATTATGGAAAAAACCGGCAGAGCCCATGTGGCTGTGTGTAGTACCGGAGGGTGGGACTGTGAAGGTCACTGCCGTGAGAGGTCTGGAAGGTAATCCTCGTACACCGGCAGAGACCTATCCACTGACGGAACTGGAAACCTTTTTAAACCCGGCGGACAACACGATCTGCTATCAGAAGAAATGGTATCGGATCGGGGAAAATACCATAGAAAATATTTATCCGCCGGAAAAACAGCATCCATGGATGGATCACCCGGAAAATAAAGCCAGCGGCATCATCGATGTACAGAGACTTATGGAGATCCTGAAAGGGTACGAAGCGTCTCTGAAGGCTGCCCGGAAGGAATGTGAATGGATGGAAAAGCACGGCGGATAGAACGAATAGATGACAGAAAAGCGGATAAAAATTATGACCGGGATAAGATGGCCTAAGACAAATCAGGAAAGAGGTAGGGAAAATATGAAACTGATCTCATGGAATGTGAACGGGCTGAGAGCCTGCATGCAGAAGGGATTTCTGGATTTCTTTCAGGAAACGGATGCAGATATTTTCTGCTTACAGGAGACAAAATTGCAGGAGGGACAGATCGCACTGGATCTGCCCGGATATCATCAGTATTGGAATTACGCAGAGAAAAAGGGCTATTCCGGCACTGCAATTTTTACAAAGGAAGAGCCCATACAGGTGACTTACGGCATCGGCGTGGAGGAACATGACCATGAGGGCCGGGTGATCACTGCAGAGTATTCGGAGTTCTATTTTGTGACAGTCTATGTACCGAACGCCCAGAGAGAGCTGACGAGACTGGAATACCGCATGCAGTGGGAAGCGGATTTCCTGGCGTATCTTAAGAAGCTGGAAGAGAAAAAGCCGGTGATCTATGCGGGAGACCTGAACGTGGCGCATCAGGAAATCGACCTGAAAAATGCGAAGACCAACCGTGGCAATGCGGGCTTCACTGATGAAGAGAGAGCCTGCTTTTCGAAGGTACTGGAGAACGGATTTATCGATACGTTCCGCTATTTTTATCCGGACCTGACCGGGGTGTATTCCTGGTGGTCTTATATGTTCCAGGCGAGAGCAAAAAATGCCGGATGGAGAATTGATTATTTCGTGGTATCGGAGTGTCTGAAAGACCGGCTGGCGGATGCGAAGATCCACACGGAAATTTTGGGATCGGATCATTGTCCCATTGAACTGGATCTGAAATAAACGGACAGCATAACGGAGGAGACTTATGAGCTTACGTTTCTGTTTTGGCCCTTCCGGGTCGGGCAAAAGCCACAGAATCTATGAAGAGATCATGCAGCGGGCGGCAGAGGAACCGGGCAGGAATTTCCTGATCATTGTGCCGGATCAGTTCACCATGCAGACCCAGAAGGATCTGGTCATGCGCAGTGACCGGGATGGCATCCTGAATATCGATGTCCTGAGCTTCGGCCGACTCAGCCACCGCATTCTGGAGGAAGTGGGGACCAAAGAGATGCCGGTACTGGATGACACCGGCAAAAGCCTGGTGCTGCAAAAAGTGGCGGCGGATCTGAAGGAACAGCTTCCGGCCATGGGAAGTCTCCTGCACAAGCAGGGCTATATCCATGAGGTGAAAAGTGCGATCTCCGAGTTCATGCAATACGGTATCAGCACACAGGATATGGACAAGCTGATCACCAGTGCACAGAAGCGTGGCGCGCTGGCCATGAAACTGAAAGACTTAAAGACTCTGTACCGGGGCTTTCAGGATTATATCAGGGATCATTTTATCACCACCGAGGAGACACTGGATGTACTGCGCAGATCCCTGTCCAAATCAAAGATCTTAAAGGGCAGTGTAGTGGTGTTTGACGGCTTTACGGGATTTACTCCCATACAGAACCGGCTGATCCAGGAACTGATGCGCGTGTGCGCAGAGACCATCGTTACCGTGACCATTGGAGTGGGAGAGGATCCGTATAAAATGGATGGTGAACAGAAGCTGTTCCATCTGAGCAAGAAGACGGTGGCGGATCTGGAAAAGCTGGCAGCGGAGGCAGAGGTAGAGCGGGGAGAGGATCTCTTTGTCAAGGGGGGGCCCAATCGCTTCGCCAAGGCACCGGCATTACACTATCTGGAACAGAATCTGTTCCGGTATCAGTATGAACCGTATGCGGGAGAACAGCAAGAGATCCATATGTTTGAAGCCCTTTCCCCCAGAGAGGAAGTCCACCAGACAGCGCTGTACATCCGGCACCTGATCAGAGAGCAGGGGATGACCTACCGGGACATTGCCGTGGTCATCGGAGATCTGGAAGGATACGCTTCCTATGTGGAAACAGAATTCGGACAGCTGGAGATCCCATGTTTCCTGGACCGTACCAGAGGGATCGTGCTGAATCCCATGATCGAATATATCAAGAGCGCATTGCAGCTGTATATTAAGGATTTTTCCTATGATACGGTGTTTCATTTTCTGCGCAGCGGCATGGCGGATATTTCCAGAGAAGAGATTGATGAGCTGGAAAACTATGTGATCCGCACCGGGGCGAGAGGCTATCGGACCTATAGCCGTCTGTTTACCCGCAGAACGGAAGAACTGCAGGGAAATGCGGAGGGGAGCGAACAGGCGGAAGAGAAGACCATGGAGCGTCTGAACCGTATCCGGCAACAGTTCATGGATGCGGTGGAGATTCTGCACATGGGAAGCCGGGAAAAGGCTGGAGACTATGTCAGCCATTTGTACGATTTCCTGGAACAGAATCAGGTGCAGCAAAAGCTTTTGAACTATCAGCAGCAGTTTGAAAAAGAGGGAGACTTATCCAGAGCCAGAGAGTATGCACAGATTTACCGGCTGGTCATGGATCTGTTGGATCAGGTCTATGAACTGTTGGGAGAGGAAGAAATCTCCAGACAGGAATTTGCGGATATTTTAGAGGCCGGTTTCGGCGAGATCACTGTCGGTACGATCCCTCAGAGCGTGGATCGTATCGTGGTGGGCGATATGGAGCGAACCCGTCTGAAACAGGTGAAGGTATTGTTTTTCCTGGGAGTCAATGACGGAAGTATTCCGAAAAATGCTTCCAAGGGCGGGATCATTTCGGATATGGATCGGGAATTCCTGATTGAATCCGGGACAGAGATGGCACCCAGCCCGAGACAGCAGATGTATATCCAGAGATTATATCTGTATCTGAATATGACCAAGCCCTCAGAACAGCTGTATCTGTCCTATGCCAAGGTAAACAGTGAAGGAAAGGGCATAAGACCGTCCTACCTGATCGATACGGTGCGGAAGCTGTTCCCGGCAATGAGCGTGGAGTATCCCCAGAACCGCAGCCGACTGGAACAGATCGAGGGCAGACAGGAAGGTGCCAGATATCTGGCGGAGGAACTGCGGGAATATGTGGAAGGAACCCTGCCGGAAGAAGAGAGGCAGGACTTCTATCTCATGTACCGTGCCTACGAGGCGGATGCGGCGGGCAGAGACCTGCTGACCCGGGCGGCATTTCGCAGATACAGGGAGAGCGGTCTATCCAGGATCGTGGCCAGAGCATTGTACGGACAGCAGCTGGAAAACAGTGTCAGCCGTCTGGAAGCTTATGCTGCCTGTGCCTGCAGACACTTTTTGCAATATGGTCTTTCCCTGCAGGAACGGGAAGAATTCGGCTTCGAGGCTTCGGATATGGGTACGGTATATCATGCAGTACTGGAAAACTTTGCAGGAAAACTTGCAGAATCCAACCTGACATGGTGGGATTTTACGGAGGATTTTGCAGCCAAAGCCGTCAAAGAATCCGTGGAAGCCTATGCGGCAACCTACGGGGAGACGGTATTATACAGCTCTGCGCGGAATGAATATGCCATTACCCGCATGAGCAGGATCCTGACCCGCACAGTGCTGACCTTGCAGAAACATTTGAAACAGGGCAGTTTCCAGCCAGATGATTATGAACTTTCTTTCCGGTTTGCGGAGGATCTGGACAGCATTCATGTGGATCTGTCTGAGGACGAGAAGATGCATTTGCAGGGACGGATCGATCGTATCGATGTGTTGAAGATGCAGAGCATGTCTACGTCAAGGTCATTGATTATAAGTCCGGCAACCGGAAATTTGATCTGGCGGCATTGTATTACGGTCTGCAGTTGCAGCTGGTGGTATATATGAATGCAGCCATGGAGATGGAGAGCCGAAAGCATCCGGACAAGGAGATCGTTCCGGCGGCACTTCTGTATTATCACATCGATGATCCCACCATAGAGACACCGGTGGAACTCACGGATGAGCAGATCAATGAACAGATCCTTGCAAAGCTTCGTATGAACGGTGTAGTAAACAGTGATCCTGAGGTCGTGGAGCGGCTGGACCGCTATATGCAGGATAAGTCTGTGGTAATTCCGGTGGAGAAGAAAAAGGATGGAAGCTTCAGTGCCAGATCCAGTGTCTTAAGCCGGGAGGAGATGCAGCTGATATCTTCTTATGTAGATGCCAAGATCCGCAGCATCGGGCGGGAGATCCTGGACGGAAAAATAGCAGCTAATCCTTATGAGAAAGGCAATGAAGAGGCTTGTACTTATTGCGCCTATAAAAAGGTCTGCGGTTTCGATGGCAGTATTCCGGGCTATGAGAAGAGACAGCTGGAAGATCTGGATAAGCAGGCGCTGATGCAGCGGATGCAGGAGACCGTGGAAGCTTAGGGCAAAGGGTGCCCGGCGGGAGTGTGTGCCTGACAGGAAGCTCGAAGAGAAAGCACCCGCTGCCCGGAGGAACAGGACGGCAACAGGAGAAAAGAAACAGGAACAGAGGTAGCGTATGGGAATGAAATTCACCCCGGAACAGCAAAGAGTGATCGAACTGCATAACAGTAATATTCTGGTATCGGCGGCCGCGGGAAGCGGTAAGACGGCGGTACTGGTAGAGCGTATCATCCGTATGATCTGTGAGGGGGAGCATCCGGCGGACATTGACCGCCTGTTGATCGTGACTTTCACCAATGCGGCGGCTGCGGAGATGCGGGAGCGTATCGCAGCCGGGATCGCCGCCAGACTGGAAGCGGATCCGGGGAATGACCATATCCAGAAGCAGTCCGCCCTGTTACACAATGCCCAGATCACCACGATCGACAGCTTCAGCCTGTTCCTGATCCGGAATCATTTTAATGAGATCGGTCTGGATCCGGATTTCCGTGTGGCAGACGAGGGTGAGATCAAGCTGTTGCAGCAGGAGGTGCTGGGACAGCTGCTGGAGGATGCCTATGCGGGGAAATTTGTTCCGGATGATGTTCCGACGTCCCGGGAAAACCGTGACAGCGGAGCGATGATACCGAAGGAAGCGTCAGGGAATGATTTTGCGGAAGAGGTTCCGGGAAAACGTGACAGCGGGGACCCATCCCGGGAGGCACGGGAACGTTTCCACGCCTGTGTGGAATATTTCTGCCCCGGCGGCAGAGAGAGCGTGCTGGAACAGCATATCCTGAACCTGTCCCGCTATGCCGGAAGTTTTCCCTGGCCCGCAGAATGGCTGGAAGAGCGTAAAAACGATTATGCGGCGGGAGATCTGGATGCCCTGCTGCACAGTGATTACGGACAATATCTGGCAGAGCGTGTGAGCCGTGTCCTGCAAGGGTGTCTGGAAAAACTGGTGGAAGTGAAAAAGCTGTGTGAGCTGCCGGACGGTCCATATATGTATGGAGAACTGACAGAAGCGGAGAGCGAACAGCTGGAACGCCTGGCTGCCTGCAAGGATTTGAAGGAACAGGCAGCAAAGGTTCCAGCAGTGACTTTCGGCCGTCTTTCTTCCAAGAAGGATGAGAGCGTGGATCCCGCCAAACGGGAGCTGGCGAAATCCATCCGTAATAGCGTAAAAGACACGCTGGCGGATCTGACGGAACAATATTTCAAGACACCGTTAGAGTTGGTGGTGGAACAGGGAAAAGCCTGCAGGGAGCCGCTCCGGATGCTGCTTAACCTGGTGCTGGAATTCGACAGAAGGCTTCTTGCGGCCAAACAGGAGCGACATCTGATCGACTTTTCCGACATGGAGCACTATGCATTACAGATTCTGCTAAAACGGGAAAAAGTGGAAGAGACCGGCGATGCAGGGACGGACAGCACCGGTGATACAGGAATGGATAGCACCGGTGTGAAATATGACATTGTGCCAAGTGACGTGGCATTGGAGTATCGCCAGTATTTTCAGGAGATCCTCATTGACGAATACCAGGACAGTAATCTGGTACAGGAATATCTGTTAAGTGCCATCTCCGGGGAAGCGGAGGGACATTATAACCGCTTCATGGTAGGTGATGTGAAGCAGAGTATTTATAAATTCCGTCTGGCCAGACCGGAACTTTTCCTGGAAAAATACGACACCTATCAGGAGAGTGGGGATCTGTGCCGGATCGACCTGGCGAAGAACTTCCGAAGCCGTGTGCAGGTGGTGGATGCGGTAAACGATGTGTTTTCCCGCATCATGAGCCGGGAGATCGGCGGATGATAAGGCAGCATTGTATCCCGGGGCCACATATCCCGCCACAGAGGATCCTGCATACGGCAGTGAACTATTACTGATCCGTAAGCCGGAGAAGGGGGATGGTGCGGAAGGCGGCAGCGGAGAACAGCGTCCCGACGGGGCAAGAGGTCCCGTGGACTATGACAACGTAAGACAGCTGGAAGCACTGGCTATTGCGGCACGTATCAAGCAGCTGAAGGGCAGTCTGAAAGTCATGGAGAAGGCTACGGGAGAATTGCGCCCGGTGCGGTACTCGGATATGGTGATTTTGCTTCGTACCACC
>ERZ773169.3016-NODE-3016-length-11252-cov-3.027150_pt1 | contig 11252 bp, 12 predicted proteins | sample MGYA00580536_ERZ773169 | MGnify/ENA primary metagenome ERZ773169 (study PRJEB29015, sample SAMEA2737814) | human gut metagenome | biome: human gut; feature: human-associated habitat; material: faeces | place: China | collected 2012 ...
AGACTCGGCCGCCTCCCCCTCCGCGAGCACGTAGGTGCTCACCTCCTGCTCGGTCCGCAGGAGCCGGTCCTTCTCGTCCTGCAGCCTCCGCAGGTACTTGTTGGCACTAGCCGATGTGAATTCCACGCGACCACCTCTTCCTCGCGCCGACCATTTGCTGGCGTACACCATACCAGGTGCCAGCAGTCGCATTCACCAGTCCCACTAGTCCGATTTGAGATTGATACTTTTAAAACTCTTGCCCGACTACCATCTGCCTGCGACAGGCATTCAGTGCCCCTTTGGTCGCAGATACCCCAATTCGTCTGGGACACCCATGAGCTCACTCCACCGCGCGCTCAACAGCTGAGCATAGAGGTTGCTCTGCAACCCATAACTGCCGAGAGCATATCCATCGTTCACTTCCACCAGAAGCGTGCGACCGTCGGACGTTACACCGATGTCCAGACCGTATCCACTTGGTGCGTCCTCGTATGCCGCCACGGCGTCCTCAATAGCAGCCGCATCGAAGCCAAGACGCCAATCGCCATGGTATGGCCGCACATCAAGCACCTCGCCGTAGCGGACGAAACAGCGCCACTCGCTCCTGAAGTCAACCACCTCGCTCGCGATGGCGTCCACTTCTTCTGTTCCACCCAGCCAGCCGACAATGTCGCCAACATTGCGTACCACCTTACCAGTGAACTGTTTGTCACGTAGCGATTTCACGAACAGCGGCTCCCCCTGCGACTCGGCAATCATGCGCTCGACGTTGCCGATCCGCACCTTGCGTCCCAAGAAGCGCGATAGCGACGGCGGATAGTTTATCGTCGGTACATCGACACCAAATCGAGCGAGTACGCTCTGGCAAGCGCCAATACCGCCCACAACGATGTCTTCGCGCCCTACTCCATCAAGCGTATCGGGCGCAAAGTATGGCGCCGTCTCGAACCCCATCTCCCGAAAGCCCACATAGGCCGAGTAGAAGTTCGAGTTAGCCGGAATGCCGTCTTGGAATGGTATGTATATTCTCGTCACAGGTAAGTCCTTGTTAGCCGCAAATAGATTGCGCTAGTTCACAGCATATGTCTAATGGGTGCGCAGGAAATTGTGCATTAAAGCCCACAACTTCCGATGCATTCATGAGACAGCCCTTTATATCCTCTTCAAACTGTTCGTCCATCAGCCAAGCAGCGGTTGGAGATACGTACCTATAGTCACAACAGATGCGGCGAGATTTGTACCGTTGGCTATCCCCTTCAATACGCCTAGCGCTTGTTTCACGAGATGCTTCTTCGGCTGTTCGCTCGCCACCCCTTCCACCAATGTGTCTATGCACTCTTTCGCGCATTCGTAGTCTTCATCGCTCAGCGTTTCGTGCGCTTCCCGCAAAAAGGATTCAGCCGCCTCCGCCAAAGCCTCAATGTCTATTCCGTTATCTTGAACAGCGTATATGTACGCACCACGGTCGGCAATATTAACCTGGCTGTGATCGCCTGTAACGGTCACGCTGGGTTTGTCGTCGGTGCTCACGTCTGCCGCAATCAAAATTTCCTCCAAATATGTATTGATGAAATCTATGAGGGTGGAAACGAAGCGCCTGTTAAAACCGTCGCTCCACTCTTGATATTTACTGCCGCCAGAATAGCCGCAGCCAAAAGACATCGGTATGTCGTATGAGCCTTGAGAAGCTTCTTTAAGCACCAAATACACCCAGGCTGCTTCAATCTCTTCATCGTCATATTGGTCGAACATGGCGCCCAGTTGTTTTCTGACCGCTTCGATGTCGTTGACGGCATCCGCAGGGGTTAGGCCTGATTTTGAAACAGCTTTGCTAATCCGGTCTTTGATCAGTTCCTCATTTTCGATGCATTGAAGGAAGCGGTTAAGCTTTACCCTATAATCCTGAAAGTGACAGTTGTAGAGATTGTTTGCCGCTTTGCGAAAACGCTGACTTGTAATCTTGACTTCCTTCTTATTCATTTGACTCATGCATCTCCCCACAGAAGGGACAGTAGTAGACCGCGCTTGCGCTTAGTGGGGATAGCTTTATGGTCTTCCCGCAGCAGGGCGGCTTGATTTTAACGAGGTCATCTATGCGCGCAAACAGTCTTTCCTCGGGCGTGGGCTTTGGTTTGCTCCCCGCCTTGAATGACACGTCTCTCCCTTTTGTCTGCCTCTCAAGCTTCTTGAACTCTTCATGGAGCATGTCCATGCAAGCGTTCCCTAGTTTCGCCATAGCTAAATCGATGACATCTTCGGTTAAATAGTTATCTGAGACCATCCCGCAGTTTGGACACCAAACCTCCTCCACCTCATCGTCCTCATAATCCGAAGGCGCTATCTTGAAATATTCGCCACATTTCGGGCATTGGAATAATACATAGCCGTCTTCATCGGTCGGTATCTCTATTTGGATAGTTAGTTCATCGATCATCGAAGCCTCTCCTTTTCACGCCTTCTGCTGAAGCTGCTTTCACTATCTCAGCTTTCGCATTCTCCATCTGGCAATTGCCCAAATAGCACCTCCACACATCCTCTGCCGGCACAGCCCACATCTGCACCCCGTAGGCAAACGGCGCGGGTTCCCTCTCGAAAATGGAGGGAAATTCCACCTTGCCCATCAAGGTGGTCTCGCCCGTACTCGTAGGCACGAGGAATACATTTGCCACGTGCTCGAACCCGCAATCGAGCACAAAGCGCCTGTAAGCTGCTTGGTATAGATGCTGCTTCGTCACAGACTCTACACCGGGCACCCTGCGCGGCGCACCCTCAAGCGACGGCATATAGTACTTCGCGTCCATGATGGCAAAGGTGTCCCCATCATCCCCACGCCAAATCGCAACCGTGTCGGGTATCAGCGTCGAAGCCGCACCGCAATGGTCGTATTCTCCACCTTCGAAGGCATACCATTTCGGCTTCGGTATTATCGATAGCAGCGTTTCTGCGGAACGCTTCGCCCAGTTGCCGTTCAGCTTGATCGGCAACTTGCCAAGCGACACATTCAACTGGTCTCCAAAGGCGACTTTGCAGCCCAATTCCCAAATGTGGTAGAAAGACGACGTCCCGAGACAAACCGCCATGTTCGTAGGCACCATTACGTTCGGCCCAAGAACATAGGCGCGAAGCAGCCGCAACAGATCTTGCTTCCATGTTACATATTGAACACCCATCTCGCTGTCTATCTTGTATTCGAGCGTTGCGGCATCTCCCAGATCGTCTACGGTCTCGTCGCTTAGCTCGATATCGTCAATCGCCAGAAAGTCCGACACGCCGCATGCCCTCATGTCAGCAGAGCACTTGGTGACCACAGTCCTGTGTAACCTCGTTATGAAGTCGGACTGATCCCGGGTCGTATAGATGGTTTCGTAGTCTAGGTACACCGGCGCATCGCCGCTCAGAAAAGGCTGGTGCCGCTCGATGGTGCGCTCCCAGGATATGTCACCACTGCCGTTGGTGCGGTACTCCCTCGTGTGGTTTGTGTACTCGCCGTACTCGTTGTACATATCGAGGATAGCCAAAGTCAGAGCGACACGGTCGTTGCTGCTCATTTCGCCTTCGGTCGCGGCCATAATCTGCGACTTGCCGCCAGATGCACGCATTATCACCTTGAACACTACGCGCATCTGCTCAATGGTGGGCGCGGTATCACCGAAGTACTTCGGGTACGCGACAAGCACGACGTCTTTGTAGATCACGAGCCCAACAAAGACGAGCTGGTACTTGCCCCTGACATCCACCGAGTCGCTATCCAGAAGATCGTACTCATCTATCTTGTCGTTGCTTTTGAGCTTCAAGACGCCCCGCGTCGTGAGCACTTGAATAAGCTCGTTCGCAAATTCGATGTCTACATCGAGGCGTACGCTCAGGCTCTGTGGCGTCCAATACGACAGTTCCTGGATATAGCAGACCTCCATGGCCTCACTGCTCTACTTCTTCGTCAACGCCTTCGTTCGCATACTCATCCTGGACGTTGTCGTTATACGTAAGCAAGCCCTCCATACCCCGGAAGATCTTCTCGCCCTCCGTATCGAAGGCATTCGCCACTGCCGAATAAGTCGCGTTTTCCATTTGGAACACATTGGCCTTCTTCGTCTTTGCGGCGTCCTCGATGAGATAGAGAAGCACCTTGCTCTTGAAGGCATCGTTGAAAGCTTCGTCGTCCTCGATGAGGTCGGGGTCAATGAAGAACGGTCCCAGCAGCTTGTCCTCGTTCACGCGAGCGTTCAGCAAAACTTCGTTAATTCGCTTCCTGAAGTCGTTCCACTTTGTCTTGCGCCCAGTGTTACCAAGATTGATAACCAGATCCGATATGACGCTCTCGCCGTCATCGATGCCCATATACCGGAAGCTCCAACGGCGCTTGAAGGCCGTATCCATGGGAAATACTCCCTGGTCGGCACTGTTCATGGTCGCCCATAGATACATATTGGAAGGCAGCCTCAGTCTTTCTGTTGCCTCCTTTAGCCGATTACCCTCCTCCAAGAACTCCATAGGATTATCCATATTGGCGTTTGAATGAAATTCGGGAACTCGTACGCGAAGGTACAAGGACATGTCCTCAGGCACCTCTATCGCGTAATCGCTCACGCCACTCGCGTCACGATCCAGGAGCTGAAATATGTCTCCGAACACCGCAGCTGGATTCGCGCGATTTATTTCCTCGATAATCAGGAGATAGTTCTCGTCTGGGTTTTGCACCGCTTTAACATACGTCTTGAGAAACGGACCGGGGACGTAGTCGTACGTTATTTTGTCTGTGCGGTCATTGCCATCATCAAATACCGGAACCGGCTTATAGCCGCCAACAAACTGAGCATAGGTGTAATCTGGGTGAAATGTAACTCGTGCAACCTTGTCTTCATCGAAATACTTGATCGCCACTTTATTCAATTCATAAGACTTACCCGTACCCGGAGCTCCAAAATAAATGATGTTGCGCGGAAGCCTGTTGCCAGCAGCCCGTTTGTTGTGTTTGAAGCGCCTCTGCATTGCTTCTACCTCTTCCGGCGTCATTTCCTTCAGAGTTCCCGCGGGATGAGTCTCCTCCCCGACATACGAAATATGCTTCTTGCCCCTATATCTCAGCCATTCGATATAGGGCAGGTTGGCAAGTATTGTTTCGGGCTGGTTCCGACTTGATCCAGAACCATCCAAGGCCCTATCTACGTGCACAATTGCTTCCTCATTGAGCGCTCGCCATAGTTTTCGCATCTCTCCGAAGGAGCGCCTGTTTTTTCTGCCGCTAATTGTGTGCAGTTCGATAGACTCTGCATCTCGATCAACTCTGTCGACCACTATCTCGCTGCCGCTCTGTATGCTGTTAAGTTTCATCCCAACGAGTTTTTCGATATCGCCAATCAAAGCACTGAAGTCCATCGCCATCTCGTTTCTTTAGCAGCTAGCACTTATGGAAGAGTTGTTTTCGTTTTTACTGACAACCACATCGAGATAATCCTTTATTGAAGATGCTATACCTTTTGCGAGCAGATAAGGAACTCCATTGCCTATGGTCTTGAACGAATCGGTAATGGTCATGTCATTAGGCAATGCAAACTCTTTCGGCAGGGATTGGAGCGCCAATGCTTCCGCCACCGTTAATCTGCGCTCACGATAAGGATGGAGATGAACCTCGTTGTTGCCATACGCGACAGTTGGAGAATAGCGCCATCGATGCAGCCTTTTATAAGACTTTTTGCTCACGTCACCTTCATCAACAGTTTTCATTCGTGCCAAGCCCTGCCTCGGAACCAAATAGCGCTCGCTGTTCGGATGATTCTCGACGTCGTTCCTTTCAAACCAGAACTGCACGGTTAGTTCCCTGTGATCCTCAATCTCAGACGGTGCATCTTTTACAGAATCTACGGCGAATGAATCCCTTTCTGGCCAAGCTAAATTCTTAATTGCATCTATGTCCTCTGTAATGTATCTCTCCCATGGGAAACCCTGCAATTCACTACCTTCAATAGCGTTTGATGGCAGCAATTCTTCGCGAACACCAAATAACAAAATTCTGTCACGATCTTGAGGGGCGCCAAATTCTAGCGAATTTGTCAGTCGTTCCGTAGTGGCATAGCCAGCATTGTGCAACACTTGTTTAAGCTCTTCGTAAAACTCCCGATGCCGAGCAGTACGCCATAATCCCTTTACATTCTCGAAAAGAAAAAAATCCGGGAGATTCTCAACTATCAGCTGCACGTATGTCTGTGACAGCTTTCCGTTATTGCCTTCACGCCCTCGATTCTTGCCTCCAACTGAAAAATCCGGGCACGGTGGTCCCCCAATAAACCCGACCATTTTTCCTTCTTCTCGCAATTTCTCAACTATTTCATGCACTTTGCTATCCTGCCCCAACAGCGCATTGATGTCTTCGCAAGAATACCCATACTCAGGCTTATCCATATTCATTCTTTCTCTTGAATACTGATAGACGCGCATGAATGGAGTATGCATCTCATTGACAAAACTTATAGGGAAACCCGAATGCTCGAAACCCAGATCCAAGAACCCTGCACCAGAGAAAAACGACATTATGCTATATTTGTCATCCCGCTGGATTGCCACGAGATCATCTCCTTTTTTAGTACTCCATGAAAATCATTCACGCTACTTATAAGTGTTAACTGTTACGCCTTATGCAGCGGGTTTCTTTCTTAACTCAAAGTATTCGAGTTGCTTGCCTTTTTGCTGCGTTTACAAACCCTTTTTAAGTTCCTCTATCAAGCACATCCTCACGAATGCGCTGAATGCCATTCCTTTCATCGAGGCGGCTTCCTTGGCGGAATCCAAAAGATTCTTAGGTATCCGAACAGTAAAGGCCGTCTGCTCTCCTTGCGCTAGATACTGCTGTATTTCCGTTGGAGCAGCTTCATTTTTTACAAGCTCTGCGTAATCCATGCCATATTCCTTGGCTCGTTGTTACTAGTGCAATACATTTGCAAACATTATAGCTTCTGCAAGAACACCTTTAATACGACATGATCTACATCCATATTTACGGTATATTTTCTTGTTTGTCGACTTGGCCCTTAAAACACTCGCAGCCAAGAAGCTTCATCAGGGAAGAAATATGCAACCGAGCGAGGATCAAGGAGGCGCGAGGATGCGTCACTGCTAGACGAACGATCACGTCGATAGCCATCTGCTGGAATTTGTGCAGGATCTTGGAAAACACCTAGGATCAGTTGATTGCACGATTCCGAAATAAACAAAACCGCATGCCCCTCAACGGAAGTGCATGAAGATCCTGAGACTCGCGCATCCAGAGGATTAAATCACAGCCAAATAGCCGTAGCAACAGCTTATGCTTTCGGATTCCTTGCCGACCATACACCCAAGCGATCCTGAACCGCCGCGCTCTGCAGAAGGCCATCTCGACTTGAGTTGTCCTATGGCGTATTCAGACGCGTCTGCCGTGTGCTTCGGCGGTCTTCAACAATGGTTAGTACGACTTTTCAGCTTTTACCGACAAGAGGTATCCTAATGAAAAGACGATTCCCGTTACCGAAAGCGAGTTTGCACCATGGCAACAGAGTCCGAACTAATAGAGGCAGTCGACTCCTACCTGAACCGCCAAGAGGGACAATATGCGATTCTCATATATGGCGAGTGGGGATGCGGTAAAACACGTTTCATTCAAAACGACCTCAAGCAACACCTGGAAGATAACGACAAACCAGTGTTGCTACTCAGAGCGTCTGCTTTTGGAGCAAATACCAGCGAAGAGCTTATGGGGCGAATTGTCTCCGCTCTTATCAACGAGAGAGCAGGCATAGTCAACAGTACCAGCTCACGAAACAACACCTTGAAAACACTCTTGAAAAACACTGGCTTATCTGGCCTCAACGCGGCAGGTGCCAAGGTTTTAAAGAAACTTGGCATTAGCTATTCAGCGCCTCCTCAGCTTGTTCTCTCTTTCTTGCTCCCCAAAAAAAGCCTCATCGTCATCGACGATCTTGAACGATGCTCTATCGAAGAGAACGAATTATTCGGCACCATAAACGATCTGACAGAAACCCATAGCCTAAATGTCGCCCTCGTAGCAAAGAGCGTTGACAATATATCCGCAGAACTCGTAGAGAAACTAGTTTGGAGGAAATACAAATTCACGCCCAGTCCTTTTGAGCTAATTAGAACTATCATGGGCAAAGAAGTGGCACAAATCGGTTCAACTAGCGCCACAGAACTAATTGCCGAGTCCCTTCAGCTCCAGACAAATCTAAACGCTCGCCTGCTCCAAAGAATAAAACCCCTCTTGGTTCATACCGCTTCCAGCTCTTTCTTTTCTTCTGGCAATACAGACGATCGTATACAGTGGAATGTTTTTTCTGACATCGTGTCTCTTTCCTATGAGGCGGCAGAACAAGGGACTATCGCAGCGGCTAAACCCCAATACGACGATCCATTGGAACATATGCGCCTCGAGCGCATAAATGAGCGCCATGAGAAATACAAGTCTCTTCGGTTCATCGAGAATTACCTAAATGGAGGGAGCCAGACGACTGCGGAAGATCTCAATGCGGCTCTTTCAAGCTATGCAATCAAATACCATCCCCAAACAGCGAGGGAGGTTGCTGCCATAACAGCAGTTAATCGGATCAAGTTTTGGGAGTTTGAGGATGACGAAGGTCAGGCCGGACTCGAGGCCATAAAGGAAGCATTATCTGCGGGAGAGATCGCATTAGTCAATATTCCCAGGTGTATACGTGCGGTGAAGTCCTTATGCAGTGCGGCATTGCCACAGACAAAGACCTAGAAGACACCCTTGCGCTCTCTAGAGAGCTTCTTTTAGCTTCAACTGCGCTTTCCTTGAAGGTGTTCCATTCCGAAGGATGGCACGAATGGCATACCAATGACGGGCCAGCAGAATTACGGCTCCACGAGGTAGACGCATTGCGCAAAGAGATCGAACGCGAACATGCTTCACGAGCCTCTGATACTCTGATGGCTGGAGTGAACGTCGGATCCGAGAACAGCGGATGCGCAATTGCCAACAATGCACGAGAGCTTATGCCCCTCGATGCTTTCGCAATGACGAAAGTAGACCCAGCCGTCTTGGCTAAAATAGTTTCAGCAGGAAGCGTGGCCTCTATACATTGTATTAGAACCGCCATCTTCGATTTGTCAAAAGCCGCTGGCGAAAGCAACCAATTGGCAGAACGCGAAAGGTGGCTAGCTGATCTTAGCAGCGAGCTCGCGGACGTGCAGGTACCATCAAAAACCCGCTCGTTTCATATCAGCTGCCTGAAAGGAGATTTACGCAGATACCTCAGCGCTGAAGAACGACATATCGTAGAGGATGAGCCTACGGCTACGTCCGATTGACGGCTCTCGCAGTACGCAAATGCCCGCGGCACAACAACGGAGGCCATTACCACCTGATACGAAATAGACACCCCACGCGTTGCATTCACCGTGCCATTCAGCTTTATCGCTAAGCGCATTCAAAACATATTTCACGACTCCGGACGCCATCTCCTACTGGGTATAAAGCTGAGCAGCGGATACCATATTGATCTGGCGCTTTTCCCTTTTAAATGCGTTACGTTCAATCTCCGATATCTGCTTGGAATGAAGACCTGGCGTATCGTGCTCGGATTTCGAAAGGAGAGCCAGAGTTCCATCGTTCTTCTGACCGACGTGATGATACTCATAGCTGACACCATTCTCATCGATCGGATTCTGCCCTTTCTCCATCCTTTGCAGGTTAGTCCGCCCTTCTTCATCCACGATTTTCATATCGAGATCACGAGCGAGAATCCTCCTGGTTCCCGTAGGAGTTTTCACGATGCACTCTTTGAGTCCCGCCTTTTTGTAGACCTCGTACTCATCCATGTTTCTCATATTCCGAATCGTCTTGAGGGAAAACCCAGACTCCAGCTGAACTTTAGCGGCCTCGCTCATGGTAAGCCCCGCCTCCCCTACTTTCTTGGCGTATTTAGACGCCTTGAGAAGCCCCGCGCCTTCAGCTACACCCGCAGCAGCCGCCCCAATAATCGCACCACACTTGTAGTCTTCGCTGGCTGACAGTGCCGCCGCCTTAACGGTCTGCTCGATATCACCAGTCTGCACTCCCGTTGTTATGCTCGTGAACACTCCCGAGATGGCAGCGTCCACCACTGCACCGCTCACAGCTCCGCCAGTTGCAAACGTGAATATGGCCGTGACTGCCGTCGGAGCTCCAACCGCTGGCGCGAGCACGGTGACGGTTGTGCATACGGCAATGACTCCGGTCCCCGTAGCCACATTTACAGCCACCCGTTCCCAAGTGTCATCATAATCCTCAAACGGTTTAACCACGGTCGCGCCGTTCTCCACCGTAAAGACGTAGGGCGCACCTTCGAAATAATCCCTGATATCAGGGAGCGTATAGCCGAAGAATACGCTTTCCTGCGAGTTGTACTGAAGCTCATCGAGATACTCTTGCGAAACGTAGGCCACTTCCACCTCATCAATAAGAAAGTCCTCTGAATTAAGGGCCTCTCTCAAACTCGTGTACACGCTCTCTTCGAGTCCTTCGGCCATTTCCGGGTCGGTTAGCGAGACATATTCGTCGGGGTACTGATAAGAAACTGGTTCAACAATTTGAGATTCGGAAGAGGAGGCAGTCGCACATCCCGACAGCACCAGGCAGGCGCAGAGCAGAGCCGTTAAGAACCTTCTCATTGACCGTCCTCCTTGCCGTCGTTTGGAAGATCCGATCTCTGGATAGCTTCCAGCCGTTTCGCTGCTTCGAGCAGCATTCGACGCTTCCGTCTACCGAGCAGCACTAATGCCACGATGAAGATAAGGACAGCGATCGCTGCAAAAGTCGCGAGGACAATCAGGACTTCGTCGCCCTCCTTCACCTTTTCCGTTTCGAGTGCAACTGCTGCATCGCGCTCGGGAACCACAAGCACCCCATCGTCGTCGATGATATCTCCCTCAGCAAGACGTGCCCCTATGGTCTCAATAGATAGCCCTGTAACCGCATAGCATTTGAGTACCGGATTGTTGCCAACGTAGAGCTTCTTAATAGGATTGGAGGCCGTGATAGTGTAGATGCCCTCTTCGGTATATTCATCGCCATCTTTAGCGGGCTTATTAAACCGTGTGTCTTCGACAAGGCCATTGGCACCTTCAGTCAGCACCTCCTTCTTTACGTTTATATCGAGGTAGCGAGACTTGGCGAGATCGAGGTAGAACCCATTGGGGGCGTAAGCCTCGTTTGCCAATTCTGATCCGGTCGCCAGATCGAACGGGAACACCATGCAGTTGCCGTTTCTCACCTCGAA
>ERZ773169.3028-NODE-3028-length-11198-cov-2.566454_pt1 | contig 11198 bp, 9 predicted proteins | sample MGYA00580536_ERZ773169 | MGnify/ENA primary metagenome ERZ773169 (study PRJEB29015, sample SAMEA2737814) | human gut metagenome | biome: human gut; feature: human-associated habitat; material: faeces | place: China | collected 2012 ...
CGGAAAACTGCACATTTTTTCTTTTCTTGTGCATTTAAACATCTAAAAATATGAAAAACATAGCGATTTTTGCTTCCGGATCTGGTACGAATGCCGAGAACATCGCCCGATATTTTGCTAACAGTGAAAACGTTAATGTTGCGGTTGTTTTATCAAATAATCGTAATGTTGGCGTGCATGGGCGGGTAAACAAATTGGGAGTGCCTTCTTTCGTGTTTTCACGGGAGGAATTTATTGCCGGTGTGCCGATCTTGGAAAAGTTGGCGGAATATGATGTCTGCCTTATCGTGTTGGCCGGTTTTATGAATAAGATCTCAGACGTGATTCTTCAGGCTTTTCCCGGTAAGATCGTGAACATCCATCCCGCGTTACTCCCTAAATATGGCGGCAAGGGGATGTATGGCATGCATGTGCATGAGGCGGTCGTGAAGGCTGGTGAGCGGGAGTCGGGTATTACTATACATTATATTAATGAGCATTATGATGAGGGCGCTATCATCTTCCAGGCTTCTTGTCCGGTATTACCTTCGGATACGCCGGAGGAGGTAGCCTCGAAAGTGCATGCCCTGGAGTATGCGCATTATCCTCATGTGATCGAAAGTTTATTGTAAGGCTTTTTTGTCATTAGCCTACTTGAAAACCTAGTTTCTGGAGTACGGCGAATTCTTCCGGGTCAGCTTTGATCGCTTGGTAAGCATGGAACTCACGGGGATGGTCATAGTCGCACCCCGTGTGGGTGCGTGGATTGAAACATCATGAGACTATCTGTTGTACTATGTATGCTCAGGTCGCACCCCGTGTGGGTGCGTGGATTGAAACAGTTTACAGTATAATGATTATACCGCTACCTATGCGTCGCACCCCGTGTGGGTGCGTGGATTGAAACAACAGCACGCCGCAAGATACGACGGATTACATAACGTCGCACCCCGTGTGGGTGCGTGGATTGAAACGACAGAACTGTGGACGGTCTGTGCCTCGATATACGAAGGTCGCACCCCGTGTGGGTGCGTGGATTGAAACGACAGGTCATGGTGGGGTTCGCCTTGGAGACGAAGTCGCACCCCGTGTGGGTGCGTGGATTGAAACGATTATGAGATTATTGGAGGAAGTTAATACCACCAGTCGCACCCCGTGTGGGTGCGTGGATTGAAACAAACATGGAGATCATGACCTTGCACGTAGATGATGTCGCACCCCGTGTGGGTGCGTGGATTGAAACATATCCACCCCCTTTGTATTACATCGTTATACGTTAGTCGCACCCCGTGTGGGTGCGTGGATTGAAACGATTATGAGATTATTGGAGGAAGTTAATACCACCAAGTCGCACCCCGTGTGGGTGCGTGGATTGAAACAGGATACTGAAAACGGAGAATAACAATCATGGCTAGTCGCACCCCGTGTGGGTGCGTGGATTGAAACCACGTGGAACAAAGTAGCGGAAGGTCTTAGGCTTTGTCGCACCCCGTGTGGGTGCGTGGATTGAAACACAATACCCAAAGCGTTTATGAGTATTACCTAAGTCGCACCCCGTGTGGGTGCGTGGATTGAAACATTTGTAAAGCGCAAGCTTTTTCATAAAAGATATACTTACGTGATGAAGTATATCTTCTATGGGACTTGAAGTGTTCTTCTGCGACGAAGGGATTAGTACTTCGTAAAAATAACTTTTTAAAGTCACTGACTCTGACATATAATTTCGCTTAGTTATTTCTGCAAAAATCATTCATATGTAAACAAGTTTCGTATATTCGCGACCTTATAATAGTTTAAATATGGCAGAGGAACTACGGATTAAAAACGGTGATAAACAGGAGATGTATGAGACATTGCTCCCGCAAATCGCCTCATTGGTAGGTAACGAGACCGACCTAATCGCTAACATGGCGAACATCGCCGCAGCACTCAAGCAGACTTTCGGTTTCTTTTGGGTAGGTTTCTACCGGGTCATAGACAATCAGTTGGTATTAGCGCCTTTTCAAGGCCCTATCGCCTGTACACGTATAAAATACGGAAAAGGGGTATGCGGCACGGCCTGGAAGGAGGCTCGTACGATCATCGTACCGGACGTAGACGCTTTCCCGGGACATATCGCTTGTAGCTCGGCGTCACGCTCTGAGATCGTAGTTCCCGTGATATGGGCGGATAAGGTAATCGCTGTCCTTGATATAGACAGTGATCAACCGGATAGTTTCGATGAGACTGATCAGATCTTTTTGGAAAAGATAGTGGAATTGCTTCCTCATCAGTAAGCCTCGCCTCAGTACTTCCCAAGAAGTACTGTAGTACTGCCTAAGAGGTACCGCAGTACTTTGTAAGGAGTACTCCAGTACTCTCCGAAGAAATACCACAGTACTTCGCAAGGAGTACTCCGGTACTCTCCCTGAAGTACCGGGACAAATGCTACTTACCGCAAATACCCTTAAATGGACAATAAGAACAAGCCTTCCCCGTAGGGGTTTGCGTAAAGGGAATTTCCGGATTGAAGATCTCGTCCAAGCAGCCCCGCAACCCCTCCTCGAACGCTTGGGCATAACCGGAGAAATCCTCTACCTTCTCCGACTTCCCCCGTTCGATACGGTGGTAGACAGATGGGTCGAACGGATCGGCGAAAAGGGAACGGACGTAATAAATGCCCGGTTGTATCGTCTTTCCCTTGTTCTCGGCGAGATGGGCGTACATCCAGCAATACATGAATACCTGCATCACGGCTTTCGCACGATCTTTCTCCTCCTTGTTGAATAGGCTCTCGATACTACTGAAAGTCGTAGTTCCGCTACCGCTCTTGTAATCGATGATACGGATAGCGTCGAGAACCTCGTCCACACGATCGATAAAGCCTTTCAACCGGATCTCAGAATGGTCGGAAAGGCTGATCAAGCCGTTTATCTTACGCTCGGACTCGATGTAAACGAAAGGGGTCAGCTTGCCGTCACGCTCCAAGATTTTCTCCACGTATTTGCGGATCATCTCGCCGATCAGGTAGTTTTGTCCGGTAAGGGAGCGAACCACCTCTGTCTTGAAAAACTCGCTGGCGAAAGCCCGAGCGATAGCTCCGGTAAGCAAGGCCGTATCCTTACGGATCGCTTTCAGCAAATCCACGGTAACCATCTTCCCTTGGAACGGCTTGTAAAGCTCCTCCATCACTTTATGTAAGATGCTTCCGAATACATCGCTCTCGATCGTCTCGCTCACCTCCTCTTCTTCTCGGATACCTTCCACGACGGAAAAATAGAATTTCAACGGGCAATCCAGATACGTATTGATAGCGCTCGCCGAGATCGCCTTGCTCCCCCCTTTCCGGTAAGCGTCTAAACGGCGCATGATATCCTCCCTTTTCGGCACGGCCAATGGCGGAGTCTCGGAGGAAGATACGTTATAGACCACCAATTTATCTCGCATCGGAACCTCATAATGATAATGCAGCTGGTGGACAAAGCGACTTACCTCTCCCGTCTGCAATCCGTTGCTGCGGGTATCGTATAAAAGGCTCACGTGGCTGGCACGCTCTATCAAACGATAGAAATGGTAGGCCCATACGCTATCTTGATGCTCGTAGGTAGGCAACCCGAAACCCCTGCGTAGGTTATAAGGGATAAAGGAGTTCGCCGCTTTCCGCTGCGGGAAAATACCCTCGTTCATGGATAAGATAATCAGACGGTCGAAATCCAAGGCACGGGTCTCGAGCACACCCATAATCTGGAGGCCGGAAAGCGGCTCACCGTGGAAGGGGATCGTAATGGTATCAATCACCCGCTTCAATAGGCGGAAGAAGGTATCTATTTTCATCTCTATACGAGCGTCTTTCATTACCTCTTTCATGCGGTTTACCGTGGTGAAATAATGGAAGATGAACTCTTGCTCCAAATCGTTCGTCCGCTGGGGTGCGTCCTCCTCTTCCTCATCGGAAAGGGCGGACATAACCTTGTTCAGCTCTTCCAACACCTTGATCAGATAGTCCGAGAAGGCCTCCACCCCGGTCACCGGCGTGAACAGGATTTCTAGCAAAGGCGTTTTCCCTAACTCCGTATGCGAGATATAGATCTTGTTGTTCTCCGTGATCTCTTTCACCAAGGAGGAAATAATCTCCGATGAGGTGGAGAGGATGTAACGATGGTTCAATACCGGCAGCACGTCACGGAAATAGAACAGCGGATTCCGGTCTATGTAGCGTACGTTCTTCTGCAACGCCAAGATATACTCGATCAACGAAGCGACCGGGGTTCCCGCCAAGGGATAACCCATCGTGACGTTGATGCGCCGGATTTGCTCCGGTATGGCGTTCAGCACCGGGATCAGCAGATGCTCATCGGGCAAGATCACCGCCGTACGCAGGGCTTCTTCCGAGCTCATCTCCGCTTCCTTGCACCAATCGCTCAACAGGGTGTAGACGTACTTGGCCTGCCCGATCACCTCGATCTCGGTCTTTACCTTCTCCTCGGGGGGTAATTTCATCGAGGAAGGGAAGCTCTTCAGGTTACGGGAGACGAAGTAAGAAGCCTTATTATCCGGATCGGTTACCTTATCGGATACATAATCCCAATAGAAATCCGCTATCTCCCGCTTCTGCAACTGGGCTAAGAAACGTTCTTCCGATACGGACAAGGCGTTCAAACCGACGAAGACAATTCGCTCGTAAGGTAAATCCGGAGACTCGCCCCGTTCCATGCTTTCCACGACCTCCCGGAAGATCATGCCCTCGTAACCTTTTCCCTCGGCGGCCAAGGTCGCACGGAATTCCTCATAGAGATCGTATAGCACTTGCCAGACCGCCAAGAACTGTTGCTGGTTCGGCGTATCGCCCCGGGGATAAAAACTGGACCAGAAACTACGGATAGCGGCGATCTGCTCATCACTTAAGAAATCGAAATCATTCTCTATCTCCCGTAGGTCCGTCACGTTACTGAATAGCATGCGGGCATTTGCCATGTACTTATCGATATCGTCGAAGTCGTTGAGCAACATCTCGCCCCAATACAGGAATTCATCGAAAGTCTCGGTGGAACCGCTTTGGCGGATGTAGATGTCGTACAGGGTAAAAAGCATACTGATCCGGTCGGCGGATTGTTTTCCGCTCAACTGGATAAAGAGATCGTTGATCGTAAGGATTGTCGGAGAGAAAAGGGGAATATCGGCTACCTCCGAGAGATATTTCTGGAAGAAAAGCCCCGTACGCCGGTTTGGGAAAACAAAGGCCAGACGACTGACCTCCGCCCCCCATTTCTCGTAAAAAAGAGACGCTACTTGATATAAGAACGGTTTCATTTATTCAAAAATTTGTACAGGCTGTAGAGACGGGGCACGCCCCGTCTCTACAATCGGATACGATTCACGTTATATTAAGATGTTCTCTATCTCCTGCAATTCTTCCCCGGAGAAAGAGATATTATCTAACGCTTTCAGGTTATCCATCAATTGGGCGACAGAGCTAGCGCCAATTAATACGCTAGTTACCCGTTCGTCCTTTAATAACCAAGCGAGCGCCATCTCCGCCAAGGTCTGTCCACGGCGGGCGGCTACCTCGTTTAGCTTACGGGCCTTTTCCACGGCCTCCGGGGTAACTTGAGAGGTCTGCAAATGACCGGTCGATTTCGCCGCACGGGAATTCTCCGGAATTCCACGCAAATACTTATCCGTAAGCAAGCCTTGCGCCAACGGCGAGAACGCTATCATACCCACACCCTCTTCCTTCAATACAGGCAATAAATCCGGTTCCGTCCAACGATCGAACATCGAATAGCGGGCTTGGTGAATCAAGCAAGGCACCTTATGCTCTTTCAGTACGGCCAAAGCCTTACGGGTCTGGTCTGCGTCATAGTTGGAGATACCTACATACAAAGCCTTTCCTTGCCGGACAATATCGGCCAAGGCCCCCATCGTCTCCTCGATCGGAGTCTCCGGGTCCGGACGATGGGAGTAAAAGATATCCACATATTCCAGTCCCATCCGTTTCAAGCTCTGATCCAAGCTAGCCATTAAATATTTACGGCTTCCCCAATTCCCATACGGTCCCGGCCACATATCGTAGCCCGCCTTCGTAGAAATAATCATCTCATCCCGATAAGAGCCCAAGCCCTTCTTCAATATCCGGCCAAAATTCTCCTCCGCCGATCCGTAGGCCGGGCCATAATTATTCGCCAAGTCGAAATGAGTCACGCCATGATCGAATGCGGCGTGAGCGATCTGGATAAAATTACTGAACACATCCACACTACCAAAGTTGTGCCACAATCCCAAGGAAACGGCCGGCAATAAGATACCGCTCCGTCCGCACCGCCGATATACCATATCCGCATAGCGATTCTCTTCCGCTTTGTAAAACTCCATATGCTCTTTCTTTTTTTAATTATTATATCTCATCCGGCCAAGGAACCGGTTTACCTGTCGCCTTAAACGACGGACGTTGCCCGTCCACTTTCCGTAAATACGTACCCAATTCCCCGGACAGACGCTTTACGATATCGGGATGCTGCCTTGCCACATCATTATGTTCCCCTATATCCTCCGGGATATTAAACAATTCCTTCCTCCCCGTCTCGTAATAATAGATCAGTTTCCAGTCTCCATTACGAACCGAGCAAGTCGGACCGATTCCCGGCCCGTCATTACCCCATATATTCGGGCAGTTCCAGAATAAGCTACGTCCCACGGAAGGATCTCCCGTACCTTTTAATAAAGGCATGAAACTGACGCCATCTATCGGCTGTACAGTCTTATACCCCTTTATGCCTGCCATCTCCAAGATAGTTGGATAGAAATCCTCGATAATCAAGTATTTATCACATTTGCTTCCCGGCTTCACCACCCCCGGCCAACGCACGATCATAGGCTCACGGACTCCTCCCTCATAGGCGGAGCCTTTACCACTGTTCAAGGGATAGTTTTGCGTATGGATCTCTCCGTCACGCCATCCGGGCTCGCTGGAAAGACCGCCGTTATCGCTCATGAAGATCACGACCGTGTTATCCGCCTCGCCATTCTTCTCCAACCAGTTCATCAAATCGCCCAGACTCTTATCCATACCCTCTATCAAGGCAGCGTAAGCCGCCTCTTTAGCCGTTAACCCCTTATCGATATATTTCTGGTAGAAACGCTTGTCCTTATCAATCGGGATATGGATCGCATAATGTGACATATATAGGTAGAACGGCTGGTTATATTTCTTAGCCTTGTCCAACGCCTTGATCGCCTCCTGCGTCAAGGCCTCCGTAGCGAAGGTGTCGCTTCCCCAATACTTTTCCAATCCGGGGATAGCGTTCGGAGCGTAAGGTTTACCATCCTTGGTATGCCCGTAATTATTCTCGCCGAGGTAACTGGCGAGACCTCCGGCGGCATGCCCGGCTATATTGACCTCGAATCCCCAATGATGCGGGTCCTCCCCCGGGGTATCGATCGCCCCAAAGTGCGCCTTGCCGCAATGGATCGTATGATATCCGTTATTCTTCAATATCTGCACGAATGAAGTACCCACAAACGTATTATTCGTCCCGCTCACTTGAGCCACGCCGTTATAATTCCAATCCGGCAGGGTAAGCACATCACTCTCCCGGTCGGTCGTCTTATCCTTAAAAAGTGTCCAGTTCGTAACCCGGTGACGGGCGGCATTCGTCCCCGTGATCAAGCTACAACGAGTAGGCGAGCTGATACTGCTAGCGTAGGCTTGGGTAAACATCATACCCTCTTTCGCCAATCGTTCCATGTTCGGGGTCTCATATACTTCATTATAATGCGTCTTTTGAGTCCAGAAAGGCAAGGACGTATCCTCCCATCCCATATCATCCACCAAGAACAAGATGATATTCGGGGGACGACTGGCATTCTGGGCGTTCACTACCGCCGATACCGACAATAAAGCGATGGGGATAAGCTGAGTCTTCTTCATGATTGGCAACGGATATTTGTATTCTACGAAAGTAGATATATTTCACCGAAAAACAATATTGTTTCATATACAAAATAATATTGTCTTATGTATTATACTTTTCCGGACATAAAATAAGGGGCCCTTGACAAAAAGAGTCCCTTACCTAATATCTTATACCCAATGATTTATCTGGAAAGCCTTAACGCAAACGATCCAAAGAACGTACCAGCGCCTCATCGGCCCCGATATTACGGATCGCCAGATAATCCAAGATCAGATTGACCAACGGGAAGGAAAGAGCGATCTTAACACTTACGCTGGCACCTTCCATATCCCCCTTCAAGGAATAGATCAAGAAGGCGAAGAAACCATAAAAGCCCAATATCAGCAATGCGTTGAATACGCAAAGACGGATTTGCAGGATTCTTTTCCTATATAAGAAGATCGTCACCAAGGCAATGATAGCGATGATAGCGGTCAAGGCAAATAAGCCCCACGCCGGGTATAGTAATTCCGGCTCACCGATCATCGTGCTCAACCCGCTAGCATCGAACGAGAAGAGAGCGTCTCCTTGTTGCAACACGGCCAACGGCAAGAATAAGGTAGCGACCGTAAGCACCACGATAATTAGCAGGTAAACAGTTTGTATTCTTTGTAACATGGTAATTAGTTCGTTTTAAATGGAAAGGCCGACTCATTTGAGGGTCAGCCTTTCCGATGTTCAAAAATATTTCTTCTTAGAAGTTATTCTTCTCTTTAGCAGGATTCTTGTAATAAACCTTGCCATCCTCATACTCTTGAGCGGCGATCAACGTTGATTTCGGAAGTTTCTCATAGTAGCGTGAAATCTCGATCTGCTCACGGTTTTCAAAGACTTCCTCCAAGTTGTCATTGTAAGAAGCGAACTCTTGAAGTTTCTTTTCCAGATCTTGTTTCATCTCAACACTAATCTGATTCGCCCGTTTTGAAATGATAGCGACTGTCTCATATACGTTACCCGTTTCTTCACTTAACTTCATCATGTCACGGGTTACCGTATTGGTAGGAGCGTTTGATTTTCTGTAATCCATTTTCGTTTTATTGATTAAATTCGCTTAATATGCATCTGTAATTCGCTTGCTGGCATAGTCGTAGAACTTCGTTACCTGCTTTACGTAGTTACCTTCCGGATACTCGTTCATGTAGTTGTAATACTCGTCAACCACATCCCGGTAACGGCCCTGCAACTTCTCCTCTACGGATACTAGCGCCAACTCGTACTTCGCACGGATGATAAGGAACATGAATTCCTCACGATACTTGGAATACGGGTAATTCTTCAAGGCGTTCTGCGCCGTGATCACGCAAGACTGGAAGTTATTCCCCATATAGGTACCTAGATTGAAATACAAGCGGGTGGCCATCAATTCCTTGTAAGCCAACTTCTCCTGAAGCTCGAACATGATGTTCTGCGCTTCCTCGGCCCGTTCACTTTGCGGATAATACTCCAAATAAAGTTGCAACTGCTCGATCGCCTTATACGTCTGCGACTGGTCTAACCGGGGATCCGGAGAGTCCAGATACAAACCATAACCGGAATAGAAACGGGATAATTCCGTAAACTCCCCTTTCGGATAGGTCGTATAATAGGTCTCGAAGTATTGCGAAGCCGTCTGATAATCTTTCTGACCGTAATAGCTTTGCGCCAACAAGTACAAGGACTCCTCGGCATAAGCTGTTCCTTTAAAGATTGTAACCAGTTCATCCAGCAGAGTAGCGGATTTCGAGTATTGCTTCGCGTTGAAGTATTTCTTCGCGTACGAATATTTCAATTCGTAATCCGTGCTCTTCAGTATCTTATTATACTCTCCACAAGAGGATAATAGTACTGTCATCATCATCAGTAAAAATACAACCTTTTTCATTCACATACTTTTAGCGTGCAAAATTAGTGCTTTTAGGCGAATAAATGAAACCCAAAACGTTAATATTTACAACTTATATAAATCGCTAGCAGCGATCAATTCCAATTTATTCGCTTTCAAAACCTCCGCGCACTTATTGACATCGTCCGGACGGATGATCACGTTAGCAGCGTCGCCTTGAGAAAAAGCGTACATATATTCAATGAAGATCCCGGCCGAGGTAATGATATCCATCGCCTTTGCCAAGGCTCCCGGCTGGTTGGGACAATGCAAGCATACCACGTCGGCCACGCTTACAGCGTATAACTTTTCACGAAGCACGGATATCGCTTTCTCCGTATCGGATACGATTAGGCGAAGGATACCGAAATCGGAATTCTCGGCTACCGTGAAAGCGGACATATTGACCCCTGCCTCCCCTAATATCTTGGCGACTTCCGTAAAACGGCCTTTCTTGTTTTCCAGAAAGATTGATAATTGTTTTATTAACATAGTACTTAATCTTTTAGAGGTTATACTAACTTACGTTTATCGATCACGTGTTTTGCCTTACCCATACTACGCGGCTCCACTGTCTTGATGTCCGGTTGCAAACCGATCACGCTCTGCATGCGGGCGGCGATCTTCTTTTTCAAGGCGATCATCTTGTTCATCTCGTCCGAGTAGTATTCTTGGCGAACCTCCACCTGTATCTGGAAGGTATCGGTATTGTTCATACGATCCACCACGATCAGGTAATGCGCCTCGAACTCCGGCAGCTCCAAAATTACGGATTCTACCTGAGACGGGAAAACATTTACGCCACGAATAATCAACATATCGTCACTTATACCTAAAATACGTCCCATACGAACTGCCGTACGTCCACAGGCGCACTTCTCGTAAGTCAGCGAGGTCAAATCACGTGTACGGTAACGAAGCATCGGCATACCCTCCTTCGTAAGCGTGGTGAAGACCAACTCTCCTACTTGTCCCGGTTCCACCGGTTGTAAGGTATTCGGGTCCACGATCTCCGGGAAGAAATGGTCTTCCCACAGGTGGGTACCGTTCTGGCACTCACACTCGCCACCGACGCCCGGCCCGCAGATTTCCGTCAAGCCATAGATATCGTAAGCTTTGATATTTAGTTTCGTCTCTAATTCCTTACGCATATTCTCCGTCCAAGGCTCGGCACCGAACGCTCCGACACGTAGCTGGAATTCCTCCAAGGGAATACCGGACTGGTGGATAGTCTCCGCCAGATACAAAGCGTAAGAAGGCGTACAAGCCAAACCCTTCGCCCCGAAGTCGTGCATCAACTGGATTTGTTTCTGGGTATTACCGCTACTCATCGGGATCACCGTACCACCGATATTCTCCACTCCGGCATGGGCACCCAAGCCTCCGGTAAACATTCCGTAACCATAGGATACTTGCACGGAATCGTT
>ERZ773169.3031-NODE-3031-length-11176-cov-3.105206_pt1 | contig 11176 bp, 9 predicted proteins | sample MGYA00580536_ERZ773169 | MGnify/ENA primary metagenome ERZ773169 (study PRJEB29015, sample SAMEA2737814) | human gut metagenome | biome: human gut; feature: human-associated habitat; material: faeces | place: China | collected 2012 ...
AAATATTATTATAAATATCCTTTACAGAAAAATAAATACCTAATAAAAACACCATGCAAGGAAGAATTACTACTACTGAATAATCTTTTACGGCAAGAATATATATCGAAATTAAAAAGAATGCTAAGCTAAATCGAAATATAATATTAAATTTCAACCTGTCTACTTTTATCATTTCCACTTAATTAAAATTATGAAAATATTTTTCTTCCATAAAACTTCAACAAATACCTCCAGTATACAATAAAATACATATGATTACTCATTAACCAAACATAAGATTTCAAATACGAGGTACCACTTATCTCAGAGATGACATAATTCAAATCTTCATCCAAAACTATCTCATACAACTCTTTTCTTAACATACCCTTACTCTTCTTTTTGGATACATTACTTAAAGCAACCAAAGAACGCTGTACAAGCATTACCCCTAATCGTTTCTTAATTTCCTCATCTTCCGGAAGTTTTTCTAATAGCCCACAATATATTTCTTTCACTGAAAACCAATAATTCGGTACATATGTATGAGTCAAGGAATTATCTATTTCCATATAATGATAAAGAGGTTTATCTCCTAGTAAATACAATCTCTTTATACGGAAATGAAGCTGCACAAAAAAATAGTAATCTTCACTTCGTATCATCCCTTCTGCATATCGAACTTTAGGATTTTCCAAAGAATCTTTTAATATCATTCTCACCCATGAATAAGGGGGTATTCTTTTAGCAGAGACATCGCTTATTAAGTCAATTGCTATTTTCCTTGCTCCTTCCCCTACATATAATCCAGCATCATATTTATATTCATGTTTTACAATAACGCCAGAATGTTCTTGATCATACCCACAAATAACCATTTCCGCATGATTAGTTTCTGCCGCATTAACCATTTCTTCAATCATACCACATTCAACATAATCATCCGCATCCACAAAAGAAATATATTTACCACTAGCACTATCTATTCCGACATTCCGAGCTGTAGCAGGTCCTGCATTCTCCTGATTAATCAATATAATCTGAGAATATTTATCTCTATATGTTTCACAAATATTCCGACTACTATCAACAGAGCCATCATTTACTAAAATTATCTCTACATCTTCATAAGTCTGTACAACTAAACTATCAAGACACCTACAAAGTGTTTTTTCCGCATTATATACAGGGATAATAATCGAGACTTTAGACATATCAGCATTCTTTTACACGTTAACAATCCTGTTGATCTTTATAACCCAACAATCGCAAATCCTTATCGAAAAACAGCATAATCGATCCGAAAGGTTCATCAACATCAATACCCATACACCTATTTATCAATAAATTAGACATTTTTTCCGAGATAACTCCATATGAACATGCGTACATTTTAACTCGTAAATTATTCCAATCAAGCGATCCTATTCCTTCCCCTTTCGGTATTAATATCGTTTCCTCAAAAATTTCCCCATCACACAATACAACTTTTATTCGGGAACCTCTGATCCCACACGCTCTATCTTCCATCAAAGGATCTGGTACTAATTCTATTTTCGCTAACAAATCATTTATTACAGAATCAATCCTTTCAACCTGAAGATCCTCTATAGAGAAATCTCCATTGTTGAATGCTACAGCTATCGCATAATAAATTGAGAATTTCGCCTCTTCTTGTGAACGTGGATTCCGAATTATTCCTGCCGACTTAATCGCACTTGGATAAATATTTACTTCAATTTTCTCTATAATATCAGGTAAAAAAGTTTTTTTATCCCCCATTCGTTCCCGTATTTTCAGAATACTATCAATACAACAATGTGTATGACGGCATGTTGGATACAGCTTCAAATAACTTTCACAAATTGTAAAATCCACGCCAAGACCTCCCAAAAGGATAGTTTCATCAACATGATCCGTAAAAGCATGAAACCACCCTTTTTTACTCTCCAATGGATTTTGTGAACTCAATAATCCCCTCTCTGCCATTAAAGCAGAAAGAACACCTATCCTTGCCGCATTTGCAGGATTAATCGGCTTACACCTTTGCCCACTCTCATCTATAATAATCAAACCACTAGACTGAATCGCTGCTAAAGACACACTATTATAAACTCCACATCGATCTAATCCCATTAGTTTTGCACAAGCAGCCCCACAAGCCATTGCTCCTGCAATCCCCGTTGAATGAAAACCTCTGTTATAAAGTCCTGGCTGTGCAGCACCTGCTATCCTATTAAAAAATTCATATCCTACATTTATTGCGACAATAATATCCTTCCATGTTACCCCCAGCTTCTCACCCAACGCAAAAACAGAAGATATCACATGGGCTCCGATATGACCCGCAGATTTCCGATTACCATCATCCATATCTGCGCCATGCGCATAAACTGCGTTCATAAAAGCCGCATTAGTCACTGGATATTTTTTCTTCTCAAATAATATTGATGCCTGTTCTGTTCCACTATCTTCTTTTATAATGGACATTACCACCTTATTGAACTGCTTATTAACTCTATATCCTGCTATACTAGCTGCATAATAATCAGCTATAAACAATTTTGTCTGTTCAATGACACAGGACGGTAAATCCTTATATTTAAGCGCAACAACAAAATCAACTAAGATATCAGTATATCTCTTCATGCTCAAACTTACTTATAATATACTAATTTTTTGACAGAGTTTCATATTTTCCCCATCTATACCTTTCAGTTGAATTGCATTATATACTTTATTTATAATCCGATTCAGCTCTTCTCTACTCTTAGCTTCTATATGGAATCTTGCAAATACCTGCTGCAAAGTACCTATCATATTTACTTCATCTCCCACATGAAGCAATTGTATTGTATTAAACACCTCAGGTATTTTTGCTACACGATCCATACCCTCGATTTCAGCAATAGTTCCTTTCTTTGCTAAAATTGAATAATTGGCGAGAAAGCGGCCATTCATATCTACGCTTATTCGTTCGATAAGGTTTTCATCTCCTAAATACATCCGTCCAACAAGTGACGTGTTTATCATAAATTCCAATGGATTCACATCAAAAACATGCTTTGTGATAAAATACGATAATCCTCCTGAAAACCTAATCCCTGGATCATAAGGCCGGATAATTTCTCCATCAACAAATGCTTGTATGAACATAGTTCCATTATAAATATTGAAATCTTTAAGCATTTCAACCATCTTCGAATGCAACGTTTCAAAATATAGCTTCACATGTTTTGATGGATATATAGTACAATCCGCTATTGCTCCTACATTCTTTTGCTCTCTATTAACAAATCGATCATTTATTTCCCATACATATATATTTCCACGATCAAATAAATATTTAATGGTAATCTCCGGACAATCCATATATTTTTCACATAAAAACCGATTTGTCCTTGAATATAATTTCGCTTTTTGAATTGATTGCTTCAATTCTTTTTCCGAATTACATATTGAGATTCCTTTTGACCCGCAACTATCAGCAGGTTTCAAAATAATCGGATAGGCACTTCGGGGTATTTGAACTGAATCAGAATCATTTGACAACTCGTAAGTCTCTACAATAGGAATACCATACTTTATACAGTTTCTCTTAAAATTCTTTTTATCCTGTAATTCAACCCATTGATTACGATTTACATAGAAATCAAGACCTATATTCTCTGCCACATCAACCACACTTGTTATAATGTCCTCATTTCCTATAACCAATATGCCATCAACAGCATGTTCTAACACTATTTTCTTCAGACATTCCCTATCGCAAACATCAATAATATATTGTTCATCTGTCAATGCTTGTATATCTTGCGGTATTGATTTCCCTGCAACTAGCAACTTTATACCATGACTCTTAGTATAGAATGCAATATCAGTTATTGAAGCACTCCCACCTATATATAAAAGACGTTTCCCTTTCAATTCCATAACAACACTTATGTTTTTATCATTATTTAGTAGTAATAACAATATGTTTCATCGCATTTTCGCAAAGATCAATAGCAGCTTGAGCTGTATCCGCTTGAGAAATTACATATCCGATACGATCCACACTACTGCTAATCCGATTAACGACATCGCCTACGGCTTTAGTCAACACGACATGCTCAATACCATTTATGCTATTCACTTTATCAATTCCCGAAATATTCTCAATAACACCATTTGTCTCTTCTATATAACGTATCGCCGCTCCTTTATCAAATCTCGGAGCAATAGAAGGGCATTCTCCCAACGCTATTTGTATAGTAGCTTTCACCATATCAATACCCGTAGACAATGGCACTAAATGTGTAGTAATACAGTCTCCACCCATCCTTGCTCCAAGTTCAATCATTTTTGGTCCTTGATCTGTTAGCATTATTTCCACATGAGCTGGGCCATGATTAATACCGATAGAATTCACGGCTCTTTTTGTCAAATCCTTGATCGCCCTAATATCCTTATAGTCTAATAAGCTAGGCTGGCTATGTCCCATCTCAACAAAATGGGGGCTTCCTGTTGTCAATTTATCTGTAACTTGCAATATATGAACATCTTCATTAACAACCATAACCTCAACACTGACCTCACTGCCTTTTAAATATTCCTCAATAATGACATCACCATTTCGTCCGTTTAGAGAACTATATTGAATTGCATTCTCCAAATCCTTGGAACTTTCAATTAGAACAACACCTCTACTGCCCGCGTTATCCACAGGTTTGCTGATACAAGGATACGTAATTTCAGAAACAACCTTCTTCAAATCTTCTGGAGTGTGAAGTATATAATACCATGGATGTTCTACCCCTGCAACTTCAAAAGCTTTGATCATTTCTCCCTTATCAGTTGCCTTAATCGCCGTATCGTATGATATTCCAACAAGACCTAATTTATGAGTAGCATAGGCCACAGCCCGCATTGGCATGTCTGTGGCCAATGTAACAATACCATCTGCTTTAAATTCTCTTCCGGCTCGATACACTCCCTCTTCATCAATTGTACTCACATTGAAGTATTCGTCAGCATGAGATACACCAATCGCATGTGGGTTAAAATCAGCGACTCCTACATACAATCCCATTTCTTTGGCTTTCAATATTGCTGGCAATTGCAATATTGAAGCTCCTATAATTAATAATCGTTTCACTTATAAATAGATCTTGTTTATCTTATCGATTATCGTTATTTTTCTTTTTAACATAAATATTTTCTCGTTTTATTACAGAAATCATCGTCTGCGACAAAATCTTCAAGTCTAACTTAAAAGAAACATGATCTACATAGTACAGATCATATTTAAATTTATCTTCTTGAGAAATAGAATTTCTAAAATAAGCCTGAGCATATCCAGTAATACCAGGTTTCACATCATATCGTTTTCTTCTTTCTACTTCAACTTCTTCAAATGATTTAGTCGCTAAAGTAGGCCTAGGTCCAACAAAACTCATATCCCCAATCAGGACATTCAAGAATTGTGGAATCTCATCGATAGAAGTCTTCCGCATAAACCGACCTATTGGTGTCACTCTAGGATCATCATGTCCATTGAATGTAGACCCATCGAGATTCCTTACATCCGGAGAATTAACATACATTGAACGGAACTTATACATTTTGAAAGGCATTCCATTACGTCCCCTTCTTAATCCACTGTAGAATATTGGACCTGGATCTGAGATAAGAATAAATGGAGTCATTATGACTATTACAAATAGTACAAATGGCAAAATTATCAACGCAAGAATAAAATCTATTCCACGTTTTACATATCGTTCATACATATTTAAAATTTAATTCAACTACAAAATATACCAATCATATTTCAAAATAAAACCCATTTCTCAGCAAAGAGATTCGAACTATATGATACAATCTTTCAAATGTCATATCCTATCTCATTTTAAACATTCCTTCACGCACTCAATCACATAATCCACATCTTCATCAGACAAGCAGGTATGAAGCGGCAATGTCACAACATTTTTAAATTGCTTATAAGCATTTGGATAGTCCTCTATCTTGAACCCCAATTTCTTATAGCCTGTGTGCATAGGAAGTGGTTTATAATGTACATTGGTCGCAACTCCTAATCCGGCCATTTCCTCTATAAATTTGTTCCGTTGTTCGGCATCTTTGTCATTCAGATTTATAATATATAAATGTCCAGAAGAGACAATATCTGAAGTATAATGCGTTACCACCGTAATAGGTAGCCCCTTCAATCCTTTATTATAACGGTCTATAATTTCTTTTCGACGGGACAAAATCTCATCATACCTTTTTATTTGTCCTAGACCTATGCCCGCACAGACATCTGTCATATTACATTTATACCATGGCCCAATAATATCATACTCCCACGCTCCCAACTTCGTTTTTGCCAAAGCGTCTTTACTCTGACCATGAAGACTCAATAACATATATTGGTGATATAACTCATCATTATCTATCCCTTCAATATCTCTCCAAACAACCGCACCGCCTTCCGCTGTTGTTAGGTTTTTCACCGCATGAAATGAGAAATTCGTAAAATCGGCGACAGAACCTATTGGGAATTTTTTATATGAGGCTCCAAAAGAATGAGCACCATCAGCCATAACAATCACTCGATTCAAGGCTTTTTGAATCGGGTTATCATTTGGATGGAATAAATTCTTTTTCCGTTCTACTATATCGAAAATCGTATCATAGCCACAAGGAATACCAAACAAATCCACCGGGATTATAGCTTTTGTTCTCTCGGTTATCGCCGCTTCTAATTTCTCATAATCCATCGTGAACTTTCCATGCTCACAATCTATCATGACCAATCTTGCCCCCACATGCTCTACCACACTTGCGGTAGCTGTATAAGTATAGGCTGGAACAATAACCTCATCACCGATTCCTATACCTAATATACGCAAAGTTATCTCAGCACATGCCGTATTTGAATTCAAACAAACAGCTTTTGAGGTATGACAACGTTCTGCTACCAGCTGTTCTAATTTTTTAGTTTTAGGTCCGGTAGTTATCCAACCGGACTTCAAAGCATCAACAACTTCACTGATCTCTGCCTCTGTTATATCAGGGGGACTAAATAATACGTGTCTCATGACTCTTTATAAATTTCCTTATTATTTCTTTTTCTTATTCTCCGCCTCAAAGCCATACCCATAGCCGTATCCATAACCATAATGTTTACCATAGCCATAACCATATTTCTTACCATAACCGTAACCATAGGTGTTCTTACGTTTGCTCAGGTCAATTCCATTGATCACTACCGCCAACTTGTCAAATTTATGCTCGTCCCTAAGAACATTAATGTAGCAGAAAGCGGCTTTCGGGGTCACGTCCGCACGGCAGACATAAACACACATGTCGGCCACACGGCTTATTATGGCCGTATCAGTTACCATACCGATCGGGGCTGTATCCAGCAACACGTAGTCATAACGGGATTTCAATTGCTCTATCGCCTTCTCCAAGGTATCACGGGCTACCAGTTCCGTCGGGTTCGGGGGAATCGTTCCTCCTAAAAGGATATCCAGGTTCGGACTGATGCCGGAAGGCTGCACAAGATCAAAAAGATCCTTATCCTCCGGATCCATCAGATAATTTGATATTCCTTCCTGCCTTTTCGATAAATCGAAGACCTTATTCAAGCCCGGCTTACGGATATCCATACCAACCACTACCACCTTCTTTCCCAAATAAGCCAAGCTGACAGCGAGATTTCCAGTCACGAAAGACTTACCTTCTCCGGGCTGCGTAGAAGAGAAAAGTATGACCTTTTGATCTTTCCGGAGCATAAAGAGCAGATTGGTCCGCAAACCTCGGAAGGTCTCCTCCATCATGTCGTTCTTATTCTCGCGCACTACGATCGCTCCCTTATCGGAGGATTTATGACCACACAAGGGCAATTCGCCCAAAATCGGAACATTCGTCAATTGCTCCACATCGCCACGATTCTCGATCTTATATTTCAATAATTCCACGACAAAGATGATTCCCACCGGAATAAACAGGCCCACCACAAACGCAGCCAATAAAAACACGAGCTTCTTGGGAGCCACAGGATCCTTCCCGGGTAATGGTTCCTCTACAATACGACCATTATTAGCCGTGGCTGCCAATGTGATCGCATTTTCCTCCCGCTTCTGCAACAGCATGATATATAAAGTCGCCTTGATTTCTTGCTGGCGAGAAATAGTCATGAACTCTTTCTCTTGCTTTGGAGCATCACTAATCCGGCTCTCAAATTTACTAGCCTGACGCTCAATATCTTTCTGGGCGATTTGTAGTCCTCGCAAGACACTATTCACGGTTGTCTCGACATTGCGTCTCATCGCCTCAACGCCGGTGTTCATGTTTATCACCGCCGGGTTATTTTCCGAAGAGGTACGTAATAAACGTTTACGCTCGATGATCATCGTGTTATATTGTTCAATCACCCTAGTGAGGTTTTGATCCTGTAACCCTACGTTTGCAGGAATTACCTCTTCCTTGTTGACCGGATCGTTGATATAGGTACGCAGAAATTGAACCAAGCTGATCTGTGTAGCGTTCTCCGTACGTTGCTGCTCATACTTGGAACTCTCTTGTAAGGCTAGACGGGCATCACTTGTCAAATCCGTTAGACCGGATCGTTGCTTGAAATCCGCCAACTCGCTCTCCGCCGTACCCAACTCATGGTTAATTATACCGATACGCTCCTCTATGAACTCAGCGGTTTTCTGAGCTACCTCATTCTTCTCATCGTTCGCATCTTGATTATAGAACGCAACCAAACGATTCACGAAATCCACGCCTCGCTCCTTTACTGTATTGTTCACGCTGATCTTCGCTATCGTCGTGGTCTGGGAAGAGGCGGTCACGCTCAAGTCTTTCATATAATCCTCGGCGGTCTCCGTCGGCGTATTTATGGTAACACGTAAAGCGATTTCCTCTTCTTCCATATACAAGGTATCGCCTTGCGTAAAGCTTAAAACACCCACAGGTGTTGGTAACACCGCCGGCAATTGATCAAATGCCTGTTCTATCTCTTGCTCTTCCTTATCTTGCACATATTCAGCCTTAACAGACAATTTTCCTGTTTTTGTAAATGTAAGATCCAGCTTAATCGGCTCCTCCAATTTATCGGCCTCTTCTGGTGTCATATAAATCCGCACCGGACTATTCTTATAAAGAGGCATCGCATAACCGAACGCTCGCTTTTCCGCTACACGAACATATAAATTCAGGTCGTTCACGACTTTTTTTATCAATGTACGGGATTTCAATATCTCCACCTCGTTATCAAAATTATTTGTCATGGAAAACATTCCCAAGTCTTGAATGGCCGCCAACGGATTGTTGCCCGAACCGCTTCGCTTATCCTCCTCCTTTATCAACACGGAACTGGAAATGTTATATACAGGCGTTTGATAACGAAGAAACAGGTAAGTGGCGATGCAACATATCAATATACTAGCCACAAACCAACGCCAATAAAAAAGGTATTTAAATAAAAGAGCGACCAAATCAATCTCTTGTTCCTCGTTCTCTATCCCAGTGTTATTATTTATCCGTTCGTCTATCATCTCTCTTAATTTTCAATTCTCAATTTTCAATTACTTAAGTATGTTTACCAACAGGCCGGCAATAGATACCAGAATCGAGAGTGAGCTTACCCAAAGGGTCGTGCTGTTACCGATATCGGAGTTCTTAGCCTTCGTCTTGTTCGGGGTCACGTAAATAATATCGTTTTGCTTCAGGTAATAATACGGGGAAGTCACGACTTCGGCATTATTCAAATTCAAGTTAATGATCTCACGCTTACCGTTCACGTCCTCACGGATCAGCTTGACGTTATCACGGACACCGTAAATCGTCATATCACCTGCCATCGCCAAAGCCTCCAGAACGTTCACCTTCTCGTTGCCGATCGTGAAGCTGCCCGGACGGGCCACCTCGCCCAAGACCGAGATCTTGTAGTTCGCCATGCGCACCGTCACGATGGGCGCCTCCTTCAAGTAAGGCCTCAATCTCTCACGGATCAGGCTCTCCGCCTCGTTCTTCGTCAAGCCGCCGACCCTCAGCGTACCGATCACAGGGAAGTCGATCTCGCCGGAGTTGTTCACCAGGTATTGCTGCAACGTGGGCTGCGTCGTCGTGTTGATGTTCGTCAGGGCCGCGTTCAACGGGGTCTGCACCGTCAGGTTGAACGGGGCAGCCGCCTGAGGGTCCGTCGTGTTGACCGTGATGCTCAACAGGTCCTTCGGCATGATCTTGGCATCGTACAACGGGAGAATCTCCCCGAAATCGTTCACCACCTCCGGGTTCTGGAGGTAGGGCACGTTCTTGTAGGACGTGCAGCGAGAATAGGAACAGTAGTCTTTTGATCTTCATGTTATCTTGTTATCATTTTTATTTCCTTGAACACGGATGACACGGACTTAACGGAAAAGGCGGGACAGGAAACCTTTGGGTTTCTCCGGCTCGTATTCCGACTCGTATTTATGTGTCAAGTCCTCATAGCTCAGTCCCTTGGTCACCATCTCGTAGATCGTGCCCCAGTCCGGGAGGCCGCCGAGGTTGCGGTCGTCGATGAAAACGTCCGCCTTCAGCTTGCGGGAGAAGTGGTTGTTCCGGTCTCTCTCCTCCTCCGGGTAGTCACGGTTCACCGCGTAGAACTCCAAGCCACGCTCACGGCAGAAGGACAGCGCCTCCTCCAAGAGCCCGCCCTCACGGACCGTCCAAAGGATCAGCTTATGCCGATCCGATTGCAATTTCCTCAACGTCTCGATGGCGAAAGGAAGCTCACGCCCGATCGCCGGATACTTGTGCTCGACGATCGTACCGTCGAAATCTACCGCTATTATCATCTCTTTAATTCTCAATTTTCAATTCTCAATTATAAAAGGGCCGGACCACCGGAGTGGTATATGTTAAAGCGGGGTCAGCCTATCGGCCAAAGCCAAGGGGTCTCCTAGCCGCTAGAGACGGCCATTGCCATCCGGGGGATCCGACCGTTTCTTTTCTGCCCTTATCTAATTCTCGCTTAACCGGGGCAATCCCTCCACCTCGCCGGCGTGCCATTCACGGTAGTCCGCCAAGGGAAACCCGGGGACGGTCAATAGCTTGTAATCCGACCCGTCTCTTCTCAAGATATGCTTGCGGGTATATGAGCGGAGCGAGCGATCCGTAACGGACACCATCACGATCGGGAACGGGTAGGCGA
>ERZ773169.3033-NODE-3033-length-11173-cov-2.775319_pt1 | contig 11173 bp, 9 predicted proteins | sample MGYA00580536_ERZ773169 | MGnify/ENA primary metagenome ERZ773169 (study PRJEB29015, sample SAMEA2737814) | human gut metagenome | biome: human gut; feature: human-associated habitat; material: faeces | place: China | collected 2012 ...
CCTGTGGGGCGCCGATCTGGTGGGGAGCGCGTCTTCGGGCGTTACGGCCGACGACGTGGGGCGCCTGGCGTGGCTCGTCGTGACCGACGGCTCGCCGAACCTCACGGCTACGTTCTGGGAACGGGTGGAAGATCCCTCCCAGCAGCAGACGACGGTGTTCCAGCTGCCGAGCGCCCTCGGCTTCGAGAAGGCCGGCATCCGGGCGAGCGGCGGCCGCCTTCTGCAGCATGCTGCGGCGGCGGTTGAGCCGGCGGGCGAGAGCCGCACGGACGCTGCCATCATCGGCGATATGTGGGAGCGCGTGTTCAACCTGTACGACACCAAGGGCGGTACGGCGACGGATCCGATCCTTAAGGCCCGGTGGGACTACGTGACATCCGACAGCATCGATCTGGTGAAGGTGGCCTGGGCGATGAACGGCTATGTCGTCGAGGACAGCGACTGGGACGGCGGCGAGCTAGTGTTTTTGGAAGGTGCCGACGGGCTGCGCGCCGACGGCTCGACGGCCTGCGGCGCGGCTTTCCTGGCGGGGCTGTGGTTGAACGGCGCCAGTGCGGCCGATGCGGCCGAGCAACCCGTGGGACGTCGCGACGGCGCCGACGAGAGCGGTCTGGGGCTCTTCCCCGGCTGGGGCTTCACGTGGCCCGGCAACGTGCGGGTGCGCGGTAACCGGGCGAGCGCGAACTTGGCGGGCCAGCCCTGGGTGCGCGAGCGCAATCTCCTTACTTGGGAGGGGGAGAGCTGGGCCTGCATCGACGCGCCCGACTTCCCGATTCTGCGCGACGGACGATGGCTCGAGCCGGACAACCAGGCCTTCCCCGGTACTTGGGAGCAGGTGGGGCTTTTGGTGTCCGACCGGTTGGGCGACGGGCCTGTGCCCGAGCACTACGAACCGTTGGAGTCCCCGTTGAACAATCGCCTGAACGGGGCTTACGCCTCTCCGGTGCTGCTGGCGGCCGCCGCGAAGGCGTCCGGTGCCGCAGGCGATGACGGGGCGGTGGATGCCGCCGTGGCCGATGCGCTGGCGCCGGACTACTCCTCTATGCAGGCGGATCGCGCGGCCTATCCCATTGCGGCGGTCATCAACGGCGTGGACGGCCGCGACGGCGCTCGGCGCGCCCTGAGCGAGACGCTGGCTGCCGCGGAGCCCGGCTGCTTCGTGGAGATGTCGGCGAGCTTGGCTCGCATTCGCGGCCTGGCCACGGGGGAGTGGGCTCGGGTGTTCAACGAGCGCGGATCCGTGGAGGCGCCGGTGCTCGTCACCGACCGTATCCGTCCCTTCCAATGCGAAGACAACGAGGGCCACTATGTGTGCTTGAACGGCATGGCCCTCGGCAACGAGGATGCCGCGGCGGCCGTGTGGGGCGTTTTGGCCCCTGCGGCGGAAAGCCCCGTGGGGGCGGCCCGCGACGTCAAGGGTTTCCTGGTCGATATCGAGAAGGCTTAGGGGAGCATCATGGCTGACAAGGCAATTCTTTTCGACAGCAGTCGGTGCTCTGCCTGCCAGGCGTGCGTCGCTGCCTGCAAAGGCCGCTTCGGCCTCGGGCCTGCGTCGTCGTCGGAGGATATGGCGGCGCGCGCGTTCGGGCGGGCGGCCGTGCTGGACGAGGAGGCGCCGCTTGCCGTGGCGCGCTTCGAGCGCACGCTGGCCGACGGGAGCACGGTATGGGAGGCGGCCCGCGCCGGCTGCGTGCACTGCGCCGAGGCGCCTTGCGCGGAAGTATGCCCCACCGGGGCGCTGGCAGTGGGCGGCGAGACGGGCTTTGTGACCCTGGATGCGGAGCGTTGCGTGAGCTGCCATTTGTGCGCCATGGTATGTCCCGCCGATGCCCCCCGCCATCGGGGAGAGCGCGGCGAGCTGTGCCTGTGCGACGGGTGCGCGGCCGAGGTGGCCGAGGGAGGCGTTCCCGCTTGTGTGGCTGCCTGCCCGCTGGACGCGCTGGCCTTCGGCGATCGCGATGCCGTGGTTTCCCGGGCCAACGAGCGCGCAGCGGCTCTGCGCGAGCGCGGCTGGGCCAACGCTTCAGTGCTCGGTGTGAGCGAGCAGGGCGGCCACCACGTGGTACAGGTGATGAAGTGCGGCGTTGCCGGCAGCATGCACGAAGCGCTGGCCTCCACCGGTGAGGTGGAATGGCTCGATGCTGCGAAGATGGCCGGTCCTGTGTCCGTGGGCGTCCTCGGCCTTGCCGCTGCGGGCGCCGTGGCGGGGTTGGTCTCCGAGTCCCGCAAGCAGCGCGTTGCCGAGACCGAGGCGGCTGCCGCTTCGGTGGCCACGTTCAACCCCCTGCTTGACAACGAGAGTGTCGAAGGCGGGGAGGGTGCCGATGGCGATGCGCGTGAGGTCGTGGAAGAGAGCGCTCTTCAGGCCGCTCTGCGCCGCCGCAACGCCCTGCGTTCCAAGAAGGGCGCTACACCGGCCGCCGCCGCAGCTGCTGCAGTGGCCGCCGTGCCGGTGGAGGAGTACCACTGGTACAACGCCGATGCTGCGAGCGACGATGAGGCGGAAGGCTTCGAGCCGCGCCTGGTGAGCTGCGGTCGTGCGCGCTTCGGCATGAAGGACTACGGTGTTGCGGATGGCTGGGGCGAGGGCTTTGCCGGCGATGCGGACGACGCTGACGAGATTCCCATGGTGGACGAGCTGAGCGACACCGGCGAGCTCTACGACGTGGAAGAGTTCAACCGCCTCCTGGCCGAAGACGCCGCCCTTGCCGCGGAGGCCGGGGAGGCCGACGACGCCGAAGAGCCCGGCGATCCCGAGCCGGCCGATGAGCTCGAGGCGATAGACGATTCCGAGCCAGTTGACGACGCTGAGGAAGAAGAGTCGGCTACAGAGCGTTCATAACGTATAGCGCATCTCTCGGCTATCCCGCGGTATCTCCATTCGTGCTAGAATGAAGACAGCTGTGGGGGACGGTTCGGTTCGTCCCCCACGGGGCTTGAAACCCGCTCGTCGTTGGTAGCGCAGGGCGGGTTTTATTTTGTCTTTAGATAGTTCAGTTTGGCTTTGAGCTCGTTGTAGTGGCGGCGTTCCTCGGGGGTCCAGGGGCCGAAGAGGATGGTGCGCAAAGCTTCCTCGGCGTTATCGTCGGCCCCTTCGCGAGGGAACAAGCACGTTTGACTTCGGTCGTAGAGGGTGATCTCGTCGAACATTCCGCTTGTTTCCAGGGCGCCGAGGTTGGAGACGATCTGATCGATGATCTTGTTGTGGTGCGCCGGGTCGGTGGCTCGGGGCGTCGTGCCGGCTACGCGCATCTCCTCGTAGCGAATTTGGCAGCTGACGAGCGAGATTTCCGGCTTTACGGCCATGAGCGCAAGGGACACCCCGTAACCGCGCTGGCGCAGCAGTTCTGCCGTCTTCAGGGGGACCTCTGCCGTGCGCAACGTGCCTTCGATGATGAGGTTGTATCCGATGCGCGAAAGCGAATCGATGAGCGCCTCGGTCATGCGTCCCGCCCACGGCGCGGTGTTATCGACCGATTTGTCGCCGAAGGCGCGATGAAGAGCCTGGAAGCGCGGGTGGGAAGAGCGAAACTCATCTCCATTGATGATGATCGCATTGCCGTCTAACTTGCGCTTGCAAATCTGGTGGAGCGTGGTTTTTCCAGCTCCGCTCTGGCCTCCAAGCAGTATGGCCCGAGGCGTACTCGTGGGTGCGATGTTAGGAGGAGCGATTGCGATTTTAATTTCTGTGGCTAGTCTATTCTTGAATTCTTCGGTGGAATAAGCGCCCAAATCTCCTTTCATTATGCCGCCCTTCTCTGGATGCGTGTGCAGAGGGATTGAATGCTGTTGAGCTCGCCGTGAATGCGGGTAAGGCTTTCATGGTTGCTGTTCTCTTTGTCTATGATGGTTGGTTTGAGCAGCGCCATTTGCATGAGCATGTCCTCGTATACCCTCGCAAGCGCTTTATCCCCCTCCTCCTCGGCTTTGATCTGCCCATTGATGATGTCGCCAAGGATTTCGGCAGCTTTCTCGTTCAACACCTCCTGCTGCAACGTTATCTCGTAGATTTCCGTCATGGTCATGATGTCTCCTTCCTCGTCAAAGGTCACTTCCGCGTAGACGATCTTCTCGACCGATGCGCGCTGCTTGGGAGTGAGCACGTCGCCGTCGCGCTCGAGGCAGCCGGCCATGAACTCGGGAATCATGGCGGCGCGAATGAGGTTGGCGTTGGCCTTGGTGGGGGCGATGCCCTTTTCGTAGCGAGTGATGCTGGCCTCGCCGATGCCGAGCAGCCGCGCAAAGGCCTGCTGGGAGAGCCCGTAGTGCTTCCGGATCTCCTTAATTTGATGGGACATGTCGTGTTCTCTCATGATTATCCAATCTATAGATTGCCTAATAGGGGCATTATATCAGTTAGGTTAGGACATATTCGACATGAATTCGAAAAAATGATAGAGAAAAGCTCAGCAATATACCAATCAAAAGATAGAAAGAGGGCGATCCCTGCGAGATCGCCCTCTTCGATGGTGAATATGATAAGTGCGCCCTCGGCGGCCCCAGGGCCACTGTCGGTGCCTAGTCGCGGGTTAGTTTGCGGTGGAGGCGGTGGGGCTTGGCGGCCTCCTTGCCGAGACGCGCCTCGCGGTCGGCCTGGTAGGCTTCGAAGTTGCCCTCGAAGAAGTGCCAGCGGCCGGGGTTCTCGTCATCGCCTTCCCAAGCCAGAATGTGCGTGGCGATGCGGTCGAGGAACATGCGGTCGTGGCTGACCACGACTGAGCAGCCGGGGAAGTCGAGCAGCGCCGCTTCAAGGCTGGAGAGGGTCTCCACGTCCAGGTCGTTGGTGGGCTCGTCCAGAAGGAGCAGGTTGCCTCCCTCCTTCAGGGTGAGCGCCAGGTTCAGCCGGTTGCGCTCGCCGCCGGAGAGCACGCCCGCGGGCTTCTGCTGGTCGGCTCCCTTGAAACCGAAGGCGGCCACGTAGGCGCGGGAGGGCACTTCGGTCTCACCGACCATCATGTAGTCGGTGCCACCGGACACCACTTCCCAAAGCTTCTTGTCCGGGTCGATGCCCGCGCGGTTCTGGTCGACGTAGGCGATCTTCACCGTCTCGCCGATCTCAAGCTCGCCGCCCGACAGGGGCTCCAAGCCCACGATGGCTTTGAACAGCGTGGACTTGCCCACGCCGTTCGGGCCGATCACGCCCACGATGCCGCCCTGGGGCAGCGTGAACGACAAGTCGTCGATGAGCACGCGGCCGTCGAATTCCTTGTGCAAGTTTTTCGCTACGAGCACCTTCGAGCCCAAACGGGGGCCGGCGGGAATCTGAATCTCCGCGAAATCGAGCTTCTTCGCCTTGCCGGCCTCGGCCACCATGGCGTCGTAGTTGGCTAGACGCGCCTTCGACTTCGCCTGACGGGCCTTCGGCGAGCTGCGCACCCACTCCAGTTCGCGCTCCATGCGCTTGGCAAGTTTGGCCTGGGCCTGGCCCTGGGCGGCCATGCGGGCGGCCTTGGTCTCCAGGTAGGTGGAGTAGTTGCCCTTGTAGGGGAACAGCTGGCCGCGGTCGACCTCGCAGATCCACTCGGCGGCGTGGTCGAGGAAGTAGCGGTCGTGGGTGACGGCGAGCACGGCGCCGGGGTAGGTCTTCAGGTGCTGTTCGAGCCAGAGGACCGACTCGGCGTCCAGGTGGTTGGTGGGCTCGTCGAGTAGCAGCAAGTCGGGCTGTTCCAGAAGCAAGCGGCACAGCGCCACGCGACGGCGCTCGCCGCCGGAAAGGATGCTCACGGGCGCGTCCGGGTCGGGACACTGCAGCGCGTCCATGGCCTGGGAGAGCTGGGAGTCAAGATCCCACCCGTTCGCGGCGTCGATCTCGTCCTGCAGCTTGCCCATCTCGTCCATGAGGGCGTCGAAGTCGGCGTCGGGCGCGGCCATCTCCTCGCCGATCTGGTTGAAGCGCTCCATCTTGGCGAGCACGTCGGCAAAGGCCATCTGAATGTTCTCGAGGACGGTCTTGTCCTCCTCAAGCGGCGGCTCCTGCAGAAGGATGCCCACGGTGTAGCCAGGCGTCAGGCGCGCCTCGCCGTTGGAGACTTCCTCCAGGCCGGCCATGACCTTCAACAGGGTGGACTTGCCCATGCCGTTGGGCCCCACGACGCCGATCTTCGCGCCGGGATAGAACGACAGCGTGACGTCGTCGAGAATAACCTTGTCGCCCACCGCCTTGCGGGCCTTGTACATTTGGTAGATGAACTCTGCCATGATGCTCCTGTTCCCTCTGCTCGGTTTCTCGGCCCGCAGCGCGAAGCGCATGCGAGAAGGCCGTCTCGCCGAGCGAGCCGTCCAATGCTTGGGCGGTATTTTCCCAGAAGTACCAAGGCGACGCCATAGCTCCCCGAGGAAAGCGCGGGAATTGCGCCAAAAAGCCCCTTGACCTTAACGCAGGGACAACCCTTACGGTTGAATGGCGCCGCAAAGTGCGGTGCGCGAGCCATTCGTCCTATGAGGAGAGGAGAGGGAAATGAGAAGAGCCAAGAGAATGACCTTGGCGCTGGGCACCGTATGCCTAGTAGGAGCCTTGGCGGCGCTCGGCGTTGCGGGGTGCGCGCCCCAAACGACTCAGCCGGCCGAGAAGGACGCTGCCCCGGCAAAGGCAGACGCCACCGTGCCGACGACGTTTCTACCGGCGGTCATCGAGCTGGAAGACGGCACTAAGGTGCAGCGCACGCCCGACGAGACCGTGGAGCAGAACACCCTCGACGGGGGCTACTCCTATTTCCTGCAAAGCGAGGAGACCATAGCCGAGGCCCCGTACAACACCACGTTCCTCCATGCTAACGAGCGCGGCTGCAATTCGTGTCACGAAGACTTGGCCAGCACGCTCAACAACATGCAGTGGAGCCATGTCGATCTGAGCAACGGCTACGGCATCCAGGTTACCGTGCAGATGTGCAAGGACTGCCACACGTTCGGCTACGGGTATATGGCCAATCAACACTCCTTCGGCAGCCTTATCCATGGTATTCACCAGGATACGGCCCAGGATATCGATTGCTGGAGCTGTCATGTGGGTACCGATTCGGCAGAGGGAATGCAGCTTTGGGATGAGGCCAAGTTCACACAGCTGCGCGGCATCCGAGCCGTGTCGGACATCGATGCCCAGTTCAGCTATGATCAGGACAAAATAACCCCCAACGATGCCTTGTTCGACTTCGATTGGCTCTACTACGACAACGACTTCATGCGCCATGAGAAGACGGCTGAAAATGCTGAGACCGACCAGGAGACTTTCGACACCTGGACCGTCACGCTGAGCGGTGCCGTGCAGAACGAAAGCACGCGTACTCTGCCCGAGCTCGTGGACGCGTTCGGCACGGAAAACGTGACGGCCACACTGCACTGCACGCTGGATTCCATCGGCGGTCCGCTTATCCAGAACTGCGAGTACACCGGCATTCCCCTTAAGAAGATGCTCGACGAGGCGGGGGTGGCCTCCGATGCGGCGGCTCTCCAGATTCTGTCCTCCGATGGGTTCGTGGAAGTGATGGACATCAAGAAGGCCGAGACTACTCTGATCGGCCTGCAGGTCAACGGCGAGACTCTGCCGTGGGATCAGGGCTACCCGGCCGTGCTCGTTGCTCCCGGTGCGGCGGCTCCGGCCTGGGTCAAGGAGGTCTCCGACATCGTTGTCCTTACGGAGGAAGAGGCGAAGGCCTATCAGGAATGGAACGGTTGGCCCAAGGAGAACGTCGGCGCCGGCAACAGCTACCTCGACTACTACGCACCGGGCAGCTGGCCGTTCGTGACCGACTCCACCCAGTTCGTCAACAAGCCCTCCACGGCTATCTTCGACTTCCAGAACGGCCAGATCATCAAGGTGGGGGAGCCCTACGAGTTCACCGGATACGCCACGGCCTACGACGAGACCATTGCCGCGCTGGAGTTTTCCATGGACGGTGGAATTAGTTGGAAGCGCTTCGATACGCCGAACGTCACCAACGCCAAGTGGGTCATCTGGCACTTCACTTACACGCCGCAAGAAGAGACGGCCTACGTCCTTTCGGTACGGGCCATTACCGACACCGGCCGGGTGAGCGACGAGCCGGTGGAAGTGATGTTCAACGCGAAGTCGGCTATCTAGGAAGGGGACGAATCATGAGCAAAAGAGGAAGCATAGCTGTAAGCGTCGTCGCCCTGGGGGCCATGACGATGTCAACCTTGTCGTTGGGTCAAGCTTCCGCGGCACCGGCCACCGAACCCTCGGGAGACGCCGTGGAGCCGCAGGCCTGTGAGCGGGTGTCAGAAGAGAGCGTGTCGGACGTGCGCGCGGTGAGCAATCTGGAAGGCACATTCGCCTGGAACCAAGATGCCGTGACGGGCAACGAGGAGCTGCGCCATGTCCTGTACGAGGGCGTGTCCCAATACCTGTGCGGCGTTCATGGGAACGTGGCGGAGGTGGCCCAGGGGGCGTCGTCGCTCAACCGTGCGGTGACCGACGGCGACCGCATTGTGGCCCTGAGGGTAGAGGGCGATGTTCGCAACTCCTTTGTGGCCACCATTGAGGAATGCCTCGACGAGGCACCTATCCAGACGGTTCTGGGCTGCACCTGCGCCGGCAATCCCGCTGATGGCCGAGCGAGTGCCAACGCCGAGGTGACTGGCTTTACCGTGGCCGCGTTGCTTGAGCGGGCCCAGCCTGTCGAGGAGGCGAACGCCATCACCTTCACAGCTCAGGATGGCTATGCAGTGACCTTGCCGTTGTCCTATGTGCAGCAGCGCCATAGCGTGATCGTCACGGAAGTAGGCGGTGCTGCCATCGACGAGGCGCTCGGTTGCCAGAACCAGCTGTGGCTTGGGGCGACCTCGGCCCGGTCCTTTGTGCGTGACGTTGTTTCTATCAAGGTTGAGTCGCTGCCCCAGGAGCCAGGGGTGCCGACGCTGCAGGGCTTGAACCAGCCCAACGTCGGTGTGGTCGAAGGGGCGGTAGAGTAATGATCGCCCCCATTCAGGCCGACCTCGGTTCGCCGATAGAGCTGAAAGGCTATGTGCAGAACTTCGATGCTCCAGTGACGGCGGTGCAGTTCTCGTGCGACGAAGGGGAGACGTGGACGACGTTCGAGACGCCCGGGGCCGACGCCTCGTTGAACGTGAACTGGCGTTTTTCCTTCACGCCGCCGGCCGCCGGCTCCTATCGGCTGCTGATTAGAGCCGTGTCGGCGGACGGGGTGGCTACGCCCGAGGCCGCTGTCGTCCCCATTACGGTTCGGGAAGCGGCTTAGGCTGTGCATTCTTGGGAAGAGGCGGTGAAATCGCTCGACTCGCGGTTTCACCGCCTCTTCGTCACGCCTCTACGGCGATGGGAATCTGCTGCTTGAACAGCATGTTGCGACCGTCGAAATCGAAGGCCGGCGTGTCGGCGATGATTTCGCCGAGGTAGTCCCCAGCTATGGCAAAGTGGTGCTTCTCAGCGTAGGCGAGCAGTGTTTCCAGCCCCTGAAGCTCGGCATTGCTGCCGTCGTCGTTAACGTAGTGATCGGTGTAGAGGGTCAGATACCGGGCCGCTTCAAGAACTTCTGCCTCGCAACCTTCGGGAACATGCTCGCTTTCCACGAAGACGAACGATCCCGACAGCTTGAAGTCGTGCTCTCGAAGGCTTTTTTCGGAAATTCGACACCCCACGCCTCGGAAGAGAGATCGTGGTAGGTTGTGATCCAAGATGGCGCGTTTGGTCTGGCGCAGATTAATCTCCCATTCCCGTAGAAACCCGACGCCGTCGGAGGTTACTTGGACAGCCCCCTCGTGGAAAATGGGAAAGTTGACCAGCGTGCGCGTCGGGATGTTCTCGATCATCACTACGTTGAACAGCGGTCTTTCGCGCATAGTTCGACAGCTGTCAAGGAGGCGCTGCGCGTCTGAGAGGGCCGAGCGACATTGGGAAATGGTCTCCTCCAAGGCGCGCATGCGCTGGACGAGCGCGATTTCCAGCTTGTCCAAATCCCTTTGCTCAATTAGCGTGCGGATCTCGTCGATGCTGAACCCCAGGCCCTCGAATTCGGTGATCATGTCGATGGTCGAGCTTTGCTCGAGCGAGTAATAGCGATACCCGTTCGACTCGTCCACGTAATCTGGCTCGAGCAGCCCTTTACTTTGATAGAAGCGCAGCGCTCGCTCGCTGACACAGTTCAACGAGGCCATCTCCCCGATAGTGACCTTCTCTTCGCCCATATCCCCCTCCTGAGCTTTGTTTAGAGTGTACGGACATTATAGCGCTTGCGCTTCGGGGGAGGCTATACTGGACGCGACCCCCACGGGAGGAGTTCCGATGATCCGCATCCTTTTCGTCTGCCACGGCAACATCTGCCGATCGACCATGGCCGAGTTCGTGCTGAAGGACATGGTGATGCGTCGGGGGCTTGCCGATCGGTTCCATATCGAGTTGGCGGCGACGAGTGTTTGCGCTGGTGAATAGGTATTTTCTAGAGGTTTGAGCTAAGCTAAAACCGCCTTAAAACTGTGCTAGGATGAGCGCGATTTTGAGGCGAAATTTCAGTGGTCAAGTTGTACGGTTTTGTACGATTTGGGCTTTTTACAACGATTTTTACAACTTTTGAGCTTCGATATGGCTGCTGTGCGAAACCTAAAGAGGCATGGTCGTAAATGAGGAAAGCAACGGTGTTGGCAGATCATTGCCGCCGAAGGGAGCAGGTGCCTGAGGGTGGCTTTCGGTGACGCTGGCCGAGGGGTCTTCGAAGAGCAACCTTGAAGCGGTTCCCAAAAGCACTGCAAGGGGCTATAATACGAGGCGTACCAGCAAAGCCCGTTCCTTAGCGGCAAAACTCAGGGTTCACGGGCGGCGCAGGCATATTCGAAATGAAGGGTCAGTTAGCGCTGGCCCTTTCTCTTTCTCCCCTCGTCATCCGTTCGCGTCGATTTCATCTCCTGCCAGACCTCAAGAATGAAGCCTGCTATTGTGGCGACCGCTGCAGCGGCAAAAAGAATACTCTCCATGGCAGCACTCCTTTCTTTCGGAGCGCCACCCGCGCGGACTCTGCTGGCACGTGGGCGAGATTCTAGCATAGAAAGTGCACGATTGAACGAAATCCAAGTTCCTCTATAATTTGCTGGAAAGCAAAGACCGCCCCTTTCCATGCAAAGGATTCCCTCATGCCCCAAACAGCTATCCGCATTCTTTTCGTTTGCCACGGCAACATCTGCCGATCGACCATGGCCGAGTTCG
>ERZ773169.3039-NODE-3039-length-11153-cov-2.201117_pt1 | contig 11153 bp, 7 predicted proteins | sample MGYA00580536_ERZ773169 | MGnify/ENA primary metagenome ERZ773169 (study PRJEB29015, sample SAMEA2737814) | human gut metagenome | biome: human gut; feature: human-associated habitat; material: faeces | place: China | collected 2012 ...
TGCCGCGTTTCTTATACCCTGCCAAGGGCTACGGGGATATTTCGCTAAATTTCCATTTATACAATCACAATCGGCGTCCGATATTCATTCACCATTTCCGTCTGGTTCTTTAAAGCCAGATTCCCCAGATAGATCTGATTGCGGAGGATATCCAGATCCAGCATCCGCAGAGATTCGGGAGAAAGCGTCTGTCTGGCGTCAGCCAGGCTGGTGACGAGAGGAATGGAACTGTTCTTTTTGATCTCGGTAAGCAGTGGCGTCGCATTCTTGCGGAAACCCAACACTCTGGCGTAAGAGATATAGTCTTCCGACTTGCAGGTCTCGAATTCTTCCTTGGTCATATTCAGCAAAATATGGAGCAGACATCTGCTGATGCGGGTGTAGGTCATATCCTTACTCTTGAGCAGATCACAGAAAGAAGTGTAACCTGCGAAGGAAGGCAGGGTATTGCGGATCCGGTCGGACAGATCCGAAGAAATATCCTGATACTTGTCGTAGCCCACAGAGTATTCCGTCAGCAGCTTGTATTGCAGTGCTGCGGAAAAATCATCGGCAAACAGAGGCTTTTTGTGAGACAGAAAATCCATCATCAATGCATAGGCACTTTCTGGCATCTGGGCAGCCAGATAGGATAGATCATGCCCGGCGGCCACCGACTGGCGGATAGCAATGGCGGAACACTGATTGGTGCCGAGACGTTTGTCGTGATAATCCGCACCGACTCTGGTGGTAGTGAACGGTGAGATCTTGCTGCTTCTGGACATCAGAGCTTTGAGATATTCAATTCCCAATATATTATTAGGAGAGGAAAGAACGTCCTTATCATTGCTTAAGGAAGGCGCGTATTGCAATAACGCCCAGGTTCTGGCAATGGGGAAGGACATTCCCTTACGCATATTGCAGCGCAAGGATTCCACGTAAGGTTCCGGTTCCGTATAGAAAATCTCAGCGATCCGTGACAAGACTTCAATGTTGCCGCACTCACTGCCAAAGCACAGATTTGTGGTCACTCCCAGTTTGTCGAACAAGGCAACCGAGCCCTTGGCAAAAAATTCCGCACTGGAGGCAGCATAGCAGGTGGGCAGTTCCAGCACCAGATCTGCACCGTTCACCAGAGCCATTTTTGTACGGGTGAACTTATCTAAGAGGGCAGGAGCACCCCGCTGCATGAAATTACCGCTCATGACAATGATCGTATAATCGGCATCATTGGCCTCTTTGGCATGCTGTAACTGGTAAGCATGACCATTATGGAAGGGATTATATTCTGCGACAATACCATTGACCTTCATAATGTGGCTCCTTTCGTGAAAAGAAATATACGTTATAACGAACACAAACTCTGACAAGGAATGTGAAAAAAATAACATACACTGAAAGCGTTTACATATGCATGGTTATCAGCTTATTTTATTCTGAAAAAATAGTGGTTGTATCTGAAAATATACAATTTTGCGAACATTATGCCCTTGTGTACTCCAGATGTATTTAGTATAATATAAATACATCGGTTTGTTAAGATAAAACCAAAACTTTACAGAAGTTATTTGGGAGGAAGCGGGTATCCCCCGCCGGAAAGGAGAATGGATATGTCATACATTGACATGATTAAAGAGAGAGCAAGACTCGACAAAAAGACTATTGTATTACCGGAATCTAATGATAAGAGAACATTACTGGCTGCTGCCCGTATCGTGGAAGAGGGCATCGCAGACATCATTATGATCGGTGATGAAGAGAAGATCATGGATGGTGCAGGCTGGCTGGAAGTTGACCTGTCCAAAGTTAAGGTAGTTAACCCTAAAACAACTCCCAAGTTGGATGACTATGTGAATTTATTATATGAAACCAGAAAAGCAAAGGGAATGACCCCCGAGAAGGCAAGAGAGATCCTGCTGAATGATTACCTGACCTTCGGTATCGTAATGGTTAAGGCTAATGATGCAGACGGTATGGTAGCAGGTGCATGCCACTCTACCGCAGATACTTTAAGACCTGCACTGCAGATCCTGAAGACTGCACCCGGCGTTAAACTGGTATCCGCATTCTTCGTTATGGATACCGTATTCAAGGATCAGGGTGAGAACGGAACCTTCCTGTTCGCTGACTGTGGTCTGAACCAGGATCCTACTCCCGAAGAACTGGCTGCTATCGCAGATACTTCTTCCAGAAGCTTCAAGTCTCTGATCGGACCTAAGCCCGTGATCGCCATGCTGAGCCACTCCACCAAGGGAAGTGCAAAGCACGCACTGGTTGACAAAGTAGTAGAAGCTACCCGTATCGCACATGAGGAGTATCCTCATCTGACTCTGGACGGCGAACTGCAGTTGGATGCAGCTCTGGTTCCCAGCGTTGCCAAGTCCAAGGCTCCCGGAAGCCCTGTAAACGGACATGCCAATGTCCTGATCTTCCCGAACCTGGATGCAGGTAACATCGGTTACAAGCTGGTACAGAGACTGGGTGGAGCAGAAGCTTACGGCCCTATGTTACAGGGTATCGCAAAGCCTGTTAACGATCTGTCCAGAGGATGTTCCTGGCAGGATATCGTCGGTGTCGTAGCACTGACCGCTGTACAGGCACAGTTAGTATAATCACTGCTAACGAACATAAACGTGTGCGGGATATCTGTCCCGCACCGTATTCATGTATTGCCCGCACGGGTAACATGACCTCATAGAGTAACAGATTTGAAAGAAAGGAATTCATCATGAATATTTTAGTTATTAACTGCGGAAGCTCTTCCCTGAAGTTCCAGCTCATTGATTCCGAGACCGAGAAATGCATCGCAAAGGGTCTTTGTGAGAGAATCGGTATCGAAGGAAGCCAGATCACCTATACCCCCGATGGTGGTGAGAAAGAGCAGACTGTAACTCCCATGCCGGATCATACCGAAGCTATCCGTCTGGTACTGGAAGCTCTGACCAATGAAAAGACAGGTGTGGTAAAGAGTCTGGATGAGATCGGTGCCGTAGGACATCGTATCGTACACGGCGGCGAGAAGTTCGCAGCATCCACCATTATCACCGATGAAGTTATGAAAGCCATCGAGGAATGCAACGACCTGGCTCCTTTACATAACCCTGCTAACCTGATCGGTATCAATGCATGCAAGAAGCTGATGCCCACCACTCCCATGGTAGCTGTATTTGACACCGCTTTCCATCAGACCATGCCTGAGGAAGCTTATATGTACGGTCTGCCTTACGAGTATTATGAGAAATACAAGATCAGACGTTACGGCTTCCACGGAACCAGCCACTCTTATGTATCCAAGAAGGCTGCTGAGGTTCTGGGCAAAAAGTACGAAGATCTGAAGATCATCGTTTGCCACCTGGGCAATGGTGCCAGCGTATCCGCTGTTAAGAACGGCAAGTGTGTAGACACCTCCATGGGTCTGACACCTCTGGAAGGTCTGATCATGGGAACCCGTTCCGGTGATATCGATCCTGCCATCATGGAGTTCATCGCTCACAAAGAGGGCAAGGACATCGACGAGATCATGACTGTTCTGAACAAGAAGTCCGGTGTATATGGTCTGTCCAACAATCTGTCTTCCGATTTCCGTGATCTGGAAGCAGGTTACAACAACGGCGATGCACACTGCATCCGTACCATGAACACTTACTGCTACCGTGTGGCAAAATATATCGGCTCTTATGTAGCAGCCATGAACGGTGTAGATGTGATCTGCTTTACCGCAGGTATTGGTGAGAACGCACCGCTGGTTCGCTCCCTGGTATGTGAGCATCTGGGCTTCTTGGGCGTATCCATCGATGAGGATGCGAACCACAAGCGCGGCGAAGAAATCGCTATTTCCACTCCTGACAGCAAGACCACTGTTATGGTAATTCCTACGAATGAGGAACTTGCTATTGCCAGAGAGACTGTAAGTTTGGTAAAATAGGTTCGACGGAACCTTAAGAATGAGAACACCCATCAACCGGAGGCTCCGATTGATGGGTGTTTTATTATGGTAAGGAATGAACAGAGGGAGAAAATGTTATGAAGAAAAATGTGATCGTAGGACAGTCCGGAGGTCCCACCGCGGTGATCAATGCAAGCCTTGCCGGTGTCTATAAGACAGCAAAGGATATGGGGGCGGATATCATATACGGTATGCGTTACGGCATCCAGGGTCTTTTGGAGAAAAAGATAGTAGATCTTGGAGAGAAAATACGTAACGATATGGATGTGGAACTTCTGAAGAGAACCCCTGCATCCTTCTTGGGCTCCTGCCGTTATAAGCTGCCGGAGAGCAGTGAAGATAAAGCTATCTATGAGAAAATATTTGCAATTCTGGAAGAACTGGAGATTACGGCATTTTTCTATATCGGCGGTAATGACTCCATGGACACCATCAAAAAGCTTTCCGATTACGCCATTGTAAAGGGCTATACCACAAAGTTCATCGGCGTTCCCAAGACCATTGACAACGATCTGGCTCTGACCGATCACACACCGGGCTACGGAAGTGCTGCCAAGTACATCGGAACCTCCACAAAGGAGATCATCCGCGACAGCAATGCCCTGGAATATGGAAAGGGACTTGTAACTGTCATTGAGATCATGGGACGGAATGCCGGATGGCTCACAGGTGCAGCCGCTCTTTCCAAGGGAGAGGATTGTGAAGGGCCGGATCTCATTTATCTGCCGGAGCTTGCCTTTGATGTGGAGAAGTTTGTGGAGAAGGTAAGGGGTCTTCTGGAGAAAAAACAGTCCGTTGTGGTTGCTGTTTCTGAGGGGATCCGCCTGGCAGACGGCCGCTATGTGTGCGAGCTGACCGACGGCGTGGATTATGTGGACGCCTTTGGCCACAAGCAGTTAAGCGGTACTGCCAACTACCTGGCCTGCCGGATCGCCAACGAGCTGGGGTGCAAGGCAAGGGGCATCGAGCTTTCCACACTTCAGCGAGCCGCTTCCCATCTGGTTTCCAGGATCGATATCATCGAGGCCTACCAGGTAGGCGGTGCGGCCGTAAAGGCAGCCGACGAAGGAGATACCGGAGAAATGGTGATCCTGGAGAGGATTTCCGACGATCCGTATCAGTGTACCACCAGCCTGAGGAATGTCCACAAGGTTTCCAACGTGGAAAAGGTAGTACCCAGAAAATGGATCAACGAGGATGGGGATTACGTGACGGAAGAATTTTTGAACTATGTAAAACCGCTGATCCAGGGAGATGTTCCGCCGATCATGGTGGACGGTATCCCGAGACATCTGTATCACAACGATAAGTGGTAAAGAAAAAAGAACAGCCACACCTTAACAGGTGCAGCTGTTCTTTTTTATGTAGATGAGACAGGATCGTCTTATTTCTTATGGTCTTCAGTCATGAACTTTCTGTAATTGGGATCGATGTTGTACTTCTTCATGTAGTACTTATGAAGAACGATCTGTAAGAAGTACAGGGCAACGATACCGATCGGGATCAGCACGAACGGTGAAACCCTTGTGAAGCCGAAGATCACGTACAGGACTGCGATCACAGAGATCACGGTTACAGCGTACGGAACCTGGGTTCCTACGTGTTCGATATGGTCAGCACCGGAGAAGATGGAGGCCATAACGGTGGTATCGGATACAGGTGAGCAGTGATCGCCGAAGATAGCGCCGGAAACAACTGCACCAGTCATACCGGTGGAGAATGTGATGTCGCCGGTGATGGCGTATCCAAGCTGGATCGCAAGAGGAGTCATGATAGCCATGGTTCCCCAGGAGGTACCAGTTGCGAAAGCAACCAGACAGGAGCAGACAAGCACCAGTAACGGAAGGAGACCGGTGGGGATGCTCTCGCCTACATAGGTAGCTACGAAATCGCCAAGGCCCATGCTCTTTGTTACAGAGCCCAGGGACCATGCCAAAACCAGGATCGCGCCGGTCATGGACATCAGCTTGAAGCCGTCAACGATGGTGGTCATGGTCTCTTCAAAGGTCATGATCCTGGTAGCCAGTGCCAGCACGATACCGGTAACTGCCATACCAAAGGAGCCCCAGTACAGAGCCTTCTGGGCGTCGCAGGCGTCAAGAATGGCCATGATGCCTGTGCCGGAACGGTCCGGATTGGTGATACCGGTGTAAAGGATACCGGCGATGATGATGGCAAATGCAATTACGATGGGAAGAACGAAGCACATGATCATGGGTTTTGTCTTTTTCGCTTCGCCAAGCTCGCTTCCAACGTCTAACATCGGTTTTGCAGTGGGGCTGGTGAACTGACCGGTGGTCAGGGCACGTACCTCAGCCTTTAACATGGGGCCGTAGTCTCTTCCTGTGTACATCATCATGCCTACGAAGATCAGGGTGAAGATGGAGTACATATTGAAGGGAAGGCCGTTGATGTAGGCGCTTACAGGTGTGATGCCGGTGATCCCAGCCATGTCAAGACCCTGGCCGATCATGCTGATCTGGTATGCGATCCAGTCAGAAATGAAGAATGCTGCGGCCGGAGCTGCGGTGGAGTCAAGAACATAGGAGAATTTCTCGGAAGAAATCCGATAATCCTTACAGATGTCACGGAACACGTTTCCGTCAACGGCTGCAACCAGACAGTCATTTACGGAGCAGACCATACCAAGGCCCCAGGTTCCCAGACATACGGAACGTCTCTTTTTGAAGCGTCTTTTGGCTGCTTCTGCCAGAGCGTAGCTGCCGCCCAGTCTCCAGATAAAGGCGATGCCAACGCCCATGAAGAGCGTGAAGAGGAGCAGAACAACGTTGTCCGCCATGTTTGTTGCCAGCGCATCCAGAGAATAGGACGCTGCTGCAAAGGGGTTCCAGTTGCTGATGACCAGAGCACCGGCGAAGAGTCCGGCAAACATGGAGATCAGTACCTGTTTGGTTGCGAAGCAAAGTCCGATTGCCACAACCGGGGGGATCAATGCCAAAATCCCATAGTTAGCTTCCATACAAATTCCTCCTTTTTAGCGGCTGTGCAGGAGGAGATTCTCCGGCTGCTCCTCCGTGCACCTGCCATTTAACTTTGTTACTGTGTATTTAAGCAATTTCTGTGCCGAAAGCGCACAAAAACTATAAAAAATGTACAAAAAAAACAAGGGAGACAAAGAGAATATTGATAGAAACGCCGCATTTTATAGGAAAAACAAATGTCTGTGGAAGAGGGATAAAAGAGCGGAGAGTTTTTTGAAGGGGACTGACAGAGGTTGACAGAAGTGACAGAATAGATATTATTTGCCAGTTTAATGCCAAAAAAATGACTGGAGTGTGAAATCCAGTCAATTTTTTGACAATTCTTCTTTGAGATGGCTGATTCGCCGGTACAGGGTCCGAAGGCTGATATGCAGCTCGTCGGCGATCCGCTTTTTCCCCTCCAGAGTATAGCCGTATTTTTCAAAGAGCTCCAGGAGCTCCTGGTCCCGGGAATCCTGGGAGGGAGGAAAGGGGGAGACGGGCGGCAGAGAGGGAAGTCTTTCGGTATGCATGGTCTCCGGAAGGTCACCTGGCATCAGCACATCGGTCTCACAGAGGTTGGCAGCGTATTCGATCACATTCTGAAGCTGGCGCACATTCCCGGGCCACTGGTAATCTAAAAGCAGCTGCCGGGCCTCTGGAGAAATGGAGGATAAAGGAGTGTCCATCTTCAGCTTCAGCTTCTTAATATAGTTTTCTGAAATAGGGATGATATCATCCTTCCTGGTCCTCAGGGGCGGCAGCTTCAGATTGATCACGTTGATCCGGTAATACAGGTCTCCGCGGAAGGTCTTTTCTGCCACCATTTCACCCAGGTCCCGGTTGGTGGCGGCAATGACCCGGATATCCAGATGGATCTTTTTATTGGAGCCCACCCGTTCCAGCTCATATTCCTGAAGGATCCGGAGGAGCTTTGGCTGGGCAAAGAGCGGCATTTCCCCGATCTCATCCAAAAACAGGGTTCCACCCTGGGCCATCTCGATCTTTCCGATCTTTCCGCCCTTTTTCGCTCCGGTGAAGGAGCCCTCCTCATAGCCAAACAGTTCACTTTCAAACAGATTGTCCGGGATACTGGAGCAGTTGATGGCCACAAAGGGGTATTTGCTCCGGCGGCTCTGCTCGTGGATGGCTCTGGCGATCAGCTCTTTTCCAGTGCCGGTCTCCCCGGTGATCAGCACCGGAGTGGGACTGTCGGCGATCCGCCGGATCATCCTCTGGACCTCGGAAATGGCCGGGCTGGTGCCGATGATCCCTTCAAAATAGCTGGTGTCCTTGGAAAGCGCCCGGAGCTGGTCGGAGATCCGGATATAGAAACCGGTGACCTGGCCGTTGATCTTTACGGCTCTGGTGGAGATCTTGGTGGCCATGCCGCTGATGGTCACACTCTTTTCAAACAGGTCGTTGCCCTCCATGATCCGCTTTACGACGGAATTGGGGAAGATCTGCCAAAGGGATGCGGAGGTCAGTTCGCAGACCTTTAAAAGATCCTCGGCCAGCTGGTTATATTGAAGGATCACACCGTGGGCGTCAGTTAAGAGCAGCGGCTGATCACAGAGCTCCATAACCGGCAGGATGCTGGCATCCAGATTGGCCGGACTCTGTCCGTTTGTCATAGTCTCCAGCTGGTTGCCGAAGAGATTTGCCATTTCTGTGATGGCGTTCAGGTAAACGGCATCATTTTCGGTGATCCGTTTTTGACCTTCCTTAGTAAAGGAGGTGAAGGCCAGAACGCCTGCCACCTCGGTTCCTGCGTGGATGCAGCACAGGATCTCAATGGTGGAGGGGCAGTGGTCCCGGAACCGGCAGCCGATGCAGGAGGCCATTTCTCCGGGAGTATTGATTAAGATGCTTCCGTTTTCGATCACCTCCTGGAGGGAGGGAGTATGGACGGAGCGTCCTTTTTTCTTCGAGTAGGTAGGCGTACAGTAGAACAACTGGCAGCTGCCGTCAAAAATTGCCATTTCCAGCCTCAGGGAATTGCTGACGGCGGTGATAAAACGTTCAATGAACGGGCGGATCACTTCCAGGTTTGTCATAAGACAGACTCCTTTCCCAAAGGTCAGTGGAGAGAGTTCGTCGAAAATCTTTATAAATTATACCATGGAACCAGGGAAAAGACAAATACAAATGGCAAAAATGGCACAAGTTGACATTGAATGACATGATAGTGACAGGTGACATCGAAGAGACGTGATGGGATGACAATTTTCTTTGTGTCAATGACAGGCAGAGACAGATTGACAAACAGACCAGATAGAAAAAATCCCTGTAAATGCAGGGGACTATTGAGAAAATAAATAAAACAGGGCGGAGATGCGAGAAGTTGGCATGGGAATTGCTTTTATAAAAGGGCAGTACAAAAAGGTCAGTACAGTCGGAAGTCATCGGTCTGGTCCTGGTGCCGGACGGATAAATGAAATGGAAACTTATTGTAACATCCAAATATCAATTTAGGAGGAAAATGTATGTTAGTTAAGAAAGATCCCTTAAATCTCACAGGAAAAGTTGCAGTTATCACTGGAGGCAGCTCCGGAATCGGTCTTGGCGTATGTGAGTTATTATCCGCTTACGGCGCAAAGATCGCTATGGTAGATATCAGCCCCAAGGGCGAGGAGAAGGCACAGGAGTTAAGAGACGCAGGCCGTGACGCTGCTTTCTTCCAGTGCGACGTTACCAACGAGGAGCAGGTTAAGGCTACGGTGGACGCCATCGTTGCAAAATTCGGAAAGATCGATATCTTACATAACAACGCAGGCGTTACTGTAAGAAAGAAAATGGCTGACTTATCTGAGAAGGAATGGGATTTCGTTCTGGATGTAGGTCTTAAGGGCTTATTCCTCTTCTCCAAATATGTAATTCCGGTAATGGAAGCCAACGGCGGCGGAAGCATCGTAAACACTGGCTCCGGCTGGGGCTTAAAGGGCGGCGACCTGGCAGCTGCATACTGTGCAGTTAAGGGCGGTATCGTAAACGTAACAAGAGCTATGGCCATCGACTACGGCCCAATGAACATCCGTGTAAACAGCATCAACCCGGGCGATACCGATACTGCAATGCTTCGTGATGAAGGAAGACAGACCGGTATGGTTGAAAAGGGCGACGCTAAGATGGATGATTACCTGAAAGACTGCGGAACCAGCAGACCGCTTGCAAGAATCGGTATGCCGGAAGATATCGCCAACGGCGTTCTGTTCCTGTGCAGCGACCTGGCAAGCTGGGTAACAGGCGCAGCCTTAGTTGTAGACGGCGGCGGAATCGCTTAATCGTTTAAAACGGATATCAGCCGGGAGCCGGTGCTCCGGTTCCCGGATTCAAACAATTAATTTCACCATTTTTAGGAGGAAAGTGACTCATGAGAGGATTTGAAAGCCATCCTTACATACCGAACTCTGTACCGGACGTCCAGGCAGAAATGCTGAAGGAAATCGGAATGAGTTCTTTAGAAGAGCTCCACAAAAACGTTCCGGAGCTGTTAAAATTAAAAGAAGAGATGAACCTGCCGGAGGCATTTGGTTCTGAGTATGAATTAAGAAGACACGTAGAGCGTCTCCTTTCCAAAGATACAGACTGCAAAAAGAACTTAAACTTCCTGGGCGCAGGCTGCTGGCAGCACTATGTTCCGGCGATCTGCGACGAGATCAACGGAAAGGGTGAGTTCTTAACCGCTTACGGCGGAGAGCCCTACAACGACGAGGGCCGTTTCCAGGCATTATTCGAGTACGAGAGCATGGTAGCTGAGCTGGTTGACATGGACGTTGTAAACGTTCCGACCATGGACTGGGCACAGGCTGCCGCTACAACTGCACGTATGGCACAGCGTATCACTGGCCGCAGCACTCTCCTTGTACCGGAGTACATGGACGCAGAGAAGAAGAAAGTAATTGAAAACTACGCAGAATGCTGCTTAAAGATGGTAAGTGTAAAATGCGACTGCATGGGCCACTTAGATCTGGAGGACTTAAAGTCCAAGATCAATGAAGATACCATCGGCGTATACTTTGAGAATCCGGGCTATCTGGGCGTAATCGAGCCCAATGGCCAGAAAATATCTGATATGGTACATGAAGCAGGAGGACTGAGCCTGGTTGGCGTGGATCCGATTTCTCTTGGCGTACTGGCAACACCACCCTCCTATGGTGCTGACATCGTGTGCGGAGATTTACAGCCCCTCGGAATCCACATGTATTACGGCGGAGGCCAGTCCGGCTTCATGGCGACCAGAGACG
>ERZ773169.3041-NODE-3041-length-11144-cov-12.983678_pt1 | contig 11144 bp, 10 predicted proteins | sample MGYA00580536_ERZ773169 | MGnify/ENA primary metagenome ERZ773169 (study PRJEB29015, sample SAMEA2737814) | human gut metagenome | biome: human gut; feature: human-associated habitat; material: faeces | place: China | collected 2012 ...
TCAATACCTTTGAGACCAGCATCCTGCCCTATGAGGACTGCTGCACCATCTTCACGCCCCCGCACCCGAAGATCCGCCCGGAGCTGGAAGAGATCCTGGAAGCCGAAGCCGCCATGCCGGGCCTTGCCGCACTGGAAGCCGAGGCCGCCGAGAACGCCGAGCGCATCCGCATCCGCATCACCGATCAGGTAGAATTCGAGGGTTGATTTGTCCATGACTGCAGAGATCATCAGTGTCGGCACCGAGCTGCTGCTCGGCAACATTCTCAACACCAATGCCCAGTACCTCAGCCGGGAGCTGGCCGCGCTGGGCATCACGGTCCAGCGGGAGAGCACCATCGGTGACAACCACAGCCGCCTGGCGGATTTTGTCAACGAGGCCAAGCAGCGCTGCGACCTGCTGGTGTTCACCGGTGGGCTGGGGCCCACGGCGGACGACCTGACCAAGGAGACCGTGGCCTCCTGCTACGGCGACACCCTGGCCTTTGACGCGGAAGAGTGGGACAAGATCGTGGTCTACTTTACCCGCACCGGCCGCACGGTCACCCCCAACAACCGCAAGCAGGCCATGGTGCCGGTGCACGGCCGCAAGGTGGTCAACCACCATGGCACCGCGCCGGGTGCCTGGTTTGAGCAGGACGGCCGCTGCGCCGTGCTGATGCCCGGTGTGCCCCAGGAGATGAAGGCCATGTGGCAGGAGGAAGTGCGCCCGCTGCTGCTGGCCCGGCAGAACTGCGCCCTGCACAGTCTGACGCTGCGGGTGCTGGGCGGCGAGAGCAACCTGGAATATCAGGTGTGGGATCTGCTGGAAAATGCAAACCCCACCGCTGCCATCTACTGCAAGACCGGCGAATGCGAGATCCGCATCACCGCCCGGGCCAAGACCGACACGGAAGCCGAAACAATGTGCCGCGCCTATGCCAAAAAGTTCTATGATCTGCTGGGCGATGCGGTGTATGATGAGGATGTGGCCGGGCTGGAAGAAACGGTGGTGCACACCCTGCAGCGCAAGGGGCTGACCCTTGCCACAGCAGAGAGCTGCACGGGCGGCATGATCGCCCAGCGCATCACCAACGTGTCCGGTGCAAGCGAGGTGTTCGGCTACGGCTTCGTGACCTACTGGGAGCAGGCCAAGGCAAAGCTGGTGGGGGTGGACCCTGCCGTGATCGAGCAGTACAACGTGGTGTCCGCTCCGGTGGCGGCACAGATGGCGCTGGGCGCGGCGCAGGCTGCCGGGGCCGACATCGGCATCAGTGTCACCGGTGTGGCCGGGCCGACCGGCGGCGATGCCGTGCGGCCGGTGGGCACCGTGTATCTGGGTGCTGCCCGCGGTGATACCGTGTATGTGGAAAAGCTGTTCGTTTCCCGGCCGGACCGGGCGCTCATCCGTGCCCGCGCCGCGCAGGAAGCACTGGTGCTGGCCCTGCGGCTGGCGCAGGACAAGGTGCCTGCCGCCACAAAGCCGCTGGCCGCTGCCGACTGCCGCGATGCAGCCGCGCTGGAGGCCCTGAACGCCGCCTTTCTCGCAGAATAATACGGTCCCCTGCGGACCGCGGGGGTGAAGAACTTGAGCTGTGAACAAAACGAACCGGTCCGCTGTGTGCTCCGGCTGTTCGGCGCATCGGCGCTGGGGGTACAGCAGGCGGCGTCTGCTTTCCCGCCGGAGTGGTGTGTGACCGCCCAATGCCGCAGCCGGGGCGCGGAGACTCTGATCGCGCTGCAGAGCGAGACGGCCGCCGGGCTGGACAAGGCCCGCCGCAGTCTGCACGGCTGCTTTGCGGCTGACTTGTACGGAGAAGGGGACACGAACCTTGCTGCCGCCGTGGTGCAGGCGCTGGAACACCGCCGTCGGCTGCTGGCGTGCGCGGATGCTGCCGCCGGGGCCCTGATGGAAGCCCGGCTGGAAGCCGTGCCCGGGGCCGAAAAGGTGTTCGACTTTGGCACACAGAGCTATGCCGACCCCAAGGTGGGGGCACAGATCGCCCGCCGGGCTGCCCGCAGGCAGGACGCTGCCGCCGCATTGGCTCGGGTACAGGCGGCACAGCACCTTGTGGGGGCAGAGCTGTCCGCTGGGTGCTGGGAGCAGGACGGGAAATTTCTGCTGCTGCTGGGCACCCGCAAGGGCTGCTGGCTGCGCACCGTGTACCGGGAGGATGGGCCGGGCCTTTGGCTGCTGGATATGATCCGCCGGGCAGCCTGCGGTCTGCCGCAGGTCCCCGGCACGAGCTGGCAGCACTACCGCGACCCGGTGCCGGAAGCTGTGTCTGCCCCGCCTGCTGCGCAGGCGGAGGCCCGCCCGGCTCCGCCCAAAAAGAAGCGCCGCTGGCTGCGCCGGGTGCTGTTGCTGCTGGTGGCGCTGGCCCTGGCTGCGCTGGCGGCGGGTTGGTGGTTCACCGGCGGTGACCTGACCGCCCTGCCGCAGCTGCTGCGGGAGACCCTGCACGCCGACCATCTGCCGCACTCCGGCGCAAAACTGATCTGAAACGAACAGGACCCCGGAGGGCAGATTGCCTTCCGGGGTCTTGTTGTTGCAGGGAACGTTTATGCGTTGTGGTCTGCCAGCCAGCGCAGGGCCATATAGGTGTAGGCGGCAGAGCCCTCGTACAGGACGCTGTCGTCAAAGCGCACCTTGGGGTGGTGCTGGCCGTAGAGATAGCCCTCCTTGGCGTTGCCTGCGGTGAGGAACATACTGACGGTGGGCACCTGATGGCTCACAAAGGCAAAGTCCTCGCTGCCGCCGCCGGGTTTGCCGCCGGTGAGGGAGGTCATGTCCATGGCACCGCGGCCCAGCAGCTCGGTCATATAGGTCAGGGCGTTCTGAGCCAGGGGCTTGTCCACCACCATGCAGGGGCAGTAATCGCTGAAGGTGACCTCAGCGGTGCAGCGGTAGGCCGTGGCCACACCCTGGGCGATCTCGGTCATGCGCTGGTGGATCTGGGCACTGATCTTCTGTTCCGGGTCGATGGTGCGGATGGTGCCCCACATATCGGCACTGTCCGGGATGACGTTGGACGCCTTGCCGGCCTCAAACCGACCGGTGGTGAACACGCCGAACCCGGCGGGGTCCAGCTCACGGCTGTTGATCTCCTGCAGGGCAATGTGGATGTGGGCCGCTGCGGTGATGGGGTCGATGCAGGCGTTGGGCATGGAGCCGTGGCCGCCCTTGCCGTGCACCACGATGTGGTACTGCTCGCAGCTGGCCATGGTGATGCCGCCGCCCGGCACCAGCACCATACCGGCGGGCAGGGGCATCCCGGCCAGCACATGGAACATGACCGCTGCGTCCACCTTGGGGGCCTCCAGCAGGCCGTTTTTCAGCATGTCCAGCGAGCCCTGGAAGATCTCCTCGGCGGGCTGGAACTCCAGCTTGACCGTGCCCTCGATCTCGTCCTCGTGCTCCTTGAGCAGCTTGGCCGCGCCCAGTACCATGGCAGTGTGCATATCGTGACCGCAGCCGTGCATCTTGCCGGGCAGCTCAGAGGCAAACGCCTCGCCGGACTCCTCCTGCAGGGGCAGAGCGTCCATGTCGCCGCGCAGCAGGATTACCTTGCCGGGCTTTTTGCCGCCCGCCAGCGCAAGCACGCCGCACTTGCCGCAGTCCTGCGGGGCGTAGCCCATTTCGGTCAGGGCTTTCTTGACCAGTGCCTTGGTCTGGGGCAGGTCGAACCCGACTTCCGGGTGACGGTGCAGGGTGCGCCGCCATTCCTGCAGCTGGGGTTCCAGCTGCTTTGCAGCTTCCAACAGCTTTTCCGGTGTGATCATTCCAAATCAGCTCCCTTTCATTTTATCAAAAGTCTCCCAGACCCCTGCCAAAGACAGGAGCCGGGAGGCTTTTCAGCTTAATCTTCGTTTGCGTCGGTGGGCAGGCCTTCCGGATGGAACTTGGCGCAGGTGCACTTTTTCCACTTCAGGCCGCTGCCGCAGGGGCAGGGATCGTTGCGGCCGATCTTGATCACCCGCACGGGCTGGCCCTTGGGGGTGCCCTTCACGCCGGGGGCACCGTTGCCGGGCACAAAGCCCTCACCGGTGGGCTTGGCAACTTGCTCCCGCTTGGGGGCGGCACCGGCCTGCCGGATCTCGATGGTCAGCAGCATCTTCACGCTGTCCTCGCGGATGGAGTCCACCATCTGGTCGAACATGTCAAAGCCCTCGATGCGGTATTCCACCACGGGGTCCTTCTGGCCGTAGCCGCGCAGGGCGATGCCCTGCCGCAGCTGGTCCATGTTGTCGATGTGGTCCATCCACTGGCGGTCCACGCACTTGAGCAGGCAGATGCGCTCCAGTTCCCGCATCAGGGGCGCGCCGTAGCGCACCTCTTTGGCCTGCAGGATCTGCATGCCGCGGTTGTACAGCATGTCGGCAATGCCCTCGCGGGAGATGTTGTCAAAGTCGGTCACGGTGTAGCGGAAGTCGGCGTCCGTGGTCAGCCAGCCCTGATAGTGGCGGCGCAGGGCACCAAAGTCCCAGTCATCCTTCACGTCACCGGCCAGGAACTGACTGCAGCTGGAGTCGATGTTCTCCCGCAGCATGTTGTGCATCTCGGCGCTGATATCCTCGCCATCCAGCACCTTGCGGCGCTGGCCGTAGATGATCTCACGCTGCTGGTTCATCACGTCGTCGTACTTCAGCACGTTCTTGCGGATCTCGAAGTTGCGGCCTTCCAGCTTCTTCTGGGCGCTTTCCAGCGTGTTGGTGATCATGCGGTTCTCGATGGGAGTGTCCTCGTCCAGCTTGAGGGTGTCCATCAGGCTGGAAACGCGGTCGCCGCCGAACAGACGCATCAGGTCGTCCTCCAGGCTCAGGTAGAAGCGGGAAGCGCCGGGGTCGCCCTGACGGCCGGCACGGCCGCGCAGCTGGTTGTCGATGCGGCGGCTCTCGTGGCGCTCGGTGCCGATGATGAACAGGCCGCCGGCGGCGCGCACTTCCTCGGCCTCGGCCTCCACGGCGGGCTTGTACTGGGCGTACAGCTCCTCGAACCGCTTGCGGGCGGCCAGGATGTTGGCGTCCTCGGTGTCACCGTGACCGTTGGCCTCGGCCAGCAGCATCTCCACGGCAGCGGGGTCGGCGTCCTGGGGCTTTTCGGGGCTGAGCAGGTTCTCGCAGAAGTGCTCTTTGCGCATCTGGGCCTTGGCCATGAACTCCACGTTGCCGCCCAGCATGATATCGGTACCACGGCCTGCCATGTTGGTGGCGATGGTAATGGCACCCTTCTTGCCGGCCTGTGCCACGATCTCGGCTTCGCGCTCGTGGTTCTTGGCGTTCAGCACGTTGAAGTCGCGGGTGTGCTTCTGCAGCATCTTTGCCAGCGTCTCGCTCTTTTCCACGCTCACGGTGCCTACCAGCACGGGCTGGCCGTTCTTGTGGCACTCCAGCACCTGCTCGATGACGGCGCGGTATTTGCCGTTCACCGTCTTATAGATGGCGTCCGGATAGTCGATGCGCTGCTTGGGGCGGTTGGTGGGCACGGTGACGATGTTCAGGCCGTAGATCTCGGTGAACTCGGTGGCCTCGGTCTTGGCCGTACCGGTCATGCCGGACAGCTTTTTGTACATGCGGAAGTAGTTCTGGAAGGTGATGGTGGCCAGCGTCTTGCTCTCGGCGGCGATCTTCACGCCCTCCTTGGCCTCAATGGCCTGATGCAGGCCCTCGTTGTAGCGGCGGCCGATCATCAGGCGGCCGGTGAACTCGTCCACGATGATGACCTCGCCGTTCTTCACCACATAGTCGATGTCTTTCTGCATGACACCGTAGGCCTTGATGGCCTGGTCGATGTGGTGGGCCAGGGTCATGTTCTCGGCGGCGGCCAGGTTCTCGATGTGGAAGTAGGCCTCGGCCTTCTTGATGCCGCTGGCCGTCAGGGTACAGGTCTTGTGCTTTTCGTCCACAACGTAATCGCCGTCGGCCTGCTCGTCGGTGGAGACTTTATCTTCCAGCTCCACCACCACGCTCTTGCGCAGAGTGCGGGCAAAGCGGTCCACCTGGGTGTACAGGCTGGAGGAGTCCTCGCCCTTGCCGGAGATGATCAGCGGGGTACGGGCCTCGTCGATCAGGATGGAGTCCACCTCATCGACGATGGCAAAGGCGTGGCCGCGCTGCACCATGTTGGCCTTGTAGGTCACCATGTTGTCGCGCAGGTAGTCAAAGCCGAACTCGTTGTTGGTGCCGTAGGTGATGTCGGCGGCATAGGCGGCACGGCGGGCGTCGCCGTCCATGCCCTGTGCGATCAGGCCCACGCTCAGGCCCAGCCAACGGTACAGCTTGCCCATCCACTCGCTGTCGCGCTTGGCCAGGTAGTCGTTCACGGTCACCACATGCACGCCTTCGCCGGTCAGGGCGTTGAGGTAGGCGGGCAGGGTGGCCACCAGCGTTTTGCCTTCGCCGGTCTGCATCTCGGCGATGTCGCCGCGGTGCAGGGCAATGCCGCCGGTGATCTGCACCGGGAAATGCTTCATGCCCAGCACACGCCAGGCGGCTTCGCGGCACACGGCAAAGGCGTCGGGCAGGATGTCGTCCAGCGTTTTGCCGTCGGCCAGCTGCTGCTTGAAAGCAGGGGTCTGGGCCTGCAGCTCTGCGTCCGAAAGGGCCGCATACTTTGGCTCCAGTGCCAGCACCTGCTTGACAATGGGATTGACCTTTTTCAGCTCCCGGTCGGAGAAGCTGCCAAAGAGTTTTTCAACAAGGGACATTCGTTACACCTCATACAATAGAATCAGGACGCACACACGTCCGGAAAGGCACATTGATACAATCTATATGATACACCAAAGCAGCAGGGGCGTCAAATCTGCAAGGCTAGTTTAGCCGCTTTTTGCATGAACTTTCTGTAAAAAGATGCTGCCGGGGCGTTCATAAACGCAAAAACCACCCGTGATGCAGCCATCACAGGTGGTCGGTTTTGCATTATAAGCTCTCCAGCAGATCCGGCAGCAGGGCCAGGTCGTCGATGACATGGGGGCAGGCAGCTTCCAGCAGCGCGCGGGACTGGTGCCCGCCGGTGTACAGCACACACTTGGCACCAATGGCGGCGGCCACTTCGGCATCATGCTGGGTGTCGCCGATCATCACGCAGTGGGCCGGGTCGATGCCGGTGCGGCGCAGATAGTCGGTGCCAAGCTGCACCTTGCTTACGCCGTAGATGTCTGCAAGGCCGAGCAACTCGGTAAAAAAGCCCTGCAGACCCCGCGCGGCCACCTGCTCGATCAGGTAGTCCCGGCGGGAGGCGGAAAGTACAGCCTGTTTCCAGCCGCGGCGGGCCAGCTCGGTGAGGGTGTCCACGGCGTGGGCCATCACCGGGCAGGCGTCCACCCCGGCATTGTAGTGTGCCATAAAGTGCTCTGCCAGCATGGGGTAGGGGTGCCGGGAAAAGTCAAACCCGGCAAGGCGGTAGTAGTCCTCAATGGGGAAGCGGAACAGCTCCCGGTACTGGGCCAGATCGTACCGCTGCGGGTAGCCGTGGCTTTCCAGCATCCAGTTCAGGCACCCGTGGGTAAAATCCACATCGTCCATCAGGGTGCCGTTCCAGTCCCAGAAAATCATACCATTTGGCTGCATGGGGCCCTCCTGCGGCAAAGCCGCTTATTCCGCCCCAAAAATCTGGCTCAGAGCGGTGTTGCTTTCAATGATCTTCACCAGCAGCACACCCAGAACGGTGCAGCTGATCAGCTCGCCGATGCCAACGGAGATGCCGTTGATGATGCAGGCCAGCCAGATCGGGGCGCTGGAAGAGGGGTCCGGGAACATGACGGCGATCTCAATGCCGATGATCACGGCGTTGAACAGCACCGGGGGCAGGCTGGCAGCCAGGGCCAGGCCCTTGAAGCGGATGTTCCGCAGCCGGTAGGTGACCAGGCAGGCCAGCAGGGTGGCCAGAGTGCCGAAGATCACGTCCACGATGGTGGAGCCCAGCAGGTTTGCCAAAAAGCAGCCCAGCACCACACCGGCAATGTACTCGACACCGAACACGGGCAGCAGGCACAGGGCCTCGGCCACGCGCACCTGCACAGCCCCATAGGAGAAGGGCTGCAGTGCCAGGCACAGCACCACATAGATGGCAGCCACCACGCCGCAGCGTGCCAGTTTACGGACGGAAGAATTCTGATTCATGATAATACTCCAGCGGTTTGATTTTGACCGCACAGGAACCGCCAGCTCCTGCGGGTTTGGCCCAGCGCGGTTCGAGACGCACCGGGGAGCCTAAAATCCTAAGTTGCTCTAAAGGAGCTGCGCAAAAAAGCACAGCAAAGGGGAGTATAGCATAAATTGGCACGAAATGCAACAAAAAATGCCATTGCATCATGCAATGGCATTGAAATGTTACCCTCTGGGGTGGCCGGTGTACACCAGAGCCACAGTGTCGGGGCCGGTGTTGGCCGACACCACGCCGCCCAGCTCAAACACCACCAGCGGAGCCTTGCCAAAGGCCTTGCGGCAGGCCTTTTCCAGGTCCTCGGCCTGCTTGATGTTGGTGTGGCCGATCATATAGTCGAAGTTTTCCACGCCGTCGGCGCGCTTTTTGCACAGCTCGATCATAGCGGGCACGACCTTGTCGTCGCCGCGCACCTTGCTCTCCACCTTGGTCTTGCCGTCGATCAGGGTAATGATGGGGCGCACGCCCATCAGCTCGCCCATGACGGCAGCCGCAGCGGAGATGCGGCCGCTCTTTTTCATCTGCTTCAGGCTGTAGGGTCCCAGGATGATCTCCATGCAGTTCATCTGCTTTTCAAACTCCTGGATCACATGGCTGATCTCGGCACCGTTCTTCAGCTTGCGGGCCATCTCGCACAGATACCAGCCGAACACCATAGAATAGGTGTGAGGATCCAGCAGGTGGATCTTCATATGGTGCTCCGGGCGCTCTTCCCGCAGCATGCCCTGTGCCATCAGGGCGTTGTTGTAGGTGGAACTGCCGGACTTGTTGATGGGCACATGGATCACATCGGTATAGCCTTCGTCCACATACTGGCAGTATTTTTCACAGAACTGGATGGGCGTGATGGCGGCGGTGGAGGGCACCCCCTTGGCCAGACGCATCTTGTCGTAGAACTCGGTGTTGGTGCAGCTCTCCCGCTCCACATAATCCACATCGTCCAGCAGGATGTGGAAACTCATGATGTCGATGCCGTATTTCTCGGCCATCTCCTGCGGGATGTCGCAGGAGGAATCGGTCAGGATCGCGATCTTGCTCATAGTAACCTCATTTCCATTCGTAGTCTCGTAAATGTCCGTGGTCCAGAAGCTCCGGGAAATCCCACTGGCGCAGCACCTCGTACACGCCCACGGCCACGCTGTTGGACAGGTTCAGGCTGCGGCAGGTGTCCCGCATGGGCATGCGGATGCAGTGTTCCTGATTGGCGGCCAGCAGGGCTTCCGGCAGGCCGGCGTCCTCCCGCCCGAACACGAGGTAAGCCCCGTCCGGGTAGGTCACATCGGTGTAGCGCTGGGGTGCCTTGGTGGTGAAGTAGTAGTACGGGCCGCTGTTCTTTGCAAAGAAGTCATCCAGCCCGTCATAGTAGCTGATGTCCAGATAATGCCAGTAGTCCAGCCCGGCGTGCTTGAGTTTTTTGTCGTCGATGGCAAAGCCCATGGGCCCCACCAGATGCAGACGGCAGGCGGTGCAGGCGCAGGTACGGGCCACGTTGCCGGTGTTCTGAGGGATGCGCGGCTCCACCAGAACGATGTTCAAAGTTGGCTTTTCACTCATCTGCGGTCCTCCGTTAAAAGTCCCGGGGCGGGCACAGGCGGGGCAGCAGCGGCTCGAACCAGACACCGAAGCGGGTGTCCTGCCCGGCGGGGGTGTTCTGGATGGCCAGCGACACGAACTCGGCGGCGTTGTCGGCGGCGGCGCTCAGGGCGTTGCCCTGGATCAGGGAGCCGATGAGCACCGCACCGTACAGGTCGCCCGTGCCGGGGAAGCTGCGGTCGATGTGCAGCTTTTTGACCACAAAGCGGTCGGAGCCGCTGCCGGCGCAGCCGATGTACTTGCCCAGCGGCAGGCCGGTGACCACGGCACTGGGGGCCAGAGCCGTCAGCTCGTCGGCCAGTGCCTGGGCGGCTGCGTCATCCAGCGGGTCATCCACGGGAGTACGCTGCAGCAAAAGCTGCGCCTCGGTGTAGTTGGGCAGGATCAGGTTGGCCGACCGGCACAGCTGCCGGATGCGGCTGATGAGTTCCGGGGTCACGGTGGCATAGGCCTTGCCGTTGTCGCCCATCACGGGGTCCACCACCTTGTGGGCCGACGGCCACAGAGCAAAGGCTTTTTCGGCCAGTGCCACCTGCGCTTCGCCGCCCAGGTAGCCGGTATAAATGCAGTCAAAATCCAGGCCCAGTGCATGATAATGCTCCAGAGCGGCCTCGCCGTAGGCACAGCCGTCCAGACGGGCCGGGGTGCCCAGCCCGCCGGTATGGGTGGAAAGCACCACCGTGGGCAGAGCCACAGGCTGCAGCCCCATGACCGACAGCACCGGCAGGATCACCGCCAGACTGCAGCGGCCCACGCCGGACAGATCATGGATGCAGAGGATCTTTTTGGGTTCAACAGGTTTTATCAAATAAGGAACCTCCTTACTTTGTACGGGTCCAATGCAGGCAGAATGCCGCCAAAAGGCAGAACTGCCTAAAACACCATGCTACAGTATACCACAACTTTCTGTACAAAAAAAGCGTATAGTGGATTCTTTACAGGAAATACTACCGCCAAGGGCCCGCACAGCGGGCAGGGAAAGGAGTGTTTGCAATGAAACAGCAGGCAAATCAGGGAGCGTCCGGTATGCTGCTGGGCATGGCGGCCGGGGCGGCACTGGGGGCCGTGGGCGTAATGGCGGCCACCCAGAACCAGCGGCAGCTGCGCCGTACCACCCGCAAGATGATGAAGGGCGCAGAGAACGCTGTGCTGCAGCTGGACCGCATGGTCGGCGACTTTGTGGAAAAGCACATGGACAGCTGAACCAAAAACAACGCCGTTCCCACTGCGGGAACGGCGTTGTGCATATGCGGGGAGACCTTACTTATTCCAGATGCACATCCGGGCAGAGGTGTTGATCTCGCCCAGCAGGCTCAGGTCCATCTGGATGTTGCAGGTCACGGTGAGGGCCTTGTTCACATCGCTGCCGGTCAGCACCGAGGCGGGCAGGTTCTTGATGGTGAGCA
>ERZ773169.3057-NODE-3057-length-11075-cov-3.029038_pt1 | contig 11075 bp, 9 predicted proteins | sample MGYA00580536_ERZ773169 | MGnify/ENA primary metagenome ERZ773169 (study PRJEB29015, sample SAMEA2737814) | human gut metagenome | biome: human gut; feature: human-associated habitat; material: faeces | place: China | collected 2012 ...
ACAACGATGGTGCTTGTTCCGCAAATCGTGGATGCAGTCAATATTCCGGTTATTGCTGCCGGAGGAATTGCAGACGGAAGAGGAATCGCCGCCGCATTTATGCTGGGAGCAAAAGGTGTTCAGATGGGAACACATTTTGTCGTTACAGATGAATCCCAGGTACATGAGAATTACAAAGAAAGAATCATCAAAGCGAAGGATATTGATTCCAAAGTAACAGGAAGAACCACAGGACATCCGGTCAGAGCCCTTCGCAATGATATGACGAGAAAATATCTGGAACTGGAGAACGCCGGAGCCGGATTTGAAGAATTAGAAAAGCTTACACTTGGCGGACTTAGAAAAGCAGTTGTAGAAGGCGATGTGAAGAACGGAAGTGTAATGGCAGGACAGATTGCAGGTATGGTAAAAGAAAGAATGTCATGTAAAGAGCTGGTTCAGAAACTGGTGAATGAGACAGATGCATTGATCGGAGGAAAAGGATTCTATGAGTAAGACTGCATTTATTTATCCCGGACAGGGAGCTCAGAAAGCCGGCATGGGAGCCGACTTTTATGAGAACAGTGAGATCGCAAGATACATATTCGATCAGGCAGGTGAGGAGCTTGGTCTGGATATGAAAGCACTCTGCTTTGAAGAAAATGACAAACTGGATCTGACGGAATATACGCAGGCAGCGATGGTTACCACTTGTCTTGCGATGACAAGAGTTGCAGAGAATAAAGGGTTGAAAGCAGATGTTACGGCAGGATTAAGTCTCGGTGAATATCCGGCGATCGCAATTGCCGGCGGGATGAATGATATGGATGCGATCCGTCTGGTGAGAAAAAGAGGAATTCTGATGCAGAATACGGTGCCGGCAGGAGAAGGCGCTATGTGTGCGGTCATCTCCATGGATGCAGAGAAAATCGAAGAAGTGATCGAACCGATCGCAGATGTATCAGTTGCAAATTATAATTGTCCGGGACAGATTGTTATCACCGGCAAGACGAAGGCTGTGGAAGAAGCAGCCGGAAAATTAAAAGAAGCAGGTGCAAGACGGACAATTATGTTAAATGTCAGCGGGCCGTTCCATTCGAAGATGCTGGTTCCGGCGGGAGAGAAGCTGGCAGAAGAGCTGGAGAATACCAGATTTCATGAATTGAAGATTCCGTATCTGACAAACGTATCGGCAGAAGAAGTAACGGATATCAGAGAAACTCCGGGGCTTCTTACGGCACAGATCAGTTCACCGGTGCGCTGGATGCAGAGCATGGAGCGCATGATCGCAGATGGTGTGGATACATTCGTCGAAATCGGACCGGGCAGGACACTGGAAGGATTCTTAAGAAAAATCAATCGAAATGTGAAAGTATTCCACATTTCCCAGTGGGAGGATGTGGATAAAGTCTGTGAGGAACTCGCAGATGGTGGAAACAGGATGGAGGAATCGTAAAGATGGATCAGACAATGGAAGGAAAAGTTGCGGTTGTAACCGGAGCATCCAGAGGAATCGGAAAAGCAATCGCTGTAAAGCTTGCATCAAAAGGAGCAACAGTTGTGATCAACTATAACGGTTCCAGAGAAAGAGCCGAAGAAGTAAAGAATGAAGTTGAGTCTGCAGGCGGTAAAGCGGTGATCATACAATGTAATGTAGCCGATTTTGATGCCTGTAAAGAATTCATCGAGACGGTGATCAAGGAGCAGGGAAGAATTGATATTCTGGTTAATAATGCAGGAATCACAAAGGATGGACTCCTTATGAAGATGTCAGAAGAAGATTTTGATAAGGTATTGGACACAAACTTGAAGGGAACATTTCATACAATAAGAGCTGCGCTCCGCCAGATGATCCGCCAGAGAAGCGGACGCATCATAAATATGGCATCTGTTGTAGGTGTCAGCGGTAATGCAGGACAGGCAAATTATGCGGCGTCCAAAGCAGGTGTGATCGGACTGACCAAAACAGCAGCCAGAGAAGTGGCATCCAGAGGAATCACGGTCAATGCAGTTGCACCGGGATTTATCGAGACCGACATGACAGAAGTACTTCCGGAAAAGATAAAAGAAGCGTCTGCCGCACAGATTCCGCTTGGAAAATTCGGAAAAGCAGAAGATGTGGCGAATGCGGTTGCATTTCTTGCGTCAGAGGATGCGGGATATATTACCGGACAGGTATTGCATGTAGACGGCGGTATGGTGATGTAAAGGAGATTAAGATATATGAAGAGAAGGGTTGTAGTGACAGGACTTGGAGCAGTGACTCCGATCGGAAATACCGTAGAGGAGTTCTGGGACGGTATCAAAGAAGGTAAAGTAGGAATCGGAGAGATCACAAAATTCGACACTACGGAATATAAGGTGAAAATTGCGGCCGAGGTAAAAGATTTTCAGGCAAAAGACAGAATGGATTTTAAGGCAGCAAGAAGAATGGAGCCATTTTCCCAGTATGCGGTAGCGGCGGCGAAAGAAGCATTCGAGGATTCCGGACTTGATATGTCAAAAGAAGATCCGTTCCGTGTCGGTGTGATCGTAGGTTCCGGTATCGGAAGCCTTCAGGCAGTAGAAAAAGAATATGAAAAGATCCGGACCAAAGGACCGGGAAGAGTCAATCCATTGCTGGTTCCGATGATGATCTCGAACATGGCAGCAGGTAATATTTCCATCCAGCTTGGGCTGAAAGGAAAATGCACGAATGTTGTCACAGCATGTGCCAGTGGAACAAATTGCATCGGTGATGCATTCCGTGCGATCCAGTATGGTGACGCAGAAGTGATGCTGGCGGGTGGAGCAGAAGGATGTATCTGTGAGACCGGAGTCGCAGGATTCACAAGTCTGACAGCACTTTCGACTTCTACAGATCCGATGAAGGCATCCAGACCATTTGATAAAGACAGGGATGGATTCGTTCTCGGAGAAGGTGCAGGTGTAGTTGTTCTGGAAGAACTGGAACATGCAAAACAACGTGGTGCAGCCATCTATGCCGAACTTGTCGGATACGGTTCTACGGGAGATGCATATCACATTACTTCTCCGGCAGAAGACGGAAGCGGAGCAGCCAAAGCAATGGAACTTGCAATGGAAGAAGGCGGGATCGAACCTTCTCAGGTAGATTATATCAATGCACACGGAACCAGTACACATCATAATGACCTGTTCGAGACACGTGCAATTAAGCTGGCACTCGGCGAAGCGGCAAAGGATGTTGTGATCAATTCCACAAAATCTATGATCGGACATCTGCTTGGCGCAGCAGGAGGTGTAGAGTTTATTACCTGTGTGAAGACAATTCAGGATAACTTCATTCATCAGACTGTCGGAACAGAAACCGCAGATGAAGAATGTGACCTGAATTATGCAATTGGTGCGCCGATTGAGAAGAAAGTGGATTATGTACTGACCAACTCGCTTGGATTCGGAGGTCATAATGCAGTGTTATTGTTGAAGCGGTATGAAGGCTAGCGGAGAATCACAGGAGGGACAAAAAGCATATGGAAATGGAGAAAATGATCGAACTCATAGATGCCGTGTCAAAGTCAGATCTGACAGGATTTAAATATGAGGAAGAAGGAATCAAATTGCATTTGAGCAAGAAAGAAAATACATGCTATGTGACGGAAAATCTGTCTGCACCGGTGAATGCGGTAACAACTTCTGCTGCTGAGATAAAAAAAGCAGCAGAAGGAGATCAGATATCGGGAACATCTGCCGAAGAAATACCTGTCGGGAATGTAGTGGAATCCCCGTTGGTAGGAACATTCTATGCAGCACCTGCGGAAGATGCGGAAAGTTTCGTAAAAGTCGGTGACAGAGTAGAAAAAGGACAGACACTCGGAATTGTAGAAGCAATGAAGCTGATGAATGAGATTGAAAGCGATTACAGCGGAACAGTCGCAGAGATTCTGGTAAATAATCAGGAAGGTGTGGAATATGGACAGCCATTGTTCCGCATCGTGTAGGAGGACAGTATGAATCATTTGGATATCAATCAGATAAAAGAAATCATCCCGCACCGCCACCCATTTCTTCTGTTGGATTACATTGAGGATTATGTACCGGGAGAATACGCAGTGGGATATAAATGTGTGTCTTACAGAGAAGAATTCTTCGCCGGACATTTTCCGGAAGAACCGGTGATGCCGGGAGTACTGACCGTGGAAGCGCTGGCGCAGGCCGGTGCGGTTGCAATCTTAAGTCTGGAAGAAAACAAAGGAAAGATTGCATATTTCGGCGGAATCAATAAATGTAAATTCAAAGGTAAGATCATTCCGGGAGACAAGGTACGTCTGGAGACGAAGATCATCCGGCGAAAAGGGCCTGTCGGTGTCGGCGAGGCAGTCGCAAGTGTGGATGGAAAGGTAGTAGTCAGTGCAGAACTGACATTCATGGTTGGATAAACAAAAAGCAGCATAGGAGTGTAAGGAAAGATGATTAAAAAAGTATTGATCGCAAACAGGGGAGAGATTGCAGTGCGTATCATCCGTGCCTGCCGTGAGATGGGAATAGAGACTGTGGCGGTCTATTCCGAGGCGGACAAAGAAGCACTGCACACGAAGCTTGCAGATGAAGCAATCTGCATAGGTCCTGCTCCGTCAAAAGACAGCTATCTCAGTATGGAAAATATCATCAGTGCAACGATCATCAGTGGTGCAGATGCAATTCATCCCGGATTCGGATTCCTGTCTGAGAACAGTAAATTTGCAGAATTATGTGAGCAATGCAATATTACATTCATCGGACCGGATTCCAAAGTCATTGCAAGCCTTGGTAATAAACAGGTTGCGAGAAATACGATGATGGCAGCAGGCGTTCCGGTCATACCTGGAAGTAAGGAACCGGTCTACGATGCAAAGACAGGTGCTGCGTTGGCACAGGAGATCGGCTATCCGGTTATTATAAAAGCTGCCCTTGGCGGCGGAGGGAAAGGCATGCGTACTGCATGGAAACCGGAAGAGTTTGAATCTGCATTTCAGACGGCGCAGAAAGAGACCGAGATGGCATTTGCCGATTCGACGATGTACATTGAACACTTTGTAGAAAATCCAAGGCATATTGAGTTCCAGATTCTGGCAGATAAATATGGCAATGTGATCCATCTGGGAGAAAGAGACTGTTCCATCCAGCGTAATCACCAGAAATTGATTGAAGAATCCCCATCTGTTGCATTGTCAGATGAACTGAGAAAAAAGATGGGAGATGCGGCGGTGAAAGCCGCCAAAGCAGCAGGGTATGAGAATGCCGGAACGATCGAGTTCTTATTAGAAAAGTCCGGGAACTTTTATTTCATGGAAATGAATACCAGGATCCAGGTGGAGCATCCGGTAACGGAATGGGTAACCGGTGTAGATCTTGTAAAGGAACAGATCCGTATCGCATCCGGACAGAAGCTGTCCTATACACAGGAAGACATTAAACTGACCGGACATGCGATCGAGTGCAGGATCAATGCAGAGAATCCGGAGAAAGGATTCCGCCCGTCTCCGGGAACGATCACGGATATGTATCTTCCGGGAGGAAAGGGAATCCGCATCGATTCTGCAATATACAGTGGTTATACGATTCCGCCATATTATGATTCCATGGTGGCAAAACTGATCGTATGGGCGAAGAACCGTCAGGAAGCAATCCACAAGATGCAGAGTGCGCTGGGTGAGGTCATTATAGAAGGAATTGACACGAATGTGGATTATCAGTATGGAATTGTGAATCATCCAGATTACATTGAGGGAAATATAGATATTGAATTTATTGAAAGACTGTAGAGGTGACTGCTGATGAAGCTGGACAACGTATTTAAGAAAACCAGAATTGCTGTCGGAAGAAAGAATTATATTACATTTACCAGACGACCGGAAGTACCGGAGGGATTACTCCGCAAATGTAACAAGTGTGGAGGAGCAATTATTGCAGAGGATGTAAAGAAAGATCATTACATCTGTCCGAAGTGCGGGGGATATTTTCGCGTGCATGCGAGACGAAGGATCGAGATGGTTACAGATGAAGGTTCTTTTGAAGAGTGGGATTCTGATCTTCAGGGAGGGAATCCTCTGGAATACAAAGGATACGAAGAAAAACTGGAAAAACTGCAGGAAAAGACAGGGCTTTCAGAAGCAGTCATAACAGGAAAAGCAAAGATTGACGGCCGTGAGACGGCTATCGGAGTCTGTGATGGGAGATTTTTGATGGCCAGCATGGGAGAAGCAGTTGGAGAGAAGATAGCAAGGGCAGTAGAGAGGGCAACAGAAGAAAGACTTCCGGTCATCTTATTTGCTTGCTCCGGAGGGGCCCGTATGCAGGAGGGAATCGTCTCTCTGATGCAGATGGCAAAGACATCCGCAGCACTGAAGCACCACAGTGATGCCGGACTTCTTTATATCAGCATACTGACTGATCCCACGACTGGCGGAGTAACCGCAAGCTTTGCGATGCTCGGGGATGTGATCCTGGCAGAGCCAAAAGCTCTGATCGGGTTCGCAGGCCCAAGAGTGATCGAGCAGACCATCGGCCAAAAGCTTCCGGAGGGATTCCAAAGAGCAGAGTTCTTACTGGAACATGGGTTCCTGGATGCCATTGTAGAACGTCCGCAGATGAAAGCAGTACTTTCTAAAATCCTTGCACTTCATGAGAATGGAAAAGGAACAGATTTTAATAGAAAAGAATGTGCTCAGGATCTTGTGGCAGACGGAAGGAAAGAAGAAAAATTAACGGCATGGCAGAGAGTAGAACTTTCCAGACGAAAAGACCGTCCTGTAGGAAGTGATTACATTGATGCGCTCTTTACAGACTTTGTAGAATTCCACGGTGACAGATATTTTGCGGATGACAAAGCAATCATTGGCGGTGTGGCAAGGTTCCATGGTATGCCGGTAACGGTGATCGCACAGGCAAAGGGAAGAAATACGAAAGAAAATATCGAAAGAAACTTCGGCATGCCGGAACCGGAAGGTTATCGAAAAGCATTAAGACTGATGAAACAGGCAGAAAAATTTGCCAGACCTGTCATTTGTCTGGTCGATACACCGGGAGCGTTCTGCGGATTGGAAGCAGAAGAGCGCGGACAGGGAGAAGCGATTGCCAGAAATATCTATGAGATGTCCGGATTAAAGGTTCCGGTCGTATCTATCATTATCGGTGAAGGCGGAAGCGGCGGAGCACTTGCGATGGCAACTGCGGATGAAGTGTGGATGCTGGAGAATTCTATCTATTCGATTCTTTCGCCGGAAGGATTCGCAAGCATTCTATGGAAAGACAGTTCTAAAGCAAAAGAAGCCGCAGAAGTGATGAAGCTGACAGCAGAGAATTTGAAAGCACAGGGAATCGTAGAGCGTGTTTTCGCAGAACCGGAAACATATACGGTTCAGAATATGGATTCTGTGATCATGCAGATAAATGAAGCAATAGAAGAGTTTCTGATGAGATATGGAAGCATGTCAGAACAGGAATTGATAAGACATAGATACGAGCGCTTCAGAAATATGTAATAGGTATGAACACATAGATTCTATAATATGACGAGGAAAAAAGATATGGAAATACAACCATTGAAAATAGGAACAAAGATGGCAAAAGTTCCGGTTATCCAGGGCGGTATGGGAGTAGGGATCAGCCTTGGAAATCTTGCCGGAGCAGTTGCAAAAGAGGGCGGCATAGGGATTATCTCTGCCGCTCAACCCGGCTTTAAAGAAAAAGATTTTGAAAAGAATCCATTAGAAGCAAACTTAAGAGCGGTGAAATCGGAATATGAAAAAGCAAGAAAACTGGCACCGAATGGAATCATAGGATTTAATCTGATGGTTGCCATGGAGCATTATGAAGAATATGTGCATGCGGTGGTAGAAGCAGGCGCAGATCTGATCGTATCGGGAGCGGGACTTCCGACGGAACTTCCGAAATATGTGGGGGATTCGGACATTCTGCTTGCGCCGATCGTATCTACTGCAAAGTCGGCGAATGTCATATTAAAGTACTGGGATAAAAAATATCAAAGGATACCGGATCTGGTAGTGATCGAAGGACCGCTTGCCGGGGGACATTTGGGATTTCGTGAAGATCAGCTGGATGAATATGAAGGACAGGCAATATACGATCAGGAGATTCAGAAAATCAAAGAAATCATACAGAACTATTCGGATAAATACGAAAAGAAGATTCCGATAGCAATCGGTGGAGGAATTCATGACAGCGAAAGCGCCGCACATGCATTTTCCCTTGGGGCAGATGCGATACAAGTGGCAACCAGATTCGTTACAACGGAAGAATGTGACGCAGACATCCGCTATAAAGAAGCATATCTGAATGCCGGAAAAGAAGATATTGTGATTGTAAAAAGTCCTGTGGGAATGCCGGGACGTGCGATTCTGAATCCCTTTATGAAAAAAGTAAAAGAACAGGGCAGGATCGCTCCCGCACATTGTTACCGCTGTCTGAAACACTGTAATCCGGGAACGACACCATATTGTATTACGCAGGCACTGATCAATGCCGCAAAGGGAAATGTCGATGATGCATTACTTTTCTGCGGGGCATATGCATACAGAGCAGATCATCTGGAAACTGTGAAAGAAGTTATTGATTCTCTGATGCCAGAAAGGGTATAATAAAAGACAAGAGTAAAGAATGAAGAGTTAAAGTGAAGGAAATTACAGAAGATGGGAATGGATGACGCATATAAGATGATCAATCAGACACTGGTCAGTCTGATCAATGAAATATGGGAGCTGGAAGAAAAGGCGATTATTACGGACGAGTTCAAGGATCTTACAAATAATGATATGCATGTAATAGAAGCAATCGGACTCGGAGAAGGAAATAATATGTCTTCCATCGCCAGAAAGCTGAATATTACGGTAGGATCCCTTACGACTGCCATGAACAGTCTGGTGAATAAAAGATATGTGGAGCGTCACCGCAGTGAAGAAGACAGAAGAGTCGTTCTTGTCAAGCTGACAGAAAAAGGTGTAAAGGCTTACCATCATCACGAAGATTACCACAGACAGATGACACAGGCTATCCTGGACAAACTGGATGATACCGAACTTCCGGTACTTGTGAAGACACTGGATGCATTATCTGAATTCTTTACCGGGTATAGTGAGAATAAGGAATGATGGAGTTATCTTCCAAATCTGCATGAAGTAGCTGCATGGATCGAGAAAGAGAATAACAAATAAGAAGATAGAAAGTGACTGTCATGCAGCCTTTACAGGTTGTGGGCAGTTTTTTCTGCATATGTCAGAAATACAAAATAAAATTCATAGAATTCAGGAGGAATAGCAATGTACGAAAAAGAAGCAGAACAATTACAGACAATTATTGATGACAGTGAAAGAATTGTATTTTTCGGAGGTGCAGGTGTCTCTACAGAGAGTGACATTCCGGATTTTCGAAGTGCGGATGGATTATACCGGCAGAAGTATAAGTATTCACCGGAACAGATCGTAAGCCACAGTTTCTTCGTGCAGAACCCGGAAGGATTCTATGAATTCTATAAGGAGAAGATGATGTTCCTGGATGCGAAACCGAATGCTGCACATCGTAAGCTTGCAGAATTAGAAGCAGCCGGCAAATTAACTGCTGTTATCACGCAGAATATTGACGGACTTCATCAGGCGGCAGGAAGCAAAAATGTACTGGAACTGCACGGAAGTATTCATCGCAATTACTGCATGAAATGCCATAAATTCTACGATGCGGCTTATGTAAAACATGCAGACGGAATCCCGAGATGCAGCTGCGGTGGAATGCTCAAACCGGATGTTGTACTTTATGAGGAAGGTCTTGATTCTGCTGTGATCAATAAGAGTGTGAAGGCAATAAGTGAAGCAGATACGCTGATCATAGGTGGTACGTCCCTGATCGTTTATCCGGCAGCAGGATTTATTGATTATTTCAGAGGAAAACATCTGGTGGTGATCAATAAGGGTGCAACAGCCAGAGAAGTTGGTGCGGAGTTGACGATTGCGGCACCGATCGGGGAGATACTGGGACAGATAAAGGTACAGTAGTAAGCGCTGGAAGTACTAAGTGCCAAAAGTGGTAAGGACTGGAAAAGAACTTAAAAACTGGAGAAAGAAGATGAAGAGAACAGGAAAATACATTTCTGTCTGCCTGTGTGCAGTAATGATCGCTTCCATGTTCATGTGCGGAGGCTGCCAGAAACAAGAGAAAACAAAAATAACAAAGAAAAAACAAATCGAACTGTGGCATTACTGGGACATCCCGGGAAACCAGCAGCATCTGGAAGAACTGGTAGATCAGTTTAACCAGTCACAAGATAAAATAGAAGTTAAGGTATCCTACATACCGGATGAAGATTTCAAGAAACAGCTGGCATTGTCCATGTCGGAAGAAAAAATGCCGGATATTGCGTTGGTGGATTCTTCGGATTTTCAATTTCTCCATCAGATGAAACCATTTGCAGATCTGACAGATGAGATCCCGGAATTACAGGAGTATTCAGAAAAAGCGCTGGCACCATGTTCTGCGGATGGAAGAATCTATGGACAGCCGTTTGGAGTGAACTGTACGGCGATGTTTTATAATAAGAAGATTCTGGAGAAAGCCGGATGTAAAGTCCCAGGCAATTGGGAAGAATTCGAAGAAATTGCGGCAAAGGTCAGTGATAAAACGATAAAAGGATTCGCAATCACAGCATTGCAGACGGAAGAAAGTATGTATGAGTTCCTGCCGATCCTGTGGTCTATGGGTGGCGATATCCATCGTATTAATACAGCAAGCGGGCAGCAGGCTTTTCTGTTTTTGAGAAATATGGAACAGGAAGGAAGCTTAAGTCTGCAGAGTATTTCCCTAACGATGGGAGATCTGACGAATCAGTTTATAAAGGGCAAGATTGCAATGATGTTCAATTCTTCTATGGCAATCGACAGCATCCGAGAAGGCAATCCGGATCTCGAATTTGGAGTGGCAGCAATTCCATGTGGAGACAATCCGGTGACAGTTGCAGGAGGAGAGATTCTGGCGGTGGCAAATAATGAAAATAAGGAATATGCGGTTCAGTTTCTGAGATTTCTTGCTGATGAGAATCGAATGAAAAGCTACATAGATGAATTCGGATTTCTTGCACCAAGGCAGGAGAT
>ERZ773169.3066-NODE-3066-length-11055-cov-3.558182_pt1 | contig 11055 bp, 9 predicted proteins | sample MGYA00580536_ERZ773169 | MGnify/ENA primary metagenome ERZ773169 (study PRJEB29015, sample SAMEA2737814) | human gut metagenome | biome: human gut; feature: human-associated habitat; material: faeces | place: China | collected 2012 ...
AGTCTTGCTCGTCTGCCAGTTCCGACACTTCCGCATATCGCATTTCTTTGGGATTTTTTATTCTCTCCCTCGCGACAAGTGATAGTATAGCAAAGTGCTTTTTGTATGTCAACAGTTTTTTCTAAAAAAATCCAAAAATATTTTTTGTTTATACAATTAATACATTTCGTTCAATACCAATCTGAGACAGCTAATTTTTCATCCCAGAATTTATACTACGACACCGGTTACGCCTCAGTCGTAAAAAGAGCAGCCTCTTCAAAAAGGCCGCCCTTCTATCTCACTTCTGTTTTCTTCTATATGGATCAGTCAAAAATGATCAGTGCCATGAACACAAGATCTGTGTCGCCTGTATTGGTAAGACCGTGTCCTTTTCCATCTGGTGTGATGGTGATGTCGCCGGCCTTTACCGGGCGTTTCACGCCGTTATCGTCGTACTCGCCTTCACCGCTTAAAATATAGTAGGTTTCTGTCTCGCCATGATGCTCATGGTATCCCAGAGAACATCCTTTTTCGATGGTAACCTGTGCGTAAAGTCCGCATTTCCCTTTCAGCTCGTCTCCCTCAAGAATGTCTTTGATGATCACATGGCCTTTACCGCCGCACATATTTTCTACTCTTCTGATACCCATGATAAAATCCCCTTTCGTGATTGCGTAAATTTGTGAAATTTTATGAACACAGACTTTCTGCGGCCTGTGCCTTACTTCCTGTACAATTATAAATGATATGATAAATTTTCGCAATCCTTATTGTTATTTTCGCAAATTAACTTACAGACAAATTTTTCCCACTGTTTATTGCTTTTCGCAGCCCTGCCGGGAGCTTCTTTGATTCAGATCAAGTGGATATTCGCAATTGAAGCAGGATACTTCTTTGATCCGGTAAAAAAACGAAGCAGCTCTTTTCCAAAGACCTGCTCCGCAATTTATACTCATATTACAGATTTTTAATTCTCTCGATCGCTTCCAGAGTATTCTCATAGCTTCCGAATGCTGTCAGACGGAAATATCCCTCGCCGTGTGCACCAAAGCCTGAACCTGGTGTTCCTACGATGTGTGCTTTCTCAAGGAGATAATCAAAGAACTCCCAGGAGGTCATCTGATCCGGTGTTTTCAGCCAGATATATGGAGCATTTTTTCCACCGGACACGGAAAATCCTGCTGCGGAAAGGCCCTCGAGGATCGTCTTTGCATTACGCATGTAATAAGCGATCTGCTCCTTCAGCTGTGCTTTTCCCTCCGGAGAGTAAACAGCCTCGCCTGCTCTCTGTACAATGTACGGAGCACCGTTAAACTTGGTTCCGTGGCGTCTTGCCCAGAGACTGTGAAGCTCTACGCCATCACACACCAGTTCCTTCGGAACAACAGTAAATCCAAGACGAACGCCTGTAAAGCCAGCATTTTTGGAAAAGCTTCGAAGCTCGATGGCACAGGTTCTCGCACCCTCGCACTCATAAATGCTGTGCGGGACATCCTCCTCGGAAATATATGCCTCATATGCTGCATCATAGATGATCACGCAGCCGTTTTTGTTGGCGTAGTCGACCCACTCCTGAAGAGCTGCCTTTGTGATAGCACCGCCGGTAGGATTGTTCGGGAAGCAGAGATAGATCAGATCCGGTACTTCATCTGCCGGTATCTCCGGAAGGAAACCATTCTCCTCTTTGCAGGGCATGTAGATCACACCGTCAAAGTTCTCACGCTCTTTGTTATAAAGGCCAGTACGTCCAGCCATAACGTTAGTATCTACATATACAGGATAAACCGGGTCGCAAACTGCAACCTTGTTATCCAGTCCGAAGATCTCCTGGATGTTTCCGGAATCACTTTTTGCTCCATCGGAAACAAAGATCTCGTCTGCGCTGATGTCGCAGCCTCTGGACTGATAATCATTTTTTGCAATGGCACTTCTTAAGAATTCATATCCGAGATCCGGAGCATATCCGTGGAAGGTTTCTGCGTGTGCCATCTCGTCTACGGATTTATGAAGGGCATCGATGATCGCCGGTGCAAGGGGCTGTGTCACATCACCGATTCCAAGACTGATCACAGAATCCTTAAATTCCGGATTGGCCTCCTTATATGCGCTTACCTTCTTTGCGATATTGGAAAACAGATAGCTTCCCGGAAGTTTTAAATAATTCTGATTTACTGTAACCATAGTATTTTATCTCCTTCTCTCAATTTCCTCTGCCAGTGCTTTTCTGACGCTGTCAGGATTTGCCTTGCCTTTCAATTCTCTCATCAGCTGTCCTACGAAAAATCCCATAACCTTATCCTTGCCGCCCAGAAGCTCTGCCAGCGGTCCAGGGTTTGCATCTACGATCTTTTTCACAGTTTCGGTGAGAAGTCCTGTATCTTCTACGATCTTAAGACCATTCTCTTCTATATATACAACCGGATCAATATCCTCGTCAAACACTTTTTCAAATACTTTCTTGGCATTCTGTGCGCTGACCTCTTTTTTCTCCACCATGGAAAGAAGGTCTGCCAGATGCTTCGGGGTAAAGCTTACCCTTTCCGGATCAAGGCCCTTGTCCTTTGTCAGGCGGAGAACCTCCACCATAAACCAGTTTGCCACCTTTTTCGGGTTTCCGAGAAGAACTGCTGTCTCCTCAAAAAGTCCTGCCAGATGTCTGGATTCGGTCAGGATCCCTGCATCATAAACCGGAAGCTCATACTCCTTCTGATAACGCTCCATCTTGGCTTCACGAAGCTCCGGAATGGAAGTACGTAGCTCTTCGATCCATGCATCGGAAATGTGGATCGGCGGAAGATCCGGGTCCGGGAAGTAACGGTAATCCTTTGCATCCTCCTTGGAACGCATAGCATGAGAAGACTCTTTGTTATCGTCCCATCTTCTTGTCTCCTGTACAACAGCTCTTCCTTCTTCCAGAAGCTCGATCTGACGTTCTCTCTCTCCTTCGATCGCTCTCGCAATGGCCTTAAAGGAGTTCAGGTTCTTCATCTCTGTTCTTGTTCCGAAGGTCTCACTTCCCACCTCACGGACGGAAAGGTTGACATCGGCACGCATGGAGCCCTCCTGGAGCTTACAGTCAGAAACTCCAAGATACTGCATGGTGCAGCGGAGCTTTTCCAGATATGCGATAACCTCCTCGGAGCTTCTCATATCCGGCTCGGATACAATCTCGATCAGCGGTACCCCGCTTCGGTTGTAATCAACCAGGGAGCAGTCCTCCCACTCATCATGGATCAGCTTACCGGCATCCTCCTCCATATGCATCTCATGGATACGTACGGTCTTTTTGCCTGCGGAAGTCTCGATCTCAACAGCTCCGTCATAGCAGATCGGCAGATACAGCTGAGAGATCTGGTAGTTCTGGGGGTTATCCGGGTAAAAATAGTTCTTACGGTCAAACTTACAGTACTGATGGATATGACAGTTTGCCGCAAGACCTGCCTTGATGGCAAACTCTACCACTTTTTTGTTGAGGACCGGAAGAGAGCCCGGCATACCGGTGCAGACCGGGCAGGTATGTGTATTTGGTGCGCCTCCGAATTCTGTGGAGCATCCGCAGAAGATCTTTGTTTTTGTGGCAAGCTCCACATGCACCTCAAGTCCTATGACTGTCTCATACTGTTTCATGCCTTTTCTCCCCCTTCCATTGCTGTTCCGAAATCACCGCGTTTTTTCTCATAGGCGTGTGCTGCGCGGAACAGGTTGTTTTCTTTGAAGCAGTCACCGATCATCTGGATCCCGATCGGAAGGCCTGCTACGTCTTTTCCGCATGGAACGGTGATTCCGGGAAGTCCGCACAGGTTTACTGCTACCGTATAAATATCGCCAAGATACATGGCAAGAGGATCTTTCAGGCTCTCTCCCAGCTTCGGCGCCGTAAAGGGTGATGCCGGGGCAAGAAGAACATCATATTTGGAAAAGGCCTGATCAAATTCCTTTTTGATAAGGGCTTTTGTGCGAAGTGCTTTCAGATAGTAAGCATCGTAGTAACCGGAGCTTAACACAAAGGAGCCAAGCATGATACGGCGCTTTACTTCCTCGCCGAAACCTTCAGTCCTTGTCTTCTTGTACATATCATGAAGTCCCTCGTACTCTTTTGCACGGAAGCCGTACTTCACACCGTCAAAGCGCTCCAGATTGGAGCTGGCCTCTGCGCTGGCAATGATGTAGTAGGCAGGGATCATATATTCTGTTGTCTTCATGGAGAAAAATTCTACGACTGCACCCATCTCGGTAAGGCTTTTCAGCGTATTCATAAAGGCCTCTTTTACCTCCGGGTTCAGGCCCTCGGAAAGATATTCCTTCGGCACACCGAATTTCATTCCCACGATCTTATCTGTCATGGAAGCGGAGAAATCAAGATCCTCTCTCTTCATGGAGGTGCTGTCCTTGGCATCGTGTCCGGCAATGATCTCAAGAAGTGCAGCACAGTCTGCAACATCCTTTCCTACCGGCCCGATCTGGTCCAGAGAGGATGCGTAGGCAACCAGTCCGTAACGGGATACTGTACCATAGGTCGGTTTGATTCCGGTAACACCGCAGTAGGAACTTGGCTGACGAATGGAACCGCCAGTATCGGAGCCAAGTGCCAGGTAAGTCTCTCCTGCTGCCACTGCCGCACAGGAGCCGCCGGAGGAGCCGCCCGGAACATGCTCCAGATCCCACGGGTTTCTGGTGACGCCGTAAGCGGATGTCTCTGTGGTACTTCCCATGGCGAACTCATCCATGTTTGTCTTTCCGATGATCACAAGACCTGCCTGTTCCAGACGGTCAATAACCTCGGCATTGTACTGCGGCACAAAATTCTCAAGGATCTTTGATGCACAGGTAGTTGTTTTTCCCTTAATGCAGATATTATCCTTAATTGCAATAGGTACACCGGCAAGAGGTCCTGTATAGGTTCCATCCTCAATGCCCTTCTGTACCTTTTTTGCTCTTGCATAGGCTTCTTTTTTGTAAGTATCAAGATAAGCGTGGACCTTGTCCTCTTTTGCTTCGATCTGATCAAATACGTATTTCACACCGTCCAGGACGCTTATCTGATGCTGCTTGATCTTTTCCGCAAGCTGTAATGCGGTTAATTTTCCCAAATCCATGTCCTGTCTCCTGTCTTATCCAATTGTTTTCGGAACCTGATACTGGTTTTCTTTCTGTTTCGGTGCATTGGCAAGCATCGCCTCATGATTGTCTCCGTTTGTCACAATATCTTCACGGAATACATTTTCGTCCTCAAAAATATGGGACATGGGCTCTACGGAAGAAGTGTCAAGTTCATCCAGCTTGTCTACATAGTCCAGCATCTTCTGCATGTCCTCTTTTGCTTTTTCCTTTTCATCCTCTGTCAGAGAAAGCTTCGCAAGGATGCAGACATTTTCCATTGTTTCATCATCGATTATCTTTGCCATCTTTTTTCTCCTTATTACGGCTCAAGTCTGTTCATATCACGTGGGAACAGACAGGTCTCACGAACGTTTTCTTCTCCGAGGATCTGCATGGTAAGACGTTCCAGTCCGATTCCAAGTCCTCCATGAGGCGGCATTCCATGCTTGAAGGTATCCAGATACTGCTCCATACCCTCTTCATCCATACCACGGGCTGCGATCTTATCCTTCAGCATCTGATAATCATGGATACGCTGTCCGCCTGTTGTCACCTCAAGTCCTTTGAACAGAAGGTCAAAGCTTAATGTAAATTTCTCATCTGACGGATCATCCATTGCGTAGAACGGACGCTTCTTAGACGGATAATGTGTGACAAAAACAAAATCAGCATCATATTCTTCTTTGAAATATCTTCCGATCAGCGCTTCTTCCTCCGGCTCCAGATCATATGGGTTGCGGATCTTACGATTATATTTTTCAGCTACCAGCTCTTTGGCCTTGTCAAAACGTACTGCCGGGATCTTGTCCACCTTCGGAAGCTCCACCTTCAGAATGGAAAGCTCATGAGCATAGTCTTTCTTAAGAAGTTCTACCGCATACTGGAGAAATCCGGTTTCCATCTCCATGATATCCTCAAATCCGTTGATATAGCCCATCTCAAAATCAAGGCTTGTATATTCGTTCAGATGACGTTTTGTATTATGCTTCTCTGCACGGAATACAGGGCCGGTCTCAAATACACGGTCAAAAACACCTACCATCATCTGTTTATAAAACTGCGGGCTCTGTGCCAGAACTGCCGGTTTATGGAAATAACTCAGCTTGAACAGGTTTGCACCACCCTCTGCACCTCTGGCTCCGATCTTCGGTGTGTGGATCTCGGTGAACCCCTTCTCATAGAGGTAATCACGAAATGCCCGCACCAGAGCCTCCTGGATCTTGAATTTTGCACGCTCCTGCACATTACGCAGGGCGATAGGACGATAATTCAGCTTTGCCTCCAGGGAAGTGTTCAGCTTCCATTTGTCGATGGCCAGCGGAAGAGGCTCTGCAGGTGAGGAAAGGATCTCCACATGGCTGATGCGGAGTTCTCTTCCGTGAGGCGCTCTTTCTTCCTCATGAAGAGTTCCTGTGAGGCGCACACACATTGCCTCCTTCAGATCATGAATGGAAACATTTGTCTTGTCGTTTTCATATACGGTCTGAAAAAGCCCTTCTTTTTTTCGAAGTATCACAAATGCCACGTCACCCATATTACGGATGCTGTGTATTGCACCTTCCACTGTTGCTTCCTGGTCTTTCATGCTCTCAGAAAGAAGCACATCCCAGGCACATTCTCTAGTCTTACAGATTCCATCCATAAATTCCATTCCCTCATCCTCCAATTCAAAGTAGTTTCACCGAATCAGGAAATCCCCTGTGGAATTTTCCCCGATCCGGTGTGATATCAGGCATTCAGAGCAGATCATTTCTGTCCGCTCTGCTGTTTTTTGTTGTTTTTTACACAGAATCATATAAAAGCATCAGAACCATCTGGGCCGTCTCCACCATATTGGTCCCGGAATCCATACTGCATTTCTGGATATAGCGGTATGCGTCATCCTCGCTCAGGTGATTTCTTTCCATTAGAAGCATCTTTGCATTTGAAATATAATTCTGTTCTTTCCATGAACGCTGCTTCGGCTTTTTCTTATCTTTTTTCCAACGCCTTTCGATCTGGGAAAGCATCATACTTACCGTATTTACCAGATCTCCGACTTTCAGAGGCATTCCCACGCATAAAATGGATGTTGGCGCCTCACTGATCACTCCCCGGGAGGCCATAAGCAACATTTCAAAATAATCCGGCATATAGTCCAGAAGATCACGATAGTACATATCCTGAAGATGATAACCGCAAAGCAGAACGCCGCCATCAAGCTCCGAGATACTGGCAAGGGCATTGGCACCTGAATTGCATACTGCCGCCACCGTGAATCCATATCGGTTAAGGACTGTGCGGATCTTTTTTGCATCTTCTATTTTCGGTAATGCAATCACGATACTCGTGTTCATAAGCCGCCACTCTCTTTCGTCCCATTATGCCTCGTTCATCAGATCCGATACAGATACTCCTCGATCTCCCAGTCGGAAATCTCCTGGGAATAACGCAGCCACTCTTTTCTCTTGGCCTGCGCATACTGTTTGCAGAAAGCTTCTCCAAGGATTTCCTTCATCCAGCTGCTGTCCTCAAACAGTGTGATCGCTTCCCGCAGGTTCTCCGGTAAATTCTCGATACCCTGTTCCTTCTGATCCGACTCGGAAAGAGAACGGTCAGAAGCTTTTGTAGGATAGATCTTCTTCTGGATTCCATCCAGGCCCGCTGCCAGGCATACCGCAAAAACAAGGTATGGATTGGATGCAGCATCCGGGCTTCGAAGCTCGATCCTGGTATCAGCACCATTGACTCTCGGGATCCTTACCAGTGAATTCTGGTTATTTCTCGTCCAGGTCAGCTCTGTAGGCGCATCAAATCCAGGTACAAGACGTTTATAGGAATTTACAAGCGGATTGGTGATCAAAGTCATCTCACGGCTGTGAGCCAGAAGACCTCCGATAAAATAGTATGCCTCTTCACTTAATCTGGACGGATCCTCTGGATCCACGAAAATATTTTTTCCATTTTTAAACAGTGAAAAATGGATATGCATGGCTGAACCGTTTACTTCCCGTCTTGGCTTCGGCATAAATGTCGCATGAAGTCCATGACGTTTGGCTACAGTTCTTACTGCCATCTTAAAGGTTATAACTTCGTCTGCCATCTCACGTGCTTCCCCGTAATGAAGGGCGATCTCATGCTGTGCAGGTGCTGTCTCATGATGAGAGGATTCCACCTCAAATCCCATATCCTCAAGAGTCAGTACCATGTCACGTCTTGCATTTTCGCCTAAGTCCACCGGACTTACGTCCAGATATCCGGCCTTTTCGTGAGAAACCGTTGTAGGCATTCCGTTATCATCAATATGAAACAGGAAAAACTCGCATTCCGGGTCAACATAACAGGTATACCCTGCCTCCTCTGCTGCCTGCGCTGTTTTTTTCAGAATATATCTGGAGCTCATCTCATGCTCTGATCCGTCTGCACGGCGCATATCACAGATCAATCTTGCAACCTTTCCCTGCTGAGGACGCCATGGAAGAATTGAAAAAGTATTATAATCCGGATACAGGATCAGATCCGGCTCCTTTTCTCCCACAATGCCCGCAATATGAGAGCCATATACAACGCACTGGTTATCCAGGGCTCTTGGAAGCTCTCTTGCTGTGATCGCAATATTTTTCAGAGTTCCAAACATATCTGTAAACTGGAGGCGGATGAACTCTACGTCTTCCTCCTCTGCCATTGCAAGAATCTCTTCTCTGGTATAATTCCCCATAGTATTCTCTCCTTTATTTCCTCATCACACAAAATAATTACCCTCAAAATCAGAAAAAGGGTGCACTTCAGAGAGCTTCCGCTCCTGAAGAACACCCTTGTTCATGGACGTAATTATAGCAATCGGTCAATTCTTTGTCAACCATTTTTTAAAAGGGGCAAAAGTTCAAAAGCTTTATCGCGGAAACACGAACAGTTTTTTTGACCTTTTGCCCCTGGTATCTGTTATTTTACTGTAAATATGAATAGCTCATCAGTGATTCGTCCACTGCTTTCGCAGCCTCACGTCCCTCATGAATCGCCCATACGACAAGGGACTGTCCACGATGCATATCACCTGCTGTGAACACACGATCTACGCTTGTTGCATACTGCTCCGGTTTTGTTTCCACATTGGTTCTTGGTGTAAGCGCTACACGGAAGGCATCTGTCACATATTTCTCGCTGCCAAGGAAGCCGGCTGCAATAAGGACCACATCTGCAGGGATCACTTCCTCACTGCCCTCAACCGGTACCATATTGAATCTTCCGGTCTTTTCATCCTTTACGCTCTTCAGTTTTACGATCTTGGCCTTGCAGACATTTCCTTTTTTGTCCTTGATAAACTCGGTAACGGTTGTCTGATAGATCCGAGGATCATGGCCGAATACTGCAATAGCCTCTTCCTGGCCGTAATCGGTTTTCAGGACCTTCGGCCACTCCGGCCATGGATTGGAAGGAGTTCTTGCTGCAGGAGGCTGCGGCATCATCTCAAGCTGTGTTACAGATTTCGCCCCCAGACGGATGGATGTTCCCACACAGTCATTACCGGTATCACCACCGCCGATGACCAGAACATTTTTGCCCTTTGCAAGCTCATATGGGAATTTTGCAAAATCTGTATCCAGAAGACTTTTTGTTACCTGCTTCAGGAAATCCACTGCAAAGTAAATTCCCTTGGCATCTCTTCCCGGAACCTTGATATCTCTCGGATGAGAAGCTCCACAGCAGAGAAGGACACGGTCATAATCCTTCAGAAGCTGTTCTGCAGTGATGTCAACACCAACATTGATATTGGTAACAAATTTCACGCCTTCCTCTTCCATCAGCTTCAGTCTGCGGTCAATGACCTTTTTCTCCAGCTTCATGTTCGGAATGCCGTAGCGGAGAAGTCCTCCGATACGGTCGTTTCTCTCAAATACGGTTACGCTGTGGCCACGGCGGTTCAGCTGCTGTGCTGCTGCCAGTCCGGACGGACCACTTCCGATGACTGCGATCGTCTTTCCTGTGCGGACAGGCGGGATCTGCGGTTTTACCCATCCTTCTGCATAGGCTGTCTCAATGATCGCTTTCTCATTCTCCTTTGTGCTGACCGGATCTCCGTTCAGGTTACAGGTACATGCAGCTTCGCAAAGTGCTGGACACACTCTGGATGTAAACTCCGGAAAGCTGTGTGTCTTGTTTAAACGAAGGAATGCCTGCTTCCAGTTTCCTGTGTACACAAGATCATTTGTCTCAGGAACCAGGTTGTGCAGCGGGCAGCCGGAAGCCATTCCGCCGATCATCATACCTGACTGGCAGAAGGGGACGCCGCAGGCCATGCAGCGTGCTCCCTGAAGTTTCTGTTTTTCTTTATTTAATGGAATACGAAATTCGTTGAAATTCTGAATACGTTCCTTTGGCGGCAGAACCTTTGCCGTTTCTCTTTCATAATCTAAAAATCCAGTTGGCTTTCCCATTTCCTCATCCTCCTTAATGTTTCACGCCGATGCTCTCATAGAACGCTTCCATCTGTGCCTGCTGGCTGGTCAGACCTTTTTCTTCCAGCTTTGCACTTAATGTGATCATTCTCTTGTACTCATCCGGAATGAGTTTTTTGAAGTGAGGCAGATAGGAATCAAAATCAGCCAGCACCTTCTTACCGATCTCAGAGCCTGTTGCTTCCACATGAGCCTCGATAAGATCACGAAGCTCTTTTTTATCATATTTATTCTCCACTTTTTCAATGGAGATCATTGCTTTATTGAGGTTCTTGTAAAGAACGTTATCCACATCAAGGACATAAGCGATACCGCCGCTCATACCTGCTGCAAAGTTCTTTCCTGTTTTTCCAAGAACTACCACACGGCCGCCTGTCATGTACTCGCAGCCATGCTCGCCAACCCCCTCAACAACTGCAACCGCACCGGAGTTACGTACTGCAAAACGCTCACCGGCAACACCGTTGATAAATGCAGTTCCGCTGGTCGCACCATAGAGTGCCACGTTTCCGACGATGATGTTCTCTTCAGCCTTGTA
>ERZ773169.3073-NODE-3073-length-11039-cov-13.532684_pt1 | contig 11039 bp, 9 predicted proteins | sample MGYA00580536_ERZ773169 | MGnify/ENA primary metagenome ERZ773169 (study PRJEB29015, sample SAMEA2737814) | human gut metagenome | biome: human gut; feature: human-associated habitat; material: faeces | place: China | collected 2012 ...
ACGACGGAACGCTGAATTTATGGCTGAGCATCTGAAGGAGTACGGTTGGGAATATGTTGTGGTGGATATCCAATGGTATGAGCCTTATGCTGCAACCAATTATCTGAGATGTATTATACAAATATAATAAGTTTGAAAATAAATTTATTTGAATGATTAAAGAAAGGAGGCAGCAGAGTATGAAAATACATGTATATGAAATGAGATTGAAGTTATATGTATTAAAAGATATAACATATCAGGATATGCTTTCGTCAGAGGCGGCATTTATTGATTCGGCTCTTGCTAAAGATGAGAAGTGGGGCAGATTCCACGAATGTAATTGTTTTAAATTATACGTTTACAATGGAATGCATCCGCTGGAAAAAGAAGGTGTGTATAAAAAGGATAATATATATACAATTATTATCAGAACAGTTAATCCTGAACTTGCATCATATTTTTCAAAAGTATTAAGAAATCATTATACCGATAAGTTAAAAGGGCTTACTGTTGAAAACAGAATAATTCATAAAAAAATGATAGCGGAATTATACGCTTTGACACCGGTAATAATGAAAAGCGATGAGGGGTATTGGAAAAACAAAATATCGTTAGATGAATACGAAAGGCTTTTAAAAGAGAATCTCATAAAGAAATATAATGAGTTTACTAATCAGAAGCTGGACGAGAACTTTGAACTTTATACCCATATAAAATTTATTAACAAGAAACCGATAGCTAATCTGTATAAAGGAAAGATTAAACTTTTAGGCGACAAGATTAGTATTAAAATCGCTGACAACAGTACAGCACAAGAGTTGGCATATTTTGCATTGGGAAGTGGACTGGCAACTTCCAATTCGAGAGGATTTGGATTTTGCAATTATGTACCAATGTAATTAACGTAAATGCACTTAAATAAAATTGGGGAGGTGAATGTAGTGTTACAGGAATGTATAGAAATATTTAAAGAACAGATGGAAAAAGAAGCCAAGGCAGGAAGAGATATAATATTAGATGAATACAGACCTGCTGAAGGTGATTATATAATTGTAAAAAAAGACGGCTCATTGATGTCATGTTCTATAAAAGAAGATAAGAAAAAAAAGACGCTGGAAGGAATTAACGAATCAGATTTCTTATATAGAGATATATGTTTTTATGATTATCATAGCCGGCTTATAAGCATGGATAAACCGCAGGACTCTAAAAAGATAGTACATTCTAATAATTATATGTCGTTTTGGGTGAAATACGAAAGCTTCGATAACGGTAAATTAGATGTTCAGGCAATAGACAGGTATTTTGACGTGCTTATTAATCCAAGAGAAAAGTATAAAAATGCTGACCGTGTTATGTATGATTTTATTTATCAGCAGATAGGTGATGTTGATACACAACAGTTGGAAAGCAACAGAAAATGGATAAAAGAGAATATATTTCAGCTTGATAAAACGGAATTGAATTTACAAAAAAAGAAGTATCTTAAAATATTTTTTGAAGATGACAGGGATACATATATTAGAGAAGAAAAAAGATATGTTATGACTAAGATTTATAATAAAAATGATTATAACATAGAAATTAATAATAATATGTACGGACTGCCTAATGATAATTTGGGACTTAATTCAAAGAAACCGTATCTTGAGCATAAAACAAGAAAATTACCTGTGCCTAATCTGATAGATGTAAAACAGGTATTATTGCAGAGAAAGTTTTTTGATTTTTTGGCAAACAAGGCAAATGCCGGGCTTACGAATGTTTTCTTTGAGAATGAAAGCAGGGAAATTACGGCATACCCGAACGGTGAATTTGAAAAGGGGGATTTTTCGGGATATTTTTTGCAGATTCAAAAGGGAAAATCTGTATTGATTAAATATCAGGACACAATAGTTGATTACAGATATAATCTTCAGAAAAATTTTGTTTTAAAGAAAATATTAAACTGGACGCCAAACAAGAATTCAACTCAAAGTAATAATGTATATGAAAATTACTATGATACTTATACGGATAAAAATAAAATATTTACGGTTTTGGATGACGTATTATTTTTTAAATGTTTAAAAAGAAATCTTTTTAATGATGTGGAAGATATTATGGTTGATAATCCGTGTATTAAAAGAAATATAATTATGTCAAGAGATATAATATTTGCATGGATTTATAAGGGGCAGAAAAACGGTGCTCAAAATGTTATAAAAAATGTCGGTATTGATATAATTAAAAACTCAATAAATGCGGGGTATATGGGGAAAGCAGTATTACAGTTTAATATGCTGGCTTCTTTTGAAGAATATTTTGGAGGAGAAGATATGAAGAATAAATATAGTGAGATTCGTTCAAGTATTAAAACAAAAATCAACAGTAACGATTATCAGGTATGTGAAAGCGATGATGAATATTTATATGCGGTGGGACAACTTATAAGATATTTTGTATCACTTAGCAAGATAAAAGACAAGGCACATTCGCTTGCAAATCCTTTTTTGAGTTGTACTGACAGTAAACAGTTGGCAAAGAAGCTTGAGCATTATTTTAAAAAATATAATTATAACTATAAAGTCAGTGACAAGAGAAGCAATAAATTGTATACATTGGTTTCAAATTATGAATATGACAAAAAGATAGACACGACAATGGTTATTGCCGGATATATAAGCGATAATCTGGTATATGAATCTGACAAGGAGGAAAATTGATTATGGATAAAAGAGTTTATGGTGTATTGGGAATTTCGTCAATAATGGCAAATTGGAATGCAGATTTTTCGGGAAATCCAAAGACAGTTGAAAACGGAGATATATACGGAAGCGATAAGGCATTAAAATATCCGATGAAAAAGATGTGGAATGATGAAGGAAAGAAAGTCTTGTACATTAAGAGCATGAGATTTTCTGATGGGGCATTGATTCCTAAGACGTTAAAAGAACGCTATGAAGAATTATTTGAAGTTGATGATTTAAAGGATTGCAAGGATTCAAAAGAGGTGCTTGGCAATTTGATGTCAGCGGTTGATGTTAAAAATTTCGGTGCGACATTTGCGGAAGCGAAGAATAATTTTTCAATTACGGGAGCTGTTCAGTTTGGACAGGGATTTAACAAATATAGTGATACAAGCATAGAAGAGCAGAATATATTATCACCGTTCAGAGATGGAAAGAAAAAAGAGGGGGATAACGGTAAGAGTGAAGAGGCAAGAAATACCACATTGGGAACTAAGATAGTTTGTGATGAGGCACATTATTTTTATCCGTTTGTAATTAATCCGCTTGCATATAAAGAAATGCAGGAACTTGGAATAAAAAATTCCGAGTATACACAAGAAGATTATGAGAATTTTAAGCGAACAGCGATTGTATCGGCAACAGCATTTGCAACTAATTCAAAAGAAGGGTGTGAAAATGAATTTGCAATTTTTGTTGAGACCGATGCAAAGTTGTATCTTCCTAATTTTACAGAGTATATAACATTTGAAAAAGGTGAAGAACTTAATATAATTAATATAAGTAAGTTGTCAGAGATTCTTAATGAAGTTGCAGATAGGATAAAAGACGTTGAGATATATTACAATCCATATACAACTGAATTGATTTCAGGAATCAATAACGAGAAAAGGTATAATATAGTTACGCAAAAAGAGGTGTAATATATGGAAACTTTAAAATTTACACTTGCTGGACAGAATGCTTTTTTTAAAAAACCCGATGTTAATGAGTATTGTTATTTTACTTACGGACATATACATAAGGTTGCATTGCTTGGAATGTTGGGGGCAATAGCTGGATATAAAGGATATGGCTCAAAGTATGAGACTGTGAAAAAAAGCAAAATACTTAGTGAAGATTATCCGGAATTTTATGAAAAATTAAAACAAATTAAGATAGCTGTAGTACCTAAGAATGAAAACGGATATATTCAAAAAAAAATTCATACATTTAATAATTCCGTGGGTTATGCAAATAAAGATGGTAATCTTATTGTAAAAGAACAATGGCTTGAAAAGCCTGTGTGGGATATATATATATTGCTTGACTGCAATGAGTCAGAGCACATAGCGGAGCTTCTTCAAAGCAGAAATTGTGTATATTTTCCGTATCTTGGAAAAAATGATCATCCGGCAGATATTAAAGATGTAAAAAGATTAGCTTTAAGAAATATAACAGATAAGGAAATCGTGATCTCAAGTCTGTTTTTAAAAAATACGGGTGAAATGGCGGAATTAGATGAAGATGACGATACGGGAATAGTCAGATATTGTGAAAAACTTCCGGTCGCACTTAATGCGTATACTAATCTTTATGAGTATGATGATTTTTGCTATACAAATGTACCTGTTATTGTTAAAAACGGTGAATTGTATAAATGTGAAAATGACATATTACAATTTTTTTAAAATAAAATAAATTTTCAAATATAAAATAAGGAGCAGGGGATGAATTGGGGAAAAATAATGTTGTCTGTTGATGAATTTATAAATTATTCAGACAAATATTATGCACATATAATACAAGAAACATCGGAAGAAATATCAAGAACAGAAACATTAACAGAGCATACGAAACTTTGTCAGAAATATTTTATTATGCTTGCCGAGGACAAGAAGTTTGATAAAATAATAAAAATATTTGAAAATGAATATTTACTGAATTTTAGCGAAAAAGCACTGGAATTATTTGAATATATGAGTGTTAATATTCCTACGCTGCACGATATGGGAAAGATAAATCCGCGGTTTCAGAAAGATAAGATGCGTAATAAACTTTACTTTAAAATTGAGGCAGATGAATACGGAAATATAAAGAGTAATCATTCTATTATTTCATCAATATTTTATCTTGATTATTTTATAGAAAAAATTGCATCAGAGGAAGACAAGGAAAATATCAGCAAAGAAGAAATGTTGGTATTAAAAGATTTTGCTTACATATATTCATTTATTATATCGCGACATCACGGAAATGTAATTGATTTTCAGAATTATATGATTGGTTTTAAACCGGATTATTCCGATAATATCGGATACCGGGCATATGAATGGTATAAGTTATGGAAACAAGGGATTAGGTCAGAAAATGTTGATAAAAACATTGAGAAAAATAAATTATATAATGAAAATTTTAAAATGAATGATGTTGTTAAACTGACAAAACAATACAGTTCTTCGGATAAAAGTAAAATGTATAAAAGAATTTCCAAAGATGAAAATAAAAAGAGCGTGTATCTGTATGGCTGGACAAGATTTCTGTATTCATTACTGGTAGCAAGTGATTATTATGCAACATCAGAGTTTATGAATGGTGTTAAGATAACGGAATTTGGAGAAATTGAAAGTATAGATTGTATTTATAAAGAATACACGAACGGAAAAGTTCAAAAAAGTATAGAAAATTATAAATATAATATATATCCGATGTCATCAGAACAATTAAAAAAGACAAAAAATATTAATAATTTAAGAACTGAAATGTATCTGGATGCCGAAAATGAATTGTCGGATAATATAGATAAGAATATTTTTTATCTGGAAGCACCGACGGGAAGCGGTAAGAGCAATACATCAATGAATCTTAGTTTTAATCTTGTGAAACAGTGTGCGGATATAAATAAAATATTTTACATATATCCATATAATACATTGGTTGAGCAGAATATAGCTTGTATTGAAAAATTATTTGAGAATAACAACAGAATAATGTCACAAGTAGCTGTTGTTAATTCAATTACTCCGTATAAAAATAAATCGGATAATTTCAATGAAGAAAAATTAATTGATAAGGATTATCAGAGAATACTTTTGGACAGACAGTTTTTTAATTATCCGATAGTTTTATCGACACATGTAACTCTTTTTAATATGTTATTCGGTGACAGAAAAGAAGATTTATTCGGATTTCATCAAATATGTAATTCGGTGATAGTGCTGGACGAGATTCATACATATAAAAATTCTTTGTGGGGAGAGATTATAACATTTTTGAGTGCGTATGCAGATTTGTTTAATGTTAAAATAATAATTATGTCTGCTACGCTTCCAAATTTGGATAATCTTATAAATAAAAATGAAGCAAGTGTGAGGCTCATAAAAAATAGGGAAAAATATTTTGCTAATCCTATTTTTAAAAACAGAGTTATACCGGATTATTCATTGTTGAAACAAGGAAACAAAAAGATAACATTAGAAGAGTTAAAGGTTCATGTGTTAAAAAATCAGCATAAACGTGTAATTGTTGAATTTATTAAAAAGAAAACGGCACAGGAATTTTATAGGTTAATAAAAAATGACACAGACGAAGGGGTTACTGTAAGATTAATGACAGGCAACAGTAATATTCAGGAAAGAAAAGATATTATAAATGAAATTAAGGAATTAGAGTCTGTGATTCTTGTGGCAACACAGGTTATAGAAGCAGGGGTTGATATAGATATGGATATAGGTTATAAGGATATATCGAGGCTTGACAGTGAAGAGCAGTTTATGGGGAGAATTAACAGATCGTGTAAAAAAGAAAATTGTATAGTATATTTTTTCAATTATGATGATGCAGGAAAAATATATATAAACGACGCCCGTCTAAATACAGGAAGAACACTTGAAGATGATAATATTCGATTAATGCTTGAAAGTAAAGAATTTGACAGTTTTTATAAGTCAGTTTTTGAAGATTTATCATATGTGTACGGGAAATATGGTGAAAATAACCTGAACGATTTTTTTAAAAAGAACGCAGGACATCTTGATATGAAAAATGTATCAGAACACATGAAATTGATTGATGACAATTCTGTAAAAATGTATTTGTATCTTAATATAGAAAAGCCCGGACTTGATTATACGGCAGCGGAGCTTTGGGAAGAATACAGGTCATTGCTTGAGGATACACAGCTTGCTAATAACAGGTATCCCGAGAAAAAAGTAAAATTGCAGGATGTCAGAAGCAAAATGAATACTTTTATGTATCAGGTCCGGCCAAATTTACAATGGGTTAAATGCGGCGATTATGAACAGATAGGTGATATATATTATATTGATAACGGACAGGATTATCTTGATGAGTATGGAATGATTGATTTAGACCTGATTGAGGATAATGAAGAATTATTTTTATAAATGCCGTAAAAATTACCAACCGCTTACTACTGGGAATATCGAGTAAACATAGTAAAATTCTAAGATTAAAGTTTATATAAAGACGCACTTGAAAAGATGATTGGCTGGCTGGTAATTTTGAATAAGATAGTGTAATATGGGCGTATATAAAGATTTAAGTTGTGAAAACGGCTTAAATACGTTGGTTAAACAGTAACATAGGATGTTTTGAAATGATGAAAATTTTGAAAAATTAGCAACAGAATTTAAAGTTAAACAGTAACATAGGATGTTTTGAAATAATAATAATTTTGAGAAAAGTAAAAGCACTAAAGGTTAAACAGTAACATAGGATGTTTTGAAATACGATAGGTGCAACGTCGGGAGCTGTTGGCGGTTTAGTTAAACAGTAACATAGGATGTTTTGAAATGAGAGTGCCGTGCAGAGACGGTCATTCTGTTTGAACGTTAAACAGTAACATAGGATGTTTTGAAATTTCTGTTCGAGCATCTCAAACAGGCTCTTGCATCGTTAAACAGTAACATAGGATGTTTTGAAATGCGACAAACCACAAGGATATACCTATAGAGAAATTAGTTAAACAGTAACATAGGATGTTTTGAAATGAAATATCGCTAAGGGGTTGGCGGTGTGACGGAATCCGGTTAAACAGTAACATAGGATGTTTTGAAATAATTCCATCCAGCTTGTAAATTCATGTGTTCCGTGTTAAACAGTAACATAGGATGTTTTGAAATTACCATGTACCGCTTACATAAGCATGTGAAATCATGTTAAACAGTAACATAGGATGTTTTGAAATTTATCAAGTTTGTCGGTAAAACCATTTGACAAGTTTGTTAAACAATAATATTGGATATTTTGAAATGTGACAGTTGCGGCAAACTTTGAACAGCAAATGTATTAAACAATAACATAAAATGTTTTGAAACGATGTTGAGAGTGGGCATGCAACTACCACAACAGTTTAAACAGCAACATAAGATGTACTATAATTTAATTTATTTTGTTAATGTCACAGCAACATAAACAGGCATTAAAAATAAAATCATTAAATTAAATATTAAAGTGTGAACGGAGGGATGATATGAATATTAACGGAACAATAATTAATTATTATTTCCACTGTAAAAGGCAATGTTATTTACATGGTAACAGGCTTAATATGGAAGATAATAGCGAACAGGTGAAAATTGGAAAAGCTATACATGAAGAAAGGGCAGAAAATAAAAACAATACGGAAATAGCCATAGATAATATCAGATTGGATAAGCTTACAAAAGAGTATCTTACAGAAGTTAAAAAGTCAGATGCCGACGCAGAAGCCGCAAAATGGCAGTTGTTATATTATTTAAAAGTATTGAAAACTAAAGGTGTTATAAGAAAAGGCAAGTTGGAATTTGTTGAAAAAAATAAAAAAGACAAAAAGATTATAATAATAGAACTTACGGATGAAGTAGAGAAGGAACTGGACAAATATATTGATGAAATAGAACAATTATTAAATCAAGATAGGATTCCTGAATGTATCAACAAGTCAACTTGTAAAAAGTGTGCATATTATGAATATTGTTATATTTAATAAAATATAATGCCAATTATTTACTGAAAAATACATCTATGAAACGGAGGTTTATATGGGGAGTACAAGGTATATTATGTCGATGGGGGAACTTACGAGAAAAGATAACTCGTTATGTTTTAGAAAAGACGGTAAGAATGTATATATTCCGGTGGAAAATACCAAAGAAATATTTTGCTTTAATGAAGTGAGCATAAATACAAAATTATTGGATTTTTTATCACAAAATAATATTATAATACATTTTTATAATTATTATGGCGGATATAGTGGTACATATTATCCGAGAGACCATTATCTTAGCGGAAAACTGCTTGTCAAGCAGGTAAATAAATATAATGAAGACAGGATGAGTATAGCAAGACCTATTGTAAAAGGAATAGGATTAAATATATATGAAATATTGTACCATTATTATAAACATGATAAAAAAGAGGTAAAAGAAACAATCGACTGGATTAAGAAGAATTTTATTCCATCTGTTGACAATGCAAAAGACGTAAAAGAATTAATGTCTTATGAGGGCGAAGTATGGATGAAATTTTATGCCGATTTTAAATATTTTCTCCCGGAACATTTTGTAATGAATAAAAGAGTTAAGAGACCGCCGGATAATCCTATTAATGCACTTATATCATTTGGTAATACTTTATTATATACCAAAACAATATCGGCAATATATCAGACGCATCTTGACCAAAGAATAAGTTTTTTACATGAACCGTCTGAGGGAAGATTTTCGCTGAGTCTTGATATAAGTGAAGCGTTTAAACCTGTTATAGTGTTCAGGACAATATTTGATTTGGTTAATAATCGTAAATTGCAAGTTGAAAAACATTTTGAGAAAAACGTGAATTATTGTATTTTGAACGAAGAGGGAAGAAAAATATTTATTCAGGCATTTGAGGAAAGGCTTGAAAATGTTTTTTTACATCCGTCGTTAAAAAGAAGGGTCAGTTATAGAACAGCAATTAAACTTGATTGCTATAAGCTTATAAAAAGTATTTTGGAAGAAAGAGAATTTATTCCATTTTCGTTGAAAGAAGGGTTATAGTGAAAAGAGAAAAAAATTACAACTATGCATTTTTGTTTTATGATGTAGGAGAAAAGCGTGTGCAAAAAGTATTTAAAATATGCAAAAAATATTTATCACACTACCAGAAATCTGTATTCAGAGGGGATATGACACCGTCGAAATTAATATCCTTGAGAAATGAATTAAAAAAAGTTATAAATGATGATGAAGATTTTGTGTGTATAGTAAAATTAATGAATGATAACGTATTTGGAGAGGAAGTGCTTGGAAATGCAGCTCATGAAACGGGAGAGGATTTGATTATATAAATAATAAAAATAATAAAACGTTGCTTATGTAATATCGCAGGCACTACAGCAATTATATGCTATAGTGCCTGCAAAATATGTATAAAAAGAGTAAAGTGGAGGGCTTGGTTAAGGTATAATGATGGTAATAATTCCGTCGGTAGTGTTCAGCTTTCTGTCAGTAAGCTGCTCGGTTGTTATCAAATAATAATAAGTTGAGCAATGGCTTCACATTGCCACTTCTTATATGTAATCTATTGCTTTATCAACGGTTGCTTTGATAGCATGGATTTTTGTGTATGCCATACTTCATTCATCAACTCATTTACTTCATTCATATCGTCCTGATAGATGTTTCCGGTACTGTTTATCCGTTTTGTAATCTGATTCAGACTTGAGCTGATTTGTCCAAGCTCTGTATTATAATTTCGCAGATAACTGTAATCGGTTTGCCATTGTGTCACGTCCTTTCTAAATTTGGGTACAAAAAACTGCTGTAAAATGTTCGATTTTTACAACAGACGGTTTCGTATTTTATTCAATTTTGGGTGTAACTACACATAGCAAAATGATAATGTGGATATAACATCTGCAGAGACTAAGGCAACATATGATGAGATAAAGAAGTATGTGGCGGAACATAATGCCGGCATGAAGGTTTCCAATCTGTATATCTCACAGGTAAAGAGAAAATGCGGAATTGAAGTTGGAAAGAATTTGTGCGTTGCAACGAGGAGAATGGACTGCTTGCAGGGCAATTCGACGACTGCCGCGATAGACTTGGAAATTGTTCCAAGTCCTAATTTACCTAAAAATGAAGATAGCAGGCAGCCACAGTGTCCAGAAGATAAAGAGAGCACAATTGTGGAGGCATTGAAGTATTTTAAGATGATTCAGCAGAAATAAAAAGTGTTTGATAAATCGGAATTTGTGGAGAGATTTCCTGAACTTTCCTTATTTTTCAAGGCTTACAGCCTCTTAGATAGTGAAATGATATGTATTTTCCCTTATTTTTGCCCTTATGCGGAATCCGCAAG
>ERZ773169.3078-NODE-3078-length-11021-cov-4.410815_pt1 | contig 11021 bp, 9 predicted proteins | sample MGYA00580536_ERZ773169 | MGnify/ENA primary metagenome ERZ773169 (study PRJEB29015, sample SAMEA2737814) | human gut metagenome | biome: human gut; feature: human-associated habitat; material: faeces | place: China | collected 2012 ...
CTTTGTTTCCTTCAGAATCTTTTAATTCAAAAGAATAAAAACCAGGTCTGCTTTCAGAGATCTGAAAGTCAGAAAGTTGAGCAATCGTTGTTCCGGCAGATGCATTGGCAGAAGAACTGTCTGAAGTAAAGAGTTCTTTCAGATTACCCTGATCAAGATAAATATAAGTGATGTAATCCTGATCATTCAGTGTATCACGAAAACAAAGGGCAGAAAGATTATCCAGTTTGCCGGTGAAAATTCCATTTACTGTGTCATGCTGTCTGAACTTGGTTGTAAGATAGGAAACAGCAGTACCGAGAGTATTTTCTGCATTTGTATTTTTTACAGTCTGCTGATAAATGCGTGCTGAAAAAAGCAGCATGAGCAGAAGAAAAAGAACAAAAATGCCAAAAAGCAGAAGAGAAGCCAGTTCAGCAACTGGATGTCTGGTGATAAGCCTTTTTTTCATTTGGCAGCCCTCTTTCCATGTCCGGCAGTATCGGACAGCAGAATTACACTTATATAAGGAAGTAGGTTGGAACCGTTTGGGGTATATTCGACAACAAAACGAGAGCGGTCATAAGTTATGTGGTAATCATTCAGAATCTGGTCCAGACTTTCTGGATATTGACCATTCATGGCATATGACCGGATTGCGCCATTTTCAAGTGCCTGTTCCAGTGCCTGTTGTTCTTTGTGAAGGGTTTCATCGGATGCAAAGCTGACACTGATGAAAAAAATGCTGCTGATCAGAATGAGAAAGCATAAAGGTAGTAACAGACTGAATCTACGTAAAAATTTTTTCCTGTGGCTGTCAAAGAGTTCCATTTATAGCTCACCTCACAATGCAATATCAGAGAGAATACCCAGAAGCGGCATCATTACAGAAAGCAGAACGAGACCGACAAGCAGGGACAGGATGATGACAATCGTTGGCTCAACGATGGAGATTGCTTCCGAAATCAGATCAACTGCTTTTTCACGATATTTTACGGAAAGCTGATTAAGTGCCTCATCTGCCGAACCAGATTGAAAACCAACAGAAATCAGTCTTCCCTCCATACCGGTAAAAAGTTTGGAATCTGTCAGTGCCTGATAAAACGGAGTGCCTTCTTCCAGTAAATGACCTGTTTCTTCCAGTCGCTTCAAAATCAGAGGATGTGAAACCATTTCAGCAGACAGCTCAAGACTTGTATCTGGAGTGAGACCGCTTTTCAGCCCGAGAGAAAGTCCCTGTGCAAGACGCCCGTAATCGGCAGCCAGTGGGATATCGCGAAAGACTGGTAAGTGGTAAGCTGCGTTTCTCAGATAAATGTGTCCTTTTTCGCTCAGACTGAGAAAAAGAATCAGACCAACCAAGAGAACTACCAATATCAGGAAAATACCGGAATAATTGCTGAGAATACTCCCGGCTTTCAGTAATCCAAGAGAAAGCGTATTCATTTCCATACCCATCTGCTGAAAGACCTGCTGAAATACAGGAAGTACCTTTACAAGAAGAACGACAATAACGATTCCCATCATTCCAAGCATGATCAGGGGATAGGTAACTGCACTTCGAATCTGTTCGGAAACTTCCTGTTCCTGTTCATAGTGCAGAGTCAGGCTGTTCAGAATTTCGTCCAGGCATCCTGTTTCTTCACCGGTCTTTATATAAGAAACAGAAGAATGGGGAAATCTTCCGGAAGTTTCCATTGCCTGTGTAAGACTTCCGGTTTCTTCCATGGAAGTGAGCAGCGCGGTGATGATTTCACGGTCTGTATCCGTCTGACTTTCATCTTGAAGAATCGCCAAGCCTTCTGTTACAGAAATGCCTGAATGAATCAGCATTCCAAGCTGTCCGAAAAAGTTACTGAGCTCCCGGGCTGTTAATGTGTATTTCATAAAAAATCTCCTTTGCCATTAACGTGTGAATTGTACAGTGTAATTGCTTTCGTCTCCAATGTAATCCTGAATAGCTTCTTTGTCATCACTGTTAGAATCAAAGGTAGGATCCATAAGTGTCCAGGTATCTCCTTTAAAGGATACTGCCTGATTGACCCAGCCTTTGGAGCGTATATATACATCGATCCAGGCATGCTTGATATCTCCGGCATAACCAATCTGAAGTTTGCATGGAATATCACAGCTTCGGAGCATGGCCGTGGTGAGCGCGGCATAATCAAAACAGATGCCGGTGCCTGTTTTCAGGGTTTCATCGACATCGGGAAGATATCCGGTGGTCACAGTATCTGCTTTTTCATAATCATAAGTCAGATTTGACACAACATAATCGTAAATCTGCTGCAATGCATCTACATCAACGGTGTCCTCATCGATCAGGGAGAGCGCAAGCTGGCTGGCTTTGCTGTCCGGTGTAAAGTTTACATATTGATTTGGATAGAGAAAAGGCAGAAAATCATTTTCAAGCTGTACGGTAACTGTTTCGCTGTAAAGAGCTGCATACTGGTCACCCTGTACCTGTTGGTAACCGGTAATTGTGTAATCACCGCTGCCTTCTGTAAAAGTGACGGTTGCGGATTCTCCGGGTGCAATAAAATAAGAATAAAGTACACCAGAAGGAGAAATGATCTGCAAACTGCATGTCAGGTCAGAAGAATCGGACTGGGCAATAAAGTAGCCCTGGCTGATATTGGATACATCCAGTATCATAGGCGATGAGCCAAGAGTTTCTTTTCCGGTGGCTTCAGGAACAAGAACCTGGAGCGGGGAATAGACAGGGGGTTCATCTTTCTTTTGCGAAGAAGATCCGCAGCCTGAAATAAATATTAACAGAAAAGGCAGACACAATATCATGGCAAGGAGTCGTAAGCGAATGAATCGGTTCATGTGACTGCTCCTTGATAATATGAAATATTTACTTGTGTTTGTTTTGAATTAAGTATAGCAGAGTAGATGTTTACAGGCAATATTCCTTAAGAGGTTTTTGATTTTTTGAATTATTACAGAAATGTGAAATATACAGGAAAAAATGTTGACATTCACTGAAAAAAAAACTATACTTACAGCATAAAGGCAAACCTGCTGAAAGGCAGGGACGCAAAGCCACGGGTCTAAGGTCGTGAGACTAAGGCAGCCGGTTGCCGCATTAAATTCCGATTTAGTGACGTATTATGGACTACAGAAGAGAGAATCCGAATTAACATATGCGGCCGTTTAATTTAATTAAACGGTTTTTTTTTGTGTTAAAATATGAATAACTCTGATGTTCCGGCGACTGGATTGCTGTGAACAATATTGTATTTCATACGTCGATATCTGAAAGGTGTGATAATATGAAAAGAAAAATGAAAATCAAAGAATTCCTTACGAGGAAAAAAGTTGCAGCAGGATGTGTTGCAGCAGCCGCGGTGATTGCCGCAGGAAGTTTTTCGATGGTGATGCAGTCTTCTGACATACCAGAACTTTCCAGTTATACGGATCCGGTGATCGAAACAACAATTACCGGTGATGATACTCCGCTGGCATCAAAGCCAAAGGTAACAACGAAGACAAAAAGAAAAACGAAGACAACGAGAAAGAAAGTAAAACTGAAAAAAGCATCGAAGAAGTCATACACCAAAAAACTTCCAAAAAAGAAAAAAACAACTACCAAAACCAGGAAGAGTGGTAAGAAGACTGTGAAGACACAGACAACTGTACAGACAGCAACGACTGAGAAGTACACAAAGAAATCCAAACAGAAAGTTGTCACACAGAAAATAGTAACAACAGTCAAGACTACAACAACAGTTGCAGCTTCACAGCAGAATGCGCAGACGCAGGAAGTTTCATTCCAGAGTTCCGGAACTCAGAACTCTGGTTCAGCAAAGACCTCCAGTCAGAAGGCATCCAAGCATACGATCAGCAATGTTGCTTCTATTGCACCGAAGATGGACAGCAGAGTACTGAATGCGTATGCAAGAATGGGATTTACGGTAACGGTTGATCCGAATGCCGCTTATGCAGGACATTTTGATGCAAGATCACGAAGCATCACGATCCAGGAAGCAGATGAGACAATTTATCATGAGCTTGGACATTTCCTTGCATTTATTGCAGGCAACGTAGATCAGAGCAGTGCATTCGCATCTGTATATAACAGTGAAAAAGCGAAATTCACAGGATATAACAAAGCATATGCAACACAGAATGCTGCGGAATATTTTGCTGAATCTGTGAAGGATTATATGCTGAATGGAGCTGCACTGAGCAGCCAGCGCCCGAATACATATAAGGCGATCCAGTCAGCATTGAATACAGTAACAACTGCCAGAGCAGATGTAATACTGAAAGCTTACTCTTCAATCTGGAGCTAATAAAAGAACAATTAAGAATTAGAAAGGCTGCCTGCCTGTGAGCAGGTGGCTTTTTTATGTTGCAGAAAATTACTTCATAATTTACACAGAATGGTCTGAACAGCCGACAAAACGGGTTAGTCATTGATTCTGTCACAAAAAAGTGATATAATTATAAACCAGATTTATATGTAAAGAAAAGCGAGGTACGCAAAAATGAAAAAAATAGAAGATTACGTAAGAAGTATCCCGGATTTTCCGGAACCGGGTATTATTTTCAGAGACATTACAAGTGTTCTGCAGGATGCAGATGGACTTCAGCTTGCAATTGATTCCATGCAGGACTGTCTCAAGGATACGGATGTAGATGTGATCGTAGGAACTGAATCCAGAGGCTTTATCTTTGGTGTGCCGATTGCATATAATCTTCATAAACCATTTGTACCGGTTCGCAAAAAAGGCAAACTTCCATGTGAGACTGTTTCCAGAAGCTATGATCTGGAATATGGAAGTGCAACTATAGAGATGCACAAAGACTCTATCAAACCAGGACAGAAAGTAGCAATCATTGATGACCTGATCGCTACCGGTGGTACGGTGGAAGCTGCAATTAAGCTGGTAGAAGAACTTGGCGGTGAAGTAGTCAAAGTTGTTTTCCTTATGGAGCTTGCAGGATTAAAAGGACGCGAAAGACTCGCTGGTTATGATGTGGCTTCTGTGATCAGATACGAAGGTAAATGATTCTGCGGCGGCAACAGCGTGAACAGTAATAAATAACGGCAGGCAGGTGGGAGATAATGGCAGATAAGAAAGAGAATGTACAGCTTGAAAAAACAATGGACAAGGCAGAACAGGAAAAGCTTGAATCCGTAAAAAAAGCAGATGCAGCGGTCAAAACCATGCAGGATTTTACCAGTCCGGAGGTTTTGTATGAGGAGCTGATAGCCAGTGTGAAGAAATATCACCCTTCTACGGATATTTCCATGATACAGAAAGCCTACGAAGTGGCCAGGGAAGCCCACAAAGATCAGAAGCGAAAATCAGGAGAGCCGTATATCATACATCCTCTTTGTGTGGCAATCATACTTGCAGATCTTGAGCTGGACAAAGAAACGATCGTTGCAGGTCTTCTTCATGATGCAGTTGAAGATACCTGGATGACAATAGAAGAAGTAGAGAAGGAGTTCAGTGCAGAAGTTGCACTTCTGGTGGATGGCGTTACCAAACTGGGACAGTTAAGCTATTCAGCTGATAAAGTAGAACTTCAGGCAGAAAACCTTCGAAAGATGTTTCTTGCCATGGCAAAGGATATCCGTGTTATTCTGATTAAGCTTGCAGACCGCCTGCATAATATGCGCACCCTGCAGTATATGAGACCGGAGAAACAGCAGGAAAAAGCCCGTGAAACGATGGATATTTATGCACCGATCGCTATGAGACTTGGTATCTCCAAAATCAAAGTAGAGCTGGATGACCTTTCGCTGAAATATCTGAAACCAGATGTATACTATGATCTGGTGGATAAAGTTGCTCTTCGTAAAAGTGAACGACAGGAGTTTGTAAACAATATCGTCAAACAGGTCAAGCAGCATATGGATGAGGCATCCATTAAAGCGCAGGTTGACGGAAGAATCAAACATTTCTTCAGTATCTATAAAAAGATGGTCAACCAGGACAAGACGATCGATCAGATTTATGATCTGTTTGCAGTACGTATCCTGGTAGATACTGTCAAAGACTGCTATGCGGCACTTGGCGTCATCCATGAGATGTACAAACCGATCCCGGGCAGATTCAAGGATTACATTGCCATGCCGAAGCCAAATATGTACCAGTCCCTGCATACCACACTGATCGGACCAAATGGACAGCCATTTGAGATCCAGATCCGCACTTTCGAAATGCACAAGACAGCAGAATATGGTATCGCTGCACACTGGAAATATAAGGAATCTTCCGATGGCAAACTGCCGGTAGATAAGCGCGAGGAGGAGAAGCTGAACTGGCTCCGTCAGATCCTTGAATGGCAGAAGGATATGTCCGATAACAGGGAGTTCATGAGCCTTCTCAAGAATGACCTGGACCTTTTTGCGGACAGTGTTTACTGCTTTACTCCGCAGGGAGATGTCAAGACTCTGCCGAATGGTTCCACACCGATCGATTTTGCGTACAGTGTACACAGTGCGGTAGGAAACCGTATGGTAGGTGCGAGAGTAAACGGCAAGCTTGTCCCGATCGAGTATCAGATCAAGAATGGTGACCGTATTGAGATCATCACTTCGATGAATTCCCAGGGACCGAGCCGTGACTGGCTCAAGATCGTCAAGAGTACACAGGCAAAGAACAAGATCAATCAGTGGTTCAAGAAAGAACTTAAAGAAGACAATATCCTCAAGGGCAAGGAAATGCTGACACAGTATGCGAAGTCCAAGGGATATAAGATCAGTAATTATACCAAATCACAGTTTCTGGAATCCGTTATGCGCAAGTATGGTTTCCGTGACTGGGATTCTGTGCTGGCAGCAATCGGACATGGCGGACTTAAGGAAGGCCAGGTCTTCAATAAACTACTGGAAGCTTATGAGAAGGAAAATCAGAAGCATCTTACTGATGAACAGGTCCTTGAGGCGGCCGGTGAACAGCAGGAGAAGCTTCATATAACCAAGAACAAGGGCGGAATCGTAGTAAAGGGTATCCATGATGTTGCAGTCCGTTTTTCCAAGTGCTGCAGTCCGATTCCGGGAGATGAGATCGTAGGTTTTGTCACAAGAGGACGTGGAATCACGATCCACAGGACGGACTGTGTAAACGTTCTGAATATGTCGGAGACAGACCGTTCCCGTCTGATCGAGGCAGAATGGCAGCCGACAGAGAACAAAAGCTCTGAGAAATATATGGCAGATATTCAGGTATTTGCCAATAACCGTACAGGTCTTCTGGTAGACCTTTCTAAAGTGTTCACAGAACGTAAGATTGATATGCGAACGATCAACAGCCGTACCAACAAGCAGGAGAAAGCCACAATTTCTATCAGCTTTGAAATCGGAAGCAAGGAAGAACTGGCGTCTCTCATTGAGAAACTCCGTCAGATCGAGAGCGTACTTGATGTAGAACGTGGAACTCCAGGCTGATGAACGATATATAGGAGAAAGAGTGCATGAAAAAACTGGAATTACAAAAATGCATTGTCGGAAGTGTATACACAAACTGCTACTTCCTCAAAAATAAAGAAAATGGTGAACTGCTGATCGTGGATCCGGGAGATGCGGCGGATACGATCGAGCGCAAAGTTTCCGAGATGCAGGGCAAGCCTGTCGGAATCCTTCTGACGCATGGTCATTTTGATCATATCATGGCAGCAGATGAGGTAAGAAAGAAATACAATATTCCAATCTATGCAAGTGAAAAAGAAGAGACAACACTTCTGAATCCGAAGGTGAATCTGTCAGTGTTTGGTCATGGAAGCTGTACACTGGATGCGGATGTTTATCTTAAGGATCTTCAGACCGTAGAACTGGCCGGATTTTCAGTACAGATGATCGAGACACCGGGACATACTGTTGGAAGCTGCTGTTATTATCTCAAGGATGAGGGTGTGCTTTTTAGTGGTGACACCGTATTTCAGGGATCAGTAGGAAGAACGGATTTTCCGGAGGGCAGCACAGCAGCAATCGTCAGAAGCCTTCATCGTCTTCTGGATGCACTGCCAGATGAGACAGAGGTATATCCGGGGCATGATGCATCGACAACAATCGGTTATGAAAAGAGGTACAATCCATTTGTATAAGATTGATATACTTTTTCTTGATAAAGAATTTGAACATGATATTTATGAACTGATCCGTGCTTTTTATCCAGGAAGTGAGATCACTTCTTCCTATGATGAGAGAAAGGAAGGCTGTGATCTTTATTTCCGGATCGAAAAGCAGGATGAGTCCTGCATGATCCGCTATGAGGACCATGAGAACAAAGGTGTGACAAGTGCAGAATTTGTAGAAGGGCAGTCTTCGGATGCCCTTGTTTCTTGTTCGGCGTCAGAAGATGCTGATGCGAAAGAACAGGCACATGCAATCCGTAAAGAACGCAAGGACATCGTGAAACTGGCACTGTACAAGTTATTGGTCAGCCTGACAGGCAAAACCCTTCCATGGGGAAACCTGACCGGGATCCGTCCGGCGAAGCTGGCAATGGGACTTATTGAGTCCGGAATGAAAAACACAGAAGCAGCGCAGGAAATGAGAGACCGCTACATGGTCAGCCCCCAGAAAACTGCACTGGCGATCACGATCGCAAACAGAGAGCGGGAAATCCTGAAGGACATTGATTATGAGAATGGTTACAGCCTTTATGTCGGAATCCCGTTCTGCCCGAGTATCTGCCTTTACTGTTCTTTCAGCTCTTATCCGCTGAAACAGTGGAAGGACAGGGTAGATCTGTATCTTGAGGCTTTGTGTAAAGAAATCAAAGCTGTTTCTGAGATTATGAGACAAAAGGGTAAAAAACTGGACACTGTCTACATCGGAGGCGGAACACCGACTACTCTGGAACCAGAACAGCTGAAAGTCCTGTTTGATTCCCTTATGGAACATTTTGACTGCGAGCACCTTGTGGAATTTACGATCGAGGCAGGAAGACCGGACAGTATCACCAGAGAAAAACTGATGATGATCCGAAATTACCCTGTCACGAGGATTTCTGTAAATCCACAGACCATGAACCAGGAGACACTGGATATCATCGGACGCAGACATACGGTACAGGAAACAGAGCAGGCGTTTAAACTTGCAAGAGAGTGTGGCTTTGATAATATCAATATGGACCTGATCGTGGGACTTCCAGGTGAGGACAAAGCGATGGTGGAGCATACATTAGAGGAAGTCAGACGGCTTGCACCTGACAGCCTGACGGTACATTCCCTGGCGGTAAAGAGAGCAGCGCGCCTGAATATGTTCAAAGACAAATATCAGGAAATGACGTTTGAGAACAACCAGGAGATCATGGATATGACCATGAAAACAGCCTATGAAATGGAAATGGGACCTTATTATCTGTACAGACAGAAGAATATGAAGGGTAATTTTGAAAATGTAGGCTATGCAAAGGTTGACAAAGCCGGGATTTACAATATACTAATTATGGAAGAAAAACAGCCGATCATTGCCCTTGGCGCAGGCGGCTCATCCAAACTGGTCTTTGACCATGGCAGACGCATCGAGCGTGCAGAGAATGTCAAAGACGTAACTAATTATATTTCCCGTATCGATGAAATGATAGAAAGAAAACGTGCAGGAATACAGAAATGGCTCTAGGCAGGAGGTATATACGTTGGAAATGACACAAGAAGAAGAGATAAAGTCCCCGGACAGGCTTCTGGAATTTGATCTGTCTGCCGAACTGAATCACGGAATTGCGGTCAGTAATCTTGCGTATGCGGTAGCGAAGGAGCTGGGGCAGGATGAGGAGTTCTGTTATCAGCTTGCCATTGCAGGAATACTTCATGATATTGGCAAACTGAAACTTACAGGATACATTAACGGACAGGAAAACGATCCGCTTCTGATCGAGGAACTGAAATATGTCAGGATGCATTCGACACTTGGTTATGAAGAACTGAAAGATCAGGATTATTCGGAAACAGTTCTTCAGAGTATCCTTTATCACCATGAGAATTATGACGGAAGTGGATATCCATCCAATCTGTCCGGTGACAGTATTCCCCTGGGCGCCAGGATCCTGAGAGTCTGTGATGTATATGCAGCACTGATCTCAGACAGACCTTACCGCAAGGCATTTGATGTAAGCAGTGTGATAGAGCTGATGATCGATGAGATCAAAAACTTTGATATGGAAGTTTTTCTTGCATTTCAGAGAGTGGTACATGATAACAAATAACAGGAGGACAGCATGGCATTAAAGAAAAAACCGGTAACCGGTATGAAAGATATTTTACCAAAGGAAATGGAGATCCGTAATTATGTGATGAACATGATCCGTGAAACTTACGGCAAATTCGGATTTACAGCAATTGAGACTCCGTGCGTGGAGCACATCGAGAATCTCAGCAGCAAACAGGGTGGGGAAAATGAGAAACTGATCTTCAAGATCCTCAAACGTGGAGAAAAACTGAAACTTGATACAGCAGAGTGTGAGGCAGATCTGGTAGACTCCGGACTTCGTTATGACCTGACTGTACCGCTTTCCAGATATTATTCCAACAATGCCAGCCAGCTTCCGGCACCATTCAAGGCACTGCAGATGGGAAATGTATGGAGAGCAGACCGTCCGCAGAGAGGCCGTTTCCGTCAGTTCATGCAGTGTGACATCGATATTCTTGGTGAGTCCACATACCTTGCAGAGATCGAGCTGGTCATGGCGACTACCACACTGCTTGGCAAACTGGATTTCCATAACTTCACGATCCGTATCAACGACAGAAAGATCCTCAAGGCTATGGCACAGTACAGCGGCTTCCCGGAAGAAAGCTTTGATACTGTATTTATCATTCTTGACAAGATGGACAAGATCGGTCTTGAAGGCGTAGCAGAAGAACTCGAAAAAGAAGGCTTCAGCAAAGAAAGCATTGATACATACCTTGGTATGTTCAAAGAAATTACTTCTGACATTGAGGGCGTACGCTACTGCAAGGAGAAACTGAGAGATGTCCTTGATCCGAAGGTTGCAGAAGATCTGGAAACTATCATCACAGCAGTAGATTCTGTAAAGAACGCAGATTTCAAGATCTCCTTCGATCCGACTCTGGTT
>ERZ773169.3085-NODE-3085-length-11007-cov-3.199598_pt1 | contig 11007 bp, 9 predicted proteins | sample MGYA00580536_ERZ773169 | MGnify/ENA primary metagenome ERZ773169 (study PRJEB29015, sample SAMEA2737814) | human gut metagenome | biome: human gut; feature: human-associated habitat; material: faeces | place: China | collected 2012 ...
TCTGCCCTTCTACTCTGACAAAATAGGTTTTATTCACATGCTTTGCAGGAGAAAGAAGTTCATGTGCCAGCTGTCCGTCATCTGTAATAAGGAGCAATCCTTCTGTATCTTTATCCAGACGCCCTACCGGAAAAAGTCCCTTTCTTCTGTCTTTCTCTTCAATGTAATCGAGAACCGTTTTATCTCTGAAGTCCTCCGTTGCGCTGACACAGCCTGTCGGCTTGTTAAAAAGATAGTATACATATTCCGGTGCAGCATGGATCTCCTGCCCGTTCATAACCACCTGATCTTCTTCTGTTACTTTCAGCTCCGGTTTCTTCACAGATTTCCCGTTAACCTGCACCTGACCCTTCTGTATGTATTTTTTTACCTCGCTTCTTGTACCTGCGCCGGCATCTGCCAGAAATTTATCCAGCCGGACTGGTTTTTCCATTAATCATTTACCTCCCATTCTGTTACATGGGCTGCCTTTGCATCTGCTCTGATAAAATCCGGGATCTCTCCGGTAAATGTCATATAAAGTCCGGAATCCCCGCCGGTGCTCTCCTGTCCTTCCAGAACCACTTCCATTGTGGCATCTGCATTCCAGATAGTCCATCCGTTTACCAGCTGTGATGGACGGATACATTTTTTCAGAGCTTCCAGCTGTTCCTTTTTATCGTAACGGACTTTATAACCGTTATCTGTTTCTTCAAGATCCGAAATGGGCTCAGTGTCGGAAAAAGCTTCATCATCTTCGCCGGCAGCTTCGGAGCTGAAGTAATAAACATCAATATACTCAACAGACAGCTCATCCATAGAAAGAGGATATCCTGTTTCTTCCAAAATTGCAAGTGTTCTCTTATATGCCGGATACACCAGAACGGAGGTAGACACACTCTCTCCTTCCTGAACAGCCGGTACATTCATTCCCCATTCATCCATGTATCCTTCTGACGGAATTCCCGCATAATCGAACATCAGCATTGCACATGGCTGATCTTTTACTGTCTGACCGCCGTTTTCCAGAATGTCCTTTCTCAACGCCTCTGCCAGCGCCTGACGCTTCTCTGCATTTTTCTCAAATAAGGTTTGAATATCTCCGTCACAGAAAATACCGGTGACCTCTTTCAGATACTGTTTGTCCAGCTGGAAAAATGAATATCTGTCTTCTTTCCATGTCTGCTCATCATACAGGGCTTCCATAAGATTCTGTGCCTGTGCAGAGGATACATTATAACCTCTGCATACACTGAATCCCTGTTTATTTATGTAGCGCACATACACGCGCCTTCCTGATTTTTTTCCTTTTTCATTCTGAAGCCTGATATCCTCCAGACTGTTATATAATGCTTTACTTTTCATCACCGGCTGATCCAGCAGACCAGAACTATTGTCTGAGGTAGCAGTATATCGGATCTTATAGATTCCGTCTTCTTTTTTTTCCACATTGCAAAGCTGCTCTGTATATGAGAGATTGCATACATTTACCACAACTCCCTGAAGATTGTCATAAGCCGGAAAATAACTGTCATATCCCAGAAGATCCATTTTCATGGTCAGCGCACAGATTGCCACAACACCTCCAAGGATCATAAGCTGCACTTTTCTGCGGAAAAATCTGCGAAAATCCATTTCATAGATCACTTCCAGAATTCCATGGACCAGGATCGTTCCCAGTATCATTCCGAAGATCCACCATGCTGTTTTGGATGAATCTTCCGGAATCATATAAAAGATCAGACCGATCCCCAGTCCGGATGGTATTGTGATCAGGGCACTTAAGACCGGCTCCATCCAGGTATATACCAGAGCTTTTCCGGTATTCTCTGACCTTCGTCTGCAAAATGCCATCCAGGAAAGTGCTGCCATGATAAACAGCGTGAGGATCAGTATCAGCAACTGCTTTCCAAAGCTTCCGCTGCTGTATCTATCTATAAAGCTTACGATCACCATAAGAGGAGATCCCAGATTCCGCACTGCTGCCAGAATTCCGTAACTGCCCTCGTACCAGGTATCAAAAAATAAATGTCCGCTTAACTGCAGCATCACTGCCAGAACGATACTGTAGGTAAACAGCCCTGCCCATGCAAGTGCTCCCATCAACATGGTACCGGTGCAGGCGATCACCAGCACTGTGGAAAAATACACCAGAAGATACATCAGGAGATGGAGCACCAGCAGGATCAGTGCCTTTTTCATAATGGAAAGGCTGTAATATCCTCTGGCTGCCCCGATGCATACCGCAGCAAATTCCATGATCACATATGGCACCAGATAATAAAGAACAGCCAACAATACTCTGTGCAGAAACAGTGCACTTCGCTTTACCGGAAGGCTGTGATAGAAATCCACTTTTCTCGGGGAATACAGATACCAGAAGCCGCTTACTGCTGCAAAAAATGCGGTTACCGCAGCCACAGCTGCTCCCATTGTGAGAAAGTCACTGCTCCACAGGCTGGAATACAGATAGGAAAGCTGACTCTGAGTATAACTGCGCTCATTCCATTTTCCCATCAGAATAAGTTCCGCTACCGGAAATGCAAGGAGAAATGCGATCATGGCAAATGCCGGGATCCATCTTTGTCCTTTGGAAGAGGATTTCATATACTCACTGGAATAAATTTTTGACTTCATAGCCTGCCACCTCCGTTTCGCTGATAAATATTTCTTCCAGAGTCAGTGGGAGCACTTCACAGAAAAGAGGATTTTTTGCCTGTATCTTCTCCATGATCTCTCTTCTTGTTCCCCTTGCAGTAATAAGCAGCAGGGAGCCCTGATGCTCTGTTTTCAAAACCTCCAGCTCTTTCTTTAATTCTTCTTCTTTCTTTTTGTCAGTAAGTACACACTGGATCTTATGGATGTGGAATTTCATATCCTCCAGATCTCTGGAAAGGAGAATTCCTCCCTGATGAAGAAGCGCGATGTGATCACAGATATCTTCCAGCTCACGGAGATTATGGGAAGCAATCACCGGCGTAAATTCACGACTCATGATCTCCGATGCAAAAATACTTTTTACTGCCTGGCGCATTACCGGGTCCAGGCCATCAAAGGTTTCATCACAAAACAGATATTTCGTTCCTGTACTGATTCCCAGGATCACCAGAAGCTGTTTCTTCATTCCCTTGGAAAAAGTGCTGATTTTTCGTTTTCCATCCAGATGAAACTGCTTCATCATTGTCTCAAAACGTGCCTGCTGAAATCTCGGATAAATACAACGGTAAAATTCTGCCATGTCCAGAGCATTGTAATTTGCCGGAATATATGCATCGTCCGGGATGTAGAAAAAATGCTCTTTGATCCTTTCATTTTCAAAAACCGGTTCTTCATCCATCAGCACCTCTCCTCTGTCCTGACGGATGATCCCGGCCATGATACGGAGCAGAGTACTTTTTCCCGCACCGTTGGAACCGATCAGTCCAAAAACCTCCCGTTCCCCGATATCCATGGTTACCTTATTTACTGCCTGTATTTTGCCAAAAGCTTTGCTGCAGTTTTTTATCTCAATCATTGTTTCCCTCCTTATAGCATGAGCAGATCACACCGATCATTTCTTTCTCCCCTACTCCCAGAGCCTTTCCCTTTTCTGCGATCTCTTTCAGCTCACTTAAAGTTTCTTCCATACCGATCCGCCTGATCCTGCTGCTGTCTGTGACAAAACTGCCTTTTCCCTTCACCGGACAGATCAGCCCCTGCTGCTCCAGTTCCATATATGCCCGCTGGATGGTATTTGGATTGATTGATAATTCCACGGCCAGCTGCCGCACAGACGGCATCTTGGAAGATGGCTCCAAAGCTCCTGACAGGATCAGCATCCGGAATTTCTCTACGATCTGCTCGTAAATGGGACGTCTGTCCTGATAGTCCAAGAATAACATACGACGCTCCTTTCTCTGTAATCTGCGTATTAAGTGTATTAATTCTTTTAATACACTTATAATAGCACGTGATACAAAGATACGCAAGAAATGGTCTCTTAAATAAATATAAAATCTATATAAATTTACCGGCAGCAAAAGATTCCGGCATATTTTTACAAAAAAAATCTGTAATGGCATCCTTATACTATGATCCCACTACAGATTCTCTGTAAAGCAAATATTTATCTTTCACTCTGCCTGATCCATTAGCAGGCAGATATTCATGATCCACATTGGATCAGACAGCCCGGTAGCCACGTTTTTCTCCCCGGCGCGCAAAATACTGATATCCTCCGATCATCGCTGCCGCAAAAACACCATAGATCATCAGAAGGCTTCCTGCTCCGGCTTTTTCCACCAGAGTCTGGGCGTATTCACTGAAAATAAGTATCCAGGTATTGGCTCCGATGTGCATCAGCACACTGGTCCACTTATTACCGCCCATCTCCAGAAACCACGCAGAAATCCCTCCCAGAACAAACGCATACACAGCCTGCAGGACATTTCCGTGATAAATTCCGAAAAACGCCGCAGAGATCACAGCGGAAACCAGCACTGAAAAGTGATCCCGAAGTCGCAGATAGATCAGCCAGCGAAAGATCATTTCTTCTGCAACGGGCGCTATGATCCCCATCCAAAAGATCATCATAAACAAACTCTTTCCTGAGGTGATCTTCGTCATCGTCTCTCCATAGCTGGATGAGATCCAGTTCTGCAGAATCGCCACCAGCACATTGGCATACTGGGCAAATCCGGCTCCAGCAGCAAGAAGAAGCAGCATTTCAGGAATAGATAGCCTTTGTTCCTCAACGGAAGTCAAACCGCCGATCAGCCTTCCTATACGATCCTTCCGGTAAAAATATACTGCCGGAAACATAACCAGCACTCCGGTAAGTCCGGTGATCACCAGCGTATAACTATAGTACCTTTCCTGTGCGTTGCCGACATGCCCTGCCAGCCAGAGAAACACGGCGCTTCCGAGGATCTGTCCGATAAGATAATGGATTCCTGCCGGATAAAGCTCCCTCCACACTATTTGAAAAATATTCTGTCTGTGCAGAGGGGTCAGACGAAAAAATTCAGAAGTTCATCTGCGGAAGCTACGATCTGAAGAGGCTGTGCCTTTTCCAGTTCTTCTCTGCTTCCATATCCGTAAGATACAGCCACACACTGTATCCCGCATCGTCTGGCTCCGAGAATGTCATGTTCTCTGTCACCCACCATGATCACCTGGTCACGGTGGTCAGAAAGGCTCATTCTTTCCAGAGCTTCCTCGATCACCTGAGATTTGGTTACTTTCGGTCCATTGAGGTCCGTCCCGGCGATCACCTCAAAATATCGACTCAGATTAAAATGGTCCATGATCTGTGTTACGTAAAAGGTCGGTTTCGCAGACGCCACAGCCAGTCTGTAGCCACGACGTTTCAGTTCTGCCAGGGCATTTTCCACACCCGGATAAACGGTGTTCTCATACATTCCTTTTTCTGAATACCGTTCTCTGTAATATTCGATTCCCTTCTGCGCTGTCTCTTTATCAAATCCCGCATATTTCATAAACTGTTCCAGAAGCGGCGGACCCACAAAAACCTTCAATGGCTCCAGCTCCGGTGCCGAAACTCCAAGCTTCTCCAGTGCATACTGTACAGATTTCGTAATCCCCTCTCCGGATTCTGTCAGTGTTCCGTCCAGATCAAAAAAGATTGCCTTATACATAAATTCCTCCTGTTGTATAAAATAATCAGTAAGTATGCCTATTGTATCACTGTTTTTCTGGTAAGTCCATGGTTTCATAGTACAGCTTCCCGGATTTCACAAAACCCATGAGTTCTGCTTTCCAGGGATTTCTGCTTTTTTTCGGTAATTCCGCCAGAAGCTTTTTTCCCTGCCAGTAAAAATCACATTCTTTTCCATTGATCCGAAATGAAAGGATCTGGAACGGAATATCCGGACTGATCTCTATCCGTATCCTGTTACCGTCTGTTTTCATTCGGATCACCGGTTTTTGCTCTTTTTGTTTTTTCCTATCCGGCGTTCCTGTTGGTTTTGTCCGATAGTAAGATAATGCCGGATTTTGCTTCTTCTCCCTCTTTGATGCATCTGTCACTGACTTTCGAACTGGTTTTTGAGTCAACGTTACAGATGGACTTGCTGTCACTGTCTGTATGGGGATTGGTTGTTCAGTCAGTATTGGCAGTTTTGTTGGTATCGGCGTTTCCGTCAGTTTTTCCGCAGGTGTATCAGCTATCTCTACTTCTGCCGGAATAGTTATCCCCGGATTTTCATCTTGTCTGATATCCGGTTCCTGAACTTCATAGCCTTCTCCCCCGACCCCCGGATCTTCTCCATTTTCCATAAAGCTTTCTTCCTGAGAACGTACCTCATCTGTCTGAAAATCTAAATTCCATTGTGCAGACTCCTCCTGATCATTCTCTGATTCTGCCCAGGCAGCGGAATACTCCTCAGTATTTCCTTCTTCTCTGTTCCAATTACTATCATCACTTCCTTCTCCTGCATAGCTTTCTTCCCAGTCTTCCGGCAGCTGTCCGGTTCCTTCTCCCACATTCATATCAAATCCGCCGGTATCAAAACTATCCATTCCTGACACATCAAATCCATAGACAGCAATGGAAGGGATCATCCAGCTGCATAAGACCAGCAGAAACAAAACAATAAAACAGGTTTTCCTACTAGGAATTTTCATTTCTTTTGGTTTTTTCTGATCACTTTCTCTTCTTTTTCTCATTAATCTCCTCCCAAAGCTGCAGATTTCTGCTTTCACTGTCATCCAGTAATTCCGCTTTTTCTTTCTCTTTATAATCTTCCCACAGCTTTCTGCTGGCCTCTTTCTGACCGGTCCGAATAAGAAACATCCCATATTCCCCGTAGGCCACAGGATATTCTGCATCATACAGAAGAAGATTTTCATAATATAAAGCCGCTTTTTCCGGTTCACACAAAAGCTCCGCATTCCATGCCAGCAATAGCTCAATACGACGCTGCTGTTCTTTTTCCCCATAATTTCTACTTAACCTCTGGAGTCTCTTTTCCGCTGCCATACAGCACTTTTCCCGATCTTTTGAGTCTTCCGGATACTGTCTGGCTTCGTAATACAAATCTGTTACTTCTGAGATCGCCACAGAAAATTCTTCCGTTTTCAGCAATCCTGCTATCAAGATCAGTGTTCCTATCAGAATCCCTGCAGCTGCCGCTTCCAGAAATCGTTTTCTCCAAGTGATCGTCCGATATCTGTTTTCCAGCTTTTGGATTTTCTTCTGAACCACTGACATATCTGAATATCGGTATTTTTCCTGTTTTCTGGTACATCGGAACAAAAACCAGAAAAAATCCGGATATAAAATCCACTGCCATTTCTTTTTTCTGCAAAGCTTTTCCAGGGTCTTCCCCAGAGCATAAATATCACTTCCCGGTCTTAAGTAGCCCTGATACTGCTCCGGCGCCGCATAGCCTTTCGTTCCTTCACAGATCTGTTTTCTTTTTCCATGATCGAACATGGCACTTCCAAGATCTATCAGATACAGATGCCCGGTTTCTGAAAACATAAGATTATCCGGTTTCAGGTCCCCGTAACAGACCGATGGCTTCCGACTGTGAAGATATTCCAATACTCTGGCAATCTCCTTTCCCAGAGCAAGGATTTCCCGTAAAGAAAACCGTTTTCCTGAACGGAGAAGTTCTCCCAGCGACTGACCCTTGATATATTCCATGATCAGATAACAATACTCCCCTGTTTCCACATAATCGATAATCTTCGGTATTGCAGGATATTCCAGATGCTGCATGAGTCTGGCTTCTTTTTTCTTTGCGATCGGTATCTCTTTCACTGCACGGCAGATACCAAGCTCCATATCTTTTGCCAGATAAAGGCTTCCACCTCCGCCATGTCCAATTTGTTCTACAATGCAATAACGTTCTTTCAGAACATTTCCGATCAGACAGATCACCTTCCTCTCATTTCTGTCAGACAATATTTATAATTACGTTTCTTATTGATTTGGGATAATCCGGTGAATTCCGGTTTGAAAAAAATCAGATAACTTATAGTCAGGCAGAAATTCGTGATCTGCCCTCGTTTAGGATAAGTCCTATTATAGCACGTCCTGTTCTTTTTGCAAAGAACTTTCTATATAAAAAGTCCGCCGGATATAGCAGACAAAAAATGTCTCTTTATCCGGCGGTCTGTCATTATTCATAGTGTTTGTATCTGTAAAACTATACCCTACATACGATCCGGTGCAGAGAATCCAAGAAGATCGATGCTTGTCTCAAGCACTCTTCTTGTAAGCTGGAGCAGCTGAAGGAAGGATTCCTTCTGTGCCTGATCCTCTTCGCTTAAGATCTTGGTCTCATGGTAAAAGCTGTTAAATGCATTGGATACCTCATAGATATATGCACAGATCTTATGTGGTGCTTTTTCTTCAAAAGCGTTCTCAACCATTGCCGCAAAGCCGGAAAGCTGAAGCATCAGGTTCTTCTCACTGGCATTGACTGCCGGAAGGATCTTACCTGTACTTAAATCTCCTCCCTCCTGTACATAACGGTTCAGGATCGACTTAATACGAACGATAGTATAAAGGATATACGGACCTGTATTTCCCTCAAAGGATGTAAAGCGGTCAACATCAAAGATGTAATCCTTGGTCGCCTGGTTGGAAAGATCTCCGTATTTGATCGCAGAAAGTCCTACGATCTTGGCAGTATCCTTTGCATCTTTATCTTTTACACTGCGATTCTCCACGATCTTGCGGTACATTTCCTCATTAATGTCTGCGATCAGGTTCTCCAGACGCATAACACCGCCTTCTCTTGTCTTAAACGGTTTACCGTCTTTTCCATTCATGGTACCGAAACCAAGGAAGGAAAGCTTGGTTTCCGGATTTACAAGACCGGTTTTTCTTGCGCAGCGGAATACCTGGATAAAATGCAGCTCCTGACGCTTGTCAACAACATAAAGGATCTCATCCGGCTGAAAGAGTTTCATACGCTCTACGATAGTAGCAAGGTCTGTGGTCGTATAGAGAGAAGCTCCGTCTGATTTCAGAAGCATACATGGAGGGATCTCCTTGGTATCACTCTCTTCTTTTACATCTACAACAAGAGCACCCTGATCCTCATAGGCAAATCCTCGCTTCTTCATATCCTCTACCATATCAGGAATGTATGGCTGTGCATCGGATTCTTTTTTCCAGAGGTCAAAATCTACATTCAGATTCGCATAGTTTCTCTTAAGGTCTGTTACAGATACATTCATAATATGATTCCAGAGAGCCATGTATCCCTGTTTTCCCTGCTGAAGAAGATGGGTTGCCTCAAGTGCCTCATTACGGTAAGCCTCATCCTCTTTGGACTTCCCACTGGCACATGGATAGATCTCTTCCAGCTCGCTGATAGTAAACGGTGCTTCTGCCGGATATTCACCGGTAAAGCTGTCATCAAAATATACCAGCTCCGGTTTCCGGTGTTTCAGCTCGGTGATGATCAGTCCCATCTGAAGGCCCCAGTCTCCAAGATGTACATCACCGATCACCTTATGTCCTACAAAACGTCCGATACGCTTGATGCTCTCACCGATGATCGCAGAACGGAGATGTCCTACGTGAAGCGGCTTGGCAACGTTTGGTCCGCCATAGTCGATAATGATCGTCTTCGGATTCTTGGCAGTCTCAACAGAAAGCTTCTCATCCTCTGCCATCTTATTCATGTATTCTGCAACAAATTCCGGTTTCACATCCAGGTTGATAAATCCAGGCTTTACAACTTCTGCTCTGGAAAAGATCCGACTGTCTGACAGCTGTGCTACCACATCATCAGCGATCATAAACGGTGCCTTGTGATATGCTTTGGCTCCTGCCATAGCACCATTACACTGATACTCACATAAGTCCGGTCTGTTGGAAACAGTAACTTTTCCGTAAGACGGATCATAACCTGCTTTTTCAAATGCTGCGGAAAGTTCTTCCGCCATCTGTTCCATAATCTTCTTCATGTTTCAAACTCCTCATATCTTTGTTTCTGTATTTTATGCTTATAACGTCACTTTTCTTGAACATGCGACTGCAAGGGCACCATAACCGATATGGCAGGCAACACTTAAAGAAAGGGGATCCATATGTATCTCCATTCCCGGAAATACCTCCTGGATCTCTCTTTTAAATTCTTCTGCTTCTTCCAGATTTCCTGTATAAGCAGCCTGAAGACACATCTCACCGTCAGATACGTATTCCTTAAAACGTGTTTCCCAATCATTCTTCATTGCCTTCAGCATGGCACGTTTGGCCTGCTTCTTGCCACGGACCTTGGCGTAGGCATCCAGCTTCTCTCCCTGGATCTGAAGTACAGGCTTCAGGTTCAGAACCGTTCCGATGGCTGCTGCTGCCGGTGTGATCCTGCCACCTTTTTTCAGATATTTCAGGGTGTCAAGTGTGATATAAATACTGGAATCGAGTTTCTGATCTGTAAGGATCTTCTTGATCTCTGCAGCACTTTTTCCTGCCTCGGCAAGCATCTTAGCATCCATTACAGACTGTCTCTGTGTTACGGAAATCCGCTGATTGTCCACTACCTGAACACGACCATTATAATCAATAGCAAGTCCCATTGCAGTAGAACAGGATGCACTCAGTCCGCTTGACATCGGAATATGAACGATTTCCTCATAATCTCTCAGAAGCTTGTCCCACAGATCACAGAGATCAGCCGGACTTGGCTGAGATGTGGAGATCGGTTCATCCTTCTTAAGCTTCTCATAAAACTCTTCCTGTGTGAGAGTTACACCTTCAAGATACATTTTTTCATTAATATAAAACGGCATCGGTATCACATAAACGCCAAGCTCTTCGGCCTGGGCCTGTGTGATACCGCTGTTGCTGTCTGTTACAATGGCAATTTTGCCCATTCTTTTCTCTCCTCCTGGTCTGTTATCTCACAGTTCAAAGAATTAATGCATCAGCCCCTGATGAACTAATTCTTTGAACTGCTGTAGAAAGCCATGATGTTAGTGTATCATATTTTTTTCTATATCACAATTGGAAATTTTCTGTGACCTTCGCTCACAAAAAACACCTCGCGGAATATTACCAGTGAACAG
>ERZ773169.3088-NODE-3088-length-10991-cov-2.685534_pt1 | contig 10991 bp, 8 predicted proteins | sample MGYA00580536_ERZ773169 | MGnify/ENA primary metagenome ERZ773169 (study PRJEB29015, sample SAMEA2737814) | human gut metagenome | biome: human gut; feature: human-associated habitat; material: faeces | place: China | collected 2012 ...
GTCAATCCCAGTATCAAAATTGTAGATGTTACTGCAATAATTATAATAAGTATATCTTTTATTTTTATATGAAATTTTTTATAATTTTCCCATATTATCCAAACAAATATTCCAAGCAGCACATACGCCAATGAAATCTGCCAGGCTGGATACATGGTCAGTATATATCCCCCCGCACAAATCATTATCACTACTACATAAGGAATTCTCTGCACGGAATTTTCGGTATTCATATATTTCCATACCATAACCATTGAAAGCTGCATAAAAATCAACATTTCAACTAAACCATTAATCGCAAACCACCACTGAACAACCGGTGCAAACGAGATCAAGAAACTTAATACCACTGACAATCTTTTATTTTTACCAGTAACCAGCATTCCGAATTCAAAAGTAACCATAAAAAGTGCAATCAGTCTTCCGCACCAAAAAAATGCCATTCCTTTTGCTATTGGTAAAAAAAGATATCCAAGATAAAATGGTCTGAATATCATCGCAATAAATTGAACCGGTTGTCCATATTCAAAAAATACATCTGTACTACCTGCTCTGATCGTATCGCTGAAATATGGAAACTTTCCTGTGAAATTATGATACTGCGAAAATAACATAGGTGTGGAAACAGCCCATTCATCTGTACGGATTGCCCTTGATACTCCCCATATTACATTATTATCATCTCCACTTAGATACCCACACCACATTCCTATAGATGAGCCATTTATTTCAAATATAATACCCAGAACAAACAAAACACCTGCTATTACAAATCTATATTTATAGATAACAGAAGATACATCAATTTTTCTATATTCTATAATGCAAAAAATAAAACTGAAAACAATGAATAATGTAATTGTATTCCCTTCTTGGAAAGCATGTAATACAGTATCTGTTAAATCAATGTTCAAATAGTCATTTCCAACCACCTCTACCATATAAATATATGTATTCCAAATAAGTGCTATACAAAAAGCACTTACTATTCCAAGCATATATTTATATGTTTTTTTCATACCATCACCCATACCATCAACTCCTCTATTTTTTTTCCAGAATCAATTTTCTGGTCACGAAATTATATACCATCACAATTATTGTAGCTGCAATTTTCGCTATCATATAAAAAATCTTTAATTTATCCACGCATAACCACATAATTACCTGATTAATTCCAAGTCCAATAATACTTAAGCCAATAAAAATCAAGCATTCTTTTACTTTATTATTTTTTTTGTCTGTTTCAAATACATATTTCAGGCTTAAAATATAATTTACAATAACAGATACCGAAAAAGAAATTCCTGAAGATATCAAATAATTTATACTTATTACTTCAGTCAGAAAAATCAGCAAACCATAATCTATAACAAAACACATTCCTCCTACTATACCAAATTTTATTATTTGCTTAATCAGATTAATCATTTAATCGTTTTTCTCCTTTCAACATATCAATAATTATTGCATCGAAATCCTCAGCTTTTATCTACTTAACAAAAACAGCAAACAAAGTGATCCAAGCCATTTACATTCTCAGATCACTTTTAATCATTAATATATACTTTCTTTATTCCAATTTTACCATATCTTGCGCAACATTGTATTGTGTACCTGTACCGTCGATCATATATACATGAATATTATACATCCCTTTATTTTTTGTTTTCTTTTTCACATTAACTTTTCCTGTCCATTTTCCATCATCCTGAACAGCTAGCGGAACCCATTGTAAATCACTTTGATCCCGGTTACTCCACACTGCTGCACTTGCCGACTGTACACCATTTTTCATATTTTTCAAATCATCAACTGATATTTTTATTTTGTACTTTTTGTCTGCAATATGTTGTTCTTTTGTTTTTATTTGTGCCTCTGGACTTTCTTCTTCATTCTGTTCATCGTTATCTTGCTCTATTACTTTACCTTTATTTATATTTGCCATTTTATGCATTAGTTTCGATTGCTTGGATAACTCGATTTTTTCTTTTTCTATTCCATATTCTTCACTTAACGTTTGTCTATCTGAAAACAAATTTGTTCCAAGTCCCAATCTGTCTCCCACTATCTCTGCTCCCAATGCTGCTATTGTTGTAGGAAAATTATCAAATGTCGTATAAACTCTTCTTTTTTCACCACTACTTGCTACTGCCGGATTAATATATGTTGTATACACTTTTCTATCATAATCTGTGTCAACATCTTCGCAAAAATCACTATCCATAGTTAAATGATCCCCGGATATAACAATCGTTGTGTTCTGCGCGAAACTTTGTTGTTCAACCCAGTCAACAAACTCTTTCACCTGTTTACTCGAACATGCCATAACATTCGCATACTGATTTTTTCCAAAAGTATACGGGCATTTTTCACATATATACCCGTCCTCAAAATGTGTATCTACTGTAAGCATTGTCAGATTAAACGGAGTATCCTGTTGTGACAATTCTGTCAGTTTATTTTTTGCAAACTCAAATAATTTTTCGTCTTCATATCCCCACCAGACTTTATAATCTTCTGGAATCCATCCATTTTCAATCGCATAATTATAATCCAGGATATCATAATCGCCATGTTCTTCAAAATATAATCTTCTTCCACCAAAAGTTGCATCAGATCCAATTAAAAGTGTTTGTGAATACCCTTCTTTTTGTAAAATATCGCCCAAAGTAGTGGTGTCTTTAAAGAAAGTATCCTGTGTATCCATCGCATTATCATCAATAGAAATACTTAAAGGTAATCCAGAAGTCTGCGCAAACATTGCTCCCATTGTCCACGTAGCCCCCGGCATAGCGTATCCTCCATTTAATTTTTTACTTTTTCCCGAAAAATCCTCATTAGCCTGTGCCAATTCTGTAAGTTCAGGTATAACATTCTTTTTAAATGCACCTCCATTTTCATTATCGGAATATGTTGCTTCCATCGACTCTAAAAAAATATATATTAAATTTCTTTTCTGCTCAGGAAATGAAACATTCGTTGTAGACGGATCTGCATAATTATCATCAATAAATTCAGAATATGTATGCTGGCCTTTCAAATATTCACCGATATTTAACTTGTGCCATGTGACAGCTACTGCCGTTCCAATCACAACAATTCCCATCAAACATATAACAATCATCATTTTGTTTATGTTTTTCTTTTTTAGACTGCAAATTACCCAAATAGCAACCACTGCAGCCAAACAAATTACTGCCGGAACGACACATTTAAGGCAATACGCTTTTATCATATCCGTATTGGTGCCTTCCAGAGATGTCGTTAAATGAAACACCAACTCATCCATTGTCAGACTTGTCCATGTATCAAACATCCATTTAGCACTAAAAGCAAGTAACACTGACACTACCATCAATAAACTGCTTAAAATTATTCCTATATATTTAAATATCTTATGTTTCTTCATTATCTTTTCGGGAACGTCTCCTAAACATATCGTTTTGGCCCATTCATTCTCCTCTTTCACCCTTACATCTGTATAAAATCTTACTCTCCAAGCCCGCTCTCAACCGCATCCACCATTGCTTTCATGGCCTCTTCTTCATCTTCCCCGTCGCAGATAAGCTCGATTTCATCTCCCGATTTCACGCATGCTCCAAGGACACTCAATACACTTTTCGCATTTGCTGCAGTGTCATCGTTATACATGAATTCTACTTTGCATTTGTATCTGCTTGCTATGTTACAGAACATCCCTGCAGGTCTGAGATGTAGTCCCGTCGGATTTGTTATTGTAACTTTCTGTCTGATCATAATGTATTCTCCCCATTTCTGTCTGTTATTCGCTCTGGCCGTTCTGATTGTTTTCATCTGTCTTTGTCTGACTGCTGTTCTGGCTTTCACCCTGTGTTTTACTGCTCTGCTTTGAATTTTCAAGTGTGATCTCCACATTCACTTCATTCACAAGTGTGCAGCCATCCGGCAGTTCGACAGACACCGGAACAGTATATGTACCAGGCTCTGTATAATTCTTAAGATCAATGCTGACTTTCTTCGCAGGTGAGAACAGATTCAACACATCATTCGGTCCCTTCACCTGTATCTCCAGATCAACGGTAGATCCGTAATTGATGCTCAGTCCGTCCGCTATATTCTCCAGGATGATCGATCCTGTCGATATCTCAAAGCTCTTTGTTCCCGGCTGTTGTACCTGGATGGATATTACCACCTTATTCGCATTCTCTTCCGCAAGGGATACACCGCTCGGAAGATAAGATGAGATATCAATGGTCTGCTCCGTTCTCTGTGTCAGTTCTTCCAATTTCAGGGCACTCGGTGGAATATCGATCTCCGAGATCTCGGCAAGCGTACTCTTATCACCTGTCACTTCCACTTCCTGCGGTTCTACCGTGATCTTGCCAAGTTTATACCCTTCTGCTGCCGACACCTCTGATGTATCCACTTTAAGCGGCACGCTTTTCACCTGAAGCAGTTCTACCTCAACACTGACACCTTCTTTTCCAAGGTTGTTTGCAAGAAGTGTCTGGTCGATCACATTATTATTTGCATCATACAGTACCAGTTTTGCTTCTACCGTCTCATCTTCAGATAATCCGGATACATTTGCTTCTGCTGTTACTTTTGCAATATTGTTAATGATTCTCTTCGGTCCGCGAAGTGTTACTTTTTCCGGAAGTGCTTTCAGACTTCCTACTTCATATCCGTTTCTTACCGTTCCTGTTGTTGTCGGTGTGATTGGGAAATTATTCTTCGCTTCCTCATCTATCTGAATCTGCAGATTTCTTGGATTTGCCGTTGCCTTTTCATATTTTCCTGTATATCCTTTGACCGTCACTTCAATCGGCACCTGTGTACGAAGCGTCAGTTCTTTCATGTTCGCTGTCGCAACAATATCCTCTGCCCTGATCTTATCCAGTACCGACCGCTGTGCTGTAACTGTTACATTAATCTCCTGCGTGTTATCCACGATCTGATACGTATTATTATTATCCGTAATCACTTCTTCATGCGTTACCTGCACCGGGATATTGGAAAATGTCTTGTCATCCACCGGGTCATCGATATTCACTACAACCAGCCATAAGAATGCCGCAATCAGGAAAGCCAGTATTTTCAGCGCAAGATTGTTAGTTATTCTTTTTCGCATGCTTCCGCCATCCTTTCCACATTGCCTTTATTCTGTTGGTTTCACTGCTCTTATGCTGTACCTCTTCCAGCTTCACACGAAGTTCTGCTTCATTGATACTTCTTGTAAGCTCTCCTCCCTGTGCGACTGACACAGCTCCTGTCTCTTCTGATACCGTAATGACCAGTGCATCACTGACTTCGCTCATTCCTACTGCCGCACGGTGTCTGGTGCCCAGATCCTTGCTGATCCCCATATCCGAGAGAGGAAGATAGCAGGTCGCCGAGACGATCCTGTCACCTCTTACGATGATCGCACCATCATGAAGCGGTGTATTATGTTCGAAGATATTGATCAGCACCTGACTTGATACCAGACAGTCCATCTGGATTCCGGTGCTTTCATATTCCGTAAGCCGTATTGCCTGTTCTACGACGATCAGAGCCCCTGTCTTGACTTTTCCCATGGCAAAGCATGCACGGATAATATCCTCTCTTGTTTCTTCACTGAAACGTATCTCCCGGTTCTGTTCAAAAGGAACAACTGATGTCAGGAATTGCTTCTCTCCAAGCTTTTCCAGTGCCCTCCGCAGTTCCGGCTGAAATACTACAATTGCCGCTGTAGCCATGACCGTCAGTGAATTTCTCGCGATGAACAGGATCGTATGCATCTTGAATATAGCTGCGAGAAGAATAAAGCCCGCAAGTACAATGATTCCTCTGAGCAGCATCCATGCTTTCGTATTCTTTATCCATATGATGATCTGATAGATCAGAAAAGTGAGGATCAGAACTTCTATGATATCTGTGATATGCACTCTCGGAATATAAAGTCCAATTCCATATTTATCAATAAAATCTGCAATTGTCTGTCCCATTCCTCTCACCTCCCTGCATGGTTTTTAATGATTTTTTCTGTCTTTCTATCTTTTTCTGCGGTTGCCTGCATGAAATTCATTTTCCAGACTCTGTGTCAGAAGCATCTTATCTACATCTTTCATGTCATGTTTCTTCGGTGCCGGTCCTCTCTTCGGCGAATGCTTTCTTGCCTGACTTGCCCGGATCTGTGCCGGACTTCTGTAGTCTGCATCACCATATGACGGCTTCCGTTCTGTTTCTCTTTTCTGTCCATGTCCCGCATGTACTTCCAGATCGATGGCTTTTGTCTCTTCTTCCGCCGTATCCTGCGACAAACGTTTTACCGCTTCTGCATCGATGATCTCCGTCTCCTGACGTTCATTGATCTTCTTCACAGTCTTCTCCGGCGTTGTCATGGCAACCTTCGGTATTGCTTTTACATAGTAATAATATTCATCGTCTTCAAACTGCAGACGTTCACTTCTTGCATAATCTACCGAGAACAGGAATAATTCCAGCACAAGTCCTGCAACGGCTGCCACAATATTTCCTATGATCAGCGGACCATAGGAGGTGTTTACGCCCAGTGCAATACTTCCCATTGCCGTTACGACCACATTGGCAATTGCTCCCGCAATAATCCCAATCTTCCAGGCATGATCCAGTTCCTGTCTGCGAATGGTATAAATGATAAAAAATCCAATGATAAATGCAACTATGTAGAGCCACATTTCTTTATTCTGGAACACTTTCTGTACGTATGTGCTGATCTCGGCAAGCATTGCCTTACTTCCGGACGTCTTAGATGCCGCACTTATTTTCTTAAGATATTCCATCATATAATATACAACAGTTCCACATCCCATCGGTACAAGACTTACCGGTGTATAGATCAACGCACATGCAACCGGTACCACAAACGGTATCTTAAGTGCAAATGCAATCGGTGTCAGAAGCACAACAAATGCCATCTTCGGTGCCAGTCTGATATAAAATATATACATGATCAGGAAGATCAGTGCAGACACTGCGAATATGCCTATGGACGCTGCCAGTGTATGTGCAAGCAGCAGTATCGTTGCAAGCACCACCATAACCGCAGGTGGAAGGAAAGTAGCAACCACAGCCAGCCCCAGAGAGATCACCGGTGAGGAAAGTGATTTCATAAATCCTGTATTCTGATTGATCATTGTAAATGTTATCATTGCCAGTATGAACTGAAAGGCTTTATCAAATGACTTGGAATGCTTCCCATAAACCGCTTCTATTCTTTCACGTATTACATATATATTGTCCATCTATCTTTTCTCCTTTTCATACATTTTCAGCAGTTGAATCAGATTATGATTATACTTTTTCACTCTTTTCCTTGCCTTTTTGTGTTTCTCATTATAAATGTGACTGGCAATTCCGCAATATACGATCACCACACCCACATAGCCTGCCAGAATGATCAGAAAAAGGAACAGGATCAGACCATTCGACATATTACTCATTATATCCTCCACACCGGCCAGTAAAAGCAGCGCCACCAGACACACATAACCGACTGATACGCTCAGAAATGCATATATAACGTGCAGGCTTGCATAATCTTTTCTATAATAGGAACTGATCTTAAAATCTTCTTTTCCATAAGTCTCTTCATAGAGAGCAAGCTTTGTCATTAATTTTACTTTTCTCTCATCTAACATATATCCACCTCAACATGATATTAATTCCATAAAAACATCATTTTAAGTATAACAAATATCAGTACCCTTGTCCAATACTTATAGTTAAAAAATAAACCTTCTCCACGCCTTTTTCCTTTAATGCTTTTGCCGCCGCATCCAGTGTATTGCCGGTCGTATATATGTCATCCACCAGCAGCACCTTCCGGACAGGGCGAAATGCCGATGTTACCGCAAATGCATTTTTCAGGTTCTTTTTTCTCTCATTATGTCCAAGTTTCTTCTGCGGACTGGTCTTCTTTCTTCTTGCCAGGCTTTTACTGTCCACCGGAATGCACAGCATCTTTCCCAGGTTTTCCGCAAGAATCTGTGCCTGATTATAACCCCGTTTTCTACGTCTCGCCCGGTGCAGCGGGACCGGTATGATCACATCCGGGTTCCATCGCCGGATTTCTTTCTGAAAATTTTTCACGAGTTCCTGACTGTACAGTTCCCCGTATCTTCTCTGATTGTGGTATTTGAACTGATAGATAGATTGATTCACAGGAGCTTTATGATTCCATAAGCTTAATCCCTGCTCATAATAATGATGTGTATGCATACAGTCATAACAGTATTCCTTTTCCATACTACGGATCTGCTTGCCGCATTGCATACACCTTGGTTCTCTGATTCTTAAGAATTCCAGCCTTTCCCTGCATTCTGTACAGATGCCCTCTTTACAGACTTTCTGACAGAATGGACAGGTTTCCGGCCAGAACAGAACAATTATATTTTCTTTGATATCTTGTATGATACTTTTATTCATTAAATTCTCGGATTCGCTCTCCGAGACTCGTATTGCGGTTCTGCTGGTTTGTGTTTTGTATCATCTCCTGGAATACGCTTTCACTTCCGATCACCGTCACACATTTTCTCGCTCTTGTGACAGCTGTATAGAGCAGATTTCTATAATAAAGCTGTCTTGGTCCCTGTAACAAAGGAATAATGACTGCAGGATATTCGCTTCCCTGCGCTTTATGGATTGTGATCGCATAAGCCAGTTCCAGTTCATCCAGCAGATTGTATGGATATTTTACCTGCTTCTTTTCATCATATTCGACCGTCACGGTCTCTTCATATGTATTGATCTTTTTGATGATCCCCATATCCCCGTTAAATACACCGATCCCTTTATCGATTGTCATTCCGTACCGGGTGGTGATCTCCCACTCAAGCTGGTAATTATTCTTGATCTGCATCACCTTATCCCCCTCACGGAACAGATGATCTCCATATTCTTTTTCCTGTTTGCCAGGCTTCGGCGGATTCAGATATTCCTGCAGGATCTTATTGATCCGTTCCACTCCGAGCAGGCCCTTTCGCATCGGCGTCAGAACCTGAATGTCTGCTTCTGATGCAGATACGAATTTGGGAAGTTTCTTCTGGATCAGTGTGATGATATTACTGATGATCATATTCGTATCATCACGTTTCAAGAAGAAGAAATCCATGCTTTTGTTATCCAGCACAACCGGTTCACCCCGATTGATCTTGTGGGCATTGACGATAATATCACTTTCGCCTGCCTGCCGGAATATCTTCGTAAGCTTTACCACCGGAAAACATCCGGATGAAATAATGTCTTTCAGTACGCTTCCCGGCCCTACACTCGGAAGCTGGTTCACATCTCCCACCAGGATCACACGGGTTCCCGGCACGATCGCATTCAAAAGTGCATACATCAACGGCAGATCTACCATTGACATCTCGTCTATGATGATCACATCTGCTTCCAGCGGATTCTCTGCATTGCGCTGGAAACCACCAACTGTCTCATCATCCGGATTGCCGGATACTTCCAGCAGCCGGTGAATCGTCTGTGCTTCACATCCGGTTGCTTCGGTCATACGCTTTGCTGCTCTTCCTGTCGGTGCTGCCAGATAGATGTCCAGTCCTTCACTTTCGAAGAAATGAATCATCGCATTGATGGTCGTTGTCTTACCGGTACCCGGTCCTCCGGTCAATATCATCAGACCATGCCTGACTGCTTCCATTACTGCATCTTTCTGCATCTCATCCAGATACAGTTCTGTATTCTTTTCAATCTGATTGATCCTGTGAAGAAGTGTCACATCAGCTGCTTCAAAATCAAGATTCAGATCATGCAGCATCTTCGCAGTATTCAACTCCATATAATAATAATGGGAAGTATACACTCTCACCCCCTGCTCTGACTGCTTCATGACGATCTTCTTTTCCATCATAAGATCCATAAGATACTTTTCCATATCTTGTATCTGTACTCCAAGAAGGTCTCCCGTCTCTTTCAGCAACACGTCCTGATACAGATAGACGTGTCCTTCATTCACACTCTGTTGTAAGGTATAAAAGATTCCGCTGCGGATCCGGAAATCAGAATCTGTGTGTATGCCAATCTTCATTGCAATCTCATCGGCAGTCTTAAATCCCACTCCCGGCACATGGTCTGCCAGATGATACGGATTCTCCTCTATCGTGCGGTAGACATTACGTCCGTAATGCTGATAGATCTTTGCTGCCAGTGTTGTAGAAATACCGAATTTCTGCAGATAGATCATTGCCTGCCGCGTATCCTTCTCCTCTTCTACCTGTAAAGCGATCTCTCTTGCTTTCCGTTCACTGATTCCTTTGATCTCTGCCAGTCGTTCCGGCTCCTCTTCGATGATCCGGAAGGTATCTTCTTTGAATTTTTTCACTATCTTTCCCGCCAGAGAAGCTCCGACTCCTTTGATCGCACCGGAACCCAGATACCGTTCGATGGATACCAGATCTTCCGGCTCACATATCTCCGATTCCTCCACAGCGAACTGAAGGCCATACATCTTATGCGTTGTATAGCCTCCTTTCAGTCTTAACAGTTCACCTTCTTCAATATAATGAAAACTTCCGACACAGGTCACTTCTCCATCTGAATTATTCAGATGGAATACCGTGTACCCGTTGTCTTCATTGCGGTAAACAATATGTTCTACGTATCCTTTTATTTCTTCCATTCGATTTCACTCACCCGGATTCCTATCTGAATCTAGATTCCTTTTCTGTCACCCATAAACTCTACGTATTCTCCGGTTCCGATGGCAACAACCTTCATCGGATCATCCGCCGTCATCGTGTTGATGCCTGTCTTTTCCTCGATCAGTTCTTCCATACCACGTAACATAGATCCGCCTCCGGTCAGCATAATCCCTCTGTCAAGGATATCTGCGGAAAGCTCCGGTGGTGTTCTCTCCAGCACGCTGATAACAGCTTCTACGATCTGTCCCGTTGTCTCCCGGAGTGCTTCTTCTGTCTCTGTCGAAGTTACCGTTACCGTCTTCGGAAGTCCTGTTACCAGGTTTCTTCCTCTGA
>ERZ773169.3089-NODE-3089-length-10990-cov-3.816552_pt1 | contig 10990 bp, 8 predicted proteins | sample MGYA00580536_ERZ773169 | MGnify/ENA primary metagenome ERZ773169 (study PRJEB29015, sample SAMEA2737814) | human gut metagenome | biome: human gut; feature: human-associated habitat; material: faeces | place: China | collected 2012 ...
AAGGTAGGCCACATCTTCTTTTTCTCTGGATTCCGTCAGATACTCATGCTGTCTGTTGTACTCAACTTTCTCAAGGAGTGTGCCAAAAGATTCTGTTCCTTTGCCATCGAGCTGCCAGCGTTTTGATTTACCTGTCAGCGATACTCTTTCCATTACGTCCGCAGAGCCTACCTCCAGCAGCTTTTCAGCCTGCTGATGAGATATGTTCCCGCTTTCAAACAAACGCAGTACAACTGCCTTATAGGGCATAGCAAACATATCCATAAGCATCAGGACAGAATCTACCGTAACCAAATCTTTATCAAGCCCATACAGCAGAATCTGCTCATGGAGCAGTTGATCCGGCATCAGAAGAAGCCCTGCAAAGGCGTTCGCTTCCAAGTCCTCCTGCGTTCTTCCTGTTTCATCCCCTGTTGCCGAATCCAGCATAGAACCATTTTTTATATAGCTCTGGTCTGCATTTTCCACATAGCAGTAGATATGATATAGCTCATGCGCCGCAGCAAAAAACTGCTTACAAAGCGGAAGTGCTGTATTTACGCACACAAAAATCGTATTCTGCTTCAAAAAGGTCAATGCCCATAATTCATCATCATGGATCGGGTAACGAAGCATTTCCAGCGCGATTTCTTTCTTTCTGGCATAGTTCTGTATGACAGCAAAGATATTGTCCTTGATAACGGAATTGCCAACATACTCTGCCGAGAACTGTCTAACGATGGATTGGATTTCATCAAATTTCTTGGTTTGGCTTACAAAGAGGCTATCTTCCAGAACATTGTTCATCACTTATCCTCCCAGGGCTGCTCCATCTTTTTCCCATTCTCGCACACCCTAGTATGGAACAGAATCATATCGGACAGTTCATCCGCAAGCCGGATTCCCTTTCTTGCTTCCTCAGTTTTAACACGCCCCATAAACGCATGAATCACATTCGTGTCCACCGGCTTTTCCGGCATCTTCATCAGAGAATCCATCGACACATGAAGGTATTCAGAAATCTTATGAAGTTCAATCGCGTTGATTGCTCTTGCACCATTCATGATTTTGCTCATTGTCTGCTTGGAGACTCCAATTCCTTCTGCCAGATCAACTTGCTTTTTGTTTTCTTTTTTCAGTTCAGCCTGAATGTTGTTTGCAATTATCATATTTACATCCAGCATATAATCGCCTCCTATTCTTGTACTTATATTATACGCTCTCTCGCCAAGAATATCAATCATTTGGAAACTATTTTTGCGTTTCACAATATTTTGTTTCCGTTTCGGTTACAAAATAAGAGTGGTGGCTCTTTTTATGGAACCACCACTCTGCACTGTATCGGATTTTTAATTCTTCCGGCTTCTCTCCTGCTGCTGTTGCTGTTGGGGCTGACTTTTCTGTTTTCGCTCTTCCAACTTGATGTGCAGGCGGTCAAGGACTGAAATCCGATTTCCGATGATACGCGGTTTCTTCGGATTATTGTTGACACAGCCATCAATCATGTTGTAATTCTGCTCTGTGCCGGATTCTTTGGCACGTTCTGCGGTGCCATTCTCCAAAAACTTCTGATGATGCAGCAGTTCCGGCTTTTGTTCTCGAAGAAACTTTTCGATTTTCTTCATAACCGAACTGTCAAATCCGTAAATCGTCTGCGCCACCAAAACTCCGCTGTCGTGGAGAACAATGTCCGGTTTTTGCTTTTTTGTCTGTTCACAGACAAGCTGTACAAATCTTTGCTCCTGCACATTCTTTTCGTCAATGACTTTCCATGTATCTGTTTGGCCTTCTATCTGATAGCCACCCTCATTCAAAATCAGGTAGCTGCCCTCAGCTTTTGGTGCCAGAAAGCCATTGAACTTTACCAGTGCTTCTTTGTCCACATAGTAAAATGCGGTCTTTCCTGCCGCTGTGATTGCGATAACGTCACTGACACCAAATTTTCTGATTTTGAATTTGTCGGGATTCAGGCTTTCCATGTTTTCACGAATTTTCGCCGGGAACAGACCTTGCGATGCTTTAGCGCAATAACTGATTTCATAATTATCCGCAGTTATCATAAAGCCATGCTCAATCTGATACGCATAACTGCGGCAGCGGTATTCCCGATTTTTCTCAGCATCATTGATCTGGTAGATCATAAACATATCTGTTGCCATTATTTCTCTGCCACCCCTGTTTTCTTGTTTGGTTCTTCCGGCTTATACCATTCCAGTTCCAGCCCCTTAAACTGCAGCTCAGTCAACTGTTGCATCTTCGGGATCGTTTGCTGGACAAGCGCAGCCATCTCTGCATCCTCTGCCACAAGCGGCTGGATCTCCATCAATACCTGAATCGTATCCCTAAGCGTCGGCTGCTCAAACATCGCCATCAGCATCAATTCCAGTTCATCAAAGCGTACATTGCTCATAACTCCATTCCTTTCGTTTTTGCTTTCTTCGGCTTGTCCTGTTCCTGTGCAGACTGCTCCTGTTTCTTGGCTTTCAGATTGCGCAGAGCATCCAGAACAGACTTTTTCGTACTACTGCGTTCCTGCTCCTTACTCTGCTGCCGTTCCGCCATCAGCTTTTCCATGTCGGAAATAGCCTGCTGCACCAACTTATCATCCCTGAAATAGTTGATGGAGTTGATGTTCTCGCGCTGGACTTTATTGTTCACGACCAACTCATACATTCCAACAAAGCCGCCATCTTCCTCGATGCAGAATCCAATGCACTTGTCGGCGTTCATCCGTTCGGACGGAATCTTGTCGTAGACTTCCAACGCTTCTTCCATCGTCAGATGGTCGTGGAACTCTCCTGCAAACGTAAACTCTAAACACTCCGCAACATAAAAGCTGAGCGTTTCTTCCGGCGCAGGTCTTTCTGCGGCGAGTTTTTCTTTCAAAACCTCTGCCTGCTGTTCAGCCACCGCATCAACCTGTTCCCGCAGTTCTGCCGCGTCTATGACTTTACCCTCTGCCGCATCGCAGCCGAACTCTGCCAACAGCTCCGTCATAGCCTCCTGCACAGACTTATCTCCGTCCGTTTCAAGGATGCCGCCATCCCGTTCCGTGAAGTCCTTATTATATAAGGTATAGTCGAAACCATCGTCACAGGTCTGAATGTGAAAATAGGCATCCGGCAATTCGTAGGCCAGTTCCACATCCTGCACGGCTAAGGCCCCCTGCAACGGCTGGACAACATGATTCTGGATATACGGGTTATTCCAGCCCGGAACCGTTTTGTAGTCCTCCACAATGGTGTCAAGGCCGTTTCTGCACTGCAAAACATCCAGTGAACAAGGCAGCGGATCAGGATTTTTCTCCACACCCAAGGCTTTCATGTAGTGGCTAGGAAGTGCCTGATACTGCGACATTGCATCATCCAGATTGCCAAACCGCTTAATTTCAAGCGGAACAGCCTGCCGGTTCTCAACCACATAGAATCGCTTTACGAATGGCTGTTCCAATTCCTTCTGCTTCTCAAGTTTCTCTCGGTACATCGTCACAAAGCCATCCAGTACAGCCGAATGGCTGGTAACCACCCAATCTGCTCGAAATTTAATGATTTTCGCGTTATTCTCCGGAGTGCCGACCTGCTCTGCCCATTCCTTATTGCTGTGAGAAAAGCGGTCATCATAGTTTTTGTAGCGCAAGGTATTCGCAAGAATGTACCCCACACGCTCCATACCATACTGCTTCACCACCTGATCAACTGCACCATCGCCAAGGTACATCCCATCATAATTGTCCGCAATCGCTTCATGGATTGCCTGCTTACACTCGCTGTTCAGCCGATAGGATGTACGGTACAAATCCACCTCGTCACTTTCTTTGGCATAGCTGAACGGCTCGTAGTAGACAGGCACATCCGAATAGTCCTGCGCGCTGTTGTCCGGCACAGGCACAGCCTTTTCAATGATCTCCGATACCACATCATCCTTATTCGGCATATTCCATTTTTCAGAAAGATACTCTTTTACCGCATCCAAAAATTCATCATCGAAGCCGTTCCACAAATCCTCTGCCACCAGCTTGCCCTGCTCATTGACTGCAACGCAGGCCGCCATGTCACCGTGTTCCTCATGCTCCAGCAGAAAGAACTTCTCGCCACCAATCTCCGTTTCATCAACAGCATACCATGTGCCGATATGCCCCTCGACTGCGATGTGGTCGGAATCGCCGTGGATCAGCGCATCGTTTTTCTGCTGCTGTTCCTCCATAAACTCTCGCACGGTCAACTCTGCGCCCGTGAAGTTCAGCCCTTCCTCACCCAGTTCCAGCCGCCCGTCTGCGCCAAGGTCAAGTTCTTCAGCCATCAGGACAGATGCCGCATGGTTCACCACCACAGTTTTCTCTACTGTGACAGGCTGGCCGGGGTCATAGTCTGAACCGCGCAGATCATAGCGATATAAGCCCTCCGGCACTTCTTCATCCCGCAGTCGGCCATTGCTGAAAAGACCGGGCTTATCAAAGATTTCGATTTCCTGCAATTCTTCGTTCAAAAGGTTTTCTTTCTGCAACTCCATATTCCTTTCCTTGAAAAATTCCGGCAACTCGGCAAAGCCGATGCTGTCCACATAGTATGCTTTGACCGTATTGCCATCATTGAGTACCACCACATCACTGACCGACAGCGAATGGCCCGTAAAGTCTGCTGGACGCTGAATATTGAACCGTTCATAAATGCCATCCAGCGTATCCTTTTCCGTAAGCGGCGCGGTATAGATCAGGTCATAATCTGCACGGGCAACTATCATGCCTTTCGTCTGCACAAAATCTAGTCCCATGAAGCGGTAGTCGTGTTCCGGGTCACGGGCGGTGATCTGATAAATGCCGAACTGCTTTTTGCTGCCATACAGCAGCATATTTTCCTGTTCTGTCATATTTTTCTCTTGCTCCAAGTCCTTTGTTGCAATCTGGAAGGTATCACTTCCGCGCTCGATTTCCTCTCGCGCCCTGACAAGAATCGGCCACGAGCTGATGCGGACAAGATAAATTTGCTTACCTTCGTCATACAGCCGCAGAGCCTGTTCACGGTTTATTACTGTCAGCTGAAAGTCTGGACGCGCATACTCGTCCTCTGCATAATCTTCCCGCTGCTCCGGCAGAATCGCATCCCATGCGTCAGCCCTAATGCCGAAAATGCCATCGTGCTGCTCGATTCCCTCTTGGCTTACATAATCGCCTACCGTGCCATCACGGAACAGCGGATAGATTCTCTCACCCAGCCGATGCCACTCCCGTGCGCCCTCTTTCGTCAGAGGGAACACATCATCTTTCAGATAGCCGTAGTCGTGCATTTCGGAAAGTCCAATCATCCCATCCGGGAGATTTTCGATTTTTTCCTGCGCATCGTACATCAGGCGGTTGGCTTCTTCTTTGTCATCTTCGGCCAATGCCGCAGCCAGACCGCTCACCAGTTCTTCCGTTGCTGCCCGATCATCCAGCTTAAAAGCAAAATTCACGATGAGATTTCGCTGCTCATCATCAAAAATTGTCTTTTTCTGCTCCTTGTCGGCAATCAGCATTTCCGCATACTGCATTGCGGTCATGCGCTCTGCGCTCCTTTCTGCGATTGCCGCTTCCAGCTTTTCCAGAAAATCGGCTGCGGTCAATCGAATCGTATCCATCGAATCTTTCAACTCCTTCATCTCCTTGCCGCTCGCCCAGCTTGCCACATACGGAAAAGAGTAATCGGACGTATCAATGCCCAGAGCCGAGCAGACCGTAAATGCAATGCTTTCGGCTTCGGTTTCTTTCGTGAGCCTGTCTTTTTCTTCCCCATGCTGTTTCATCAAATCGCTGTTATGCAGCATCGCATGAGCAACTTCATGGATCATCGTCTTTATGGTCTGGCTCTCGCCCATGCCGACCTGAATGCAGATTTCTTTGTCTGCATCACTATAATAACCTTTGGCTTCCCCTTCGATTTCATCAAACCGAATCGGCACAGGCGATACCTGCTTGATTGCCGCCGTAAGCAGCGCATAGTCTTTGACGCTGGCCGTCAGTTCGTTCACTTCCAGCGATGGAATCGGTTCCCCATCGGTCTGCGAAACATCAAAAACCGTCGTCACTCGGAAGCGCGGAACCACATACTCCACCCGTTCCATTTCCGGCTCACCGTTTTCGTTCAGCACAGCCAGCCCCGTATCCTTGTCGATTTTCTCGCGTTCTTCCACTTCCTTGATGGGAGCCGGAGCAATGATCTGGATGCCCTTTTCGCCTTTTTTGACGTAACGGTTGAACTTATTCTTCCATGCGTTAAACCCTGCCACCAGTGTGGCATCAGGCCGCTGCATTGCGATCAGCAGCGTATTATTGAAGCTGTAATTGTGGAATTTTGCCATCGTGCGCAGATACGTCGTGTACATTTCCGAAGTAAAAATGTCCTTTACGCCCTGCTCCAGCCGTTCCGTGATTTCTTTCATCTGCTGTTTGCGGTCAACTGCCATGCAAGCCCTCCTTTTTCTTGACCCATCGTGTTTTCATCTGGCGCGGATATTGGTCGGCCTGTTTTGGTGCTTTTGCGCCGTTCCATTCCAAGCCTCCGGCTCTGCCCTCACAGGTGTAGCCGGCAGCTTTCAGGGAGCTGCCATTCTCCGTGTCCAGAATGTAGGTGATCACTTTGTTGTAACCCATGGCCCGTGCTGCACGGTACGCCGCCGCATACAAAATACTGCAAGCGTTCGGCGTTCCATCCGTACACAAGCGGTTAACTTCCAGCGTGTAACCATCGTCCAGCCTCCGCGCTACGGGCCTGCCGCAGATAGCAACGCCCACCAGCGCACCATTTTCCGATACGCCGATAGAGAATTTATGTCCTCGTGTCGGCTTATGGTGGCGGTGATACTGCTGCACAAATGCGTTTGCCGTTTTCAGATTGATCGGTGTTAATGTCAGCAAATGCCCTCCTTTTTCAAAAATGCCCCGTTAGATTCCTTGCAGAGATCTAACGGGGTTATCCTATTTACAGTTCCATATCGTGACTTTTCCGCTTCAGGGATTTCTGCGGCTCTGCTTGCTTTGCATGAAGCTGTGCCAGCACAGAGGATTTCCGTACATTGTCCGCAGTGCACTCTGCAACGCGGCCTGCGTAGTTCACAGGCTGACGTGGCTTATCTGCAACTTCGGTTTCGGTTGCATCCTCATCCACTCCCAGCGCATCCTCACTACCCTTTTCATCCATGTTGAGCAGAGCGTTCAGCTCCGCAAGGCGCGCAGATTTTTCGGCCAATTCTGCTTCCTGCGCGAAAGGACGTTTGGCTTCTTCCTTTGCCTGCGCCAACTGCTGTTCCAGATTTTCCAGTCTGCGCTCTACCTGCGGTAGTGTCCTTTCGATGCCTGCCAGCGCATTGGTAACACGCAGAATGTTACCCTGCGGGTCTTTGCCCACTTCCATAGAGTAGTTCCATGCGCCCTTGATGGACAAGCGGAACACCTTATCGAAGTTGTCAAACCGGGAGTGCAGTTCAAACGCACCGTAGCTCCCGATCCTGCCCTCGGTGCCAGCCGCTTTCAAAGCCTTGCAAGCCTCGATAATGGCTGCACCTGCTTCCTTGCGTTCGGTGTACACCTTGCCGCTGATTTCCATAGCAAAATGGTCTTTGTCCTGCGCCAGAAGCGGTTTTGCCGCTTCTATATCGGTTTTCAGGGCTTCGATCTGACCCTTTGCCGCAGTAATTTCTCGTGGATAGCGACGTGCAATATCCGATTCCAAGCTATAAATCTGACTGGTGTGGTTGGCTTTCAGCAGTTTCAGCTTACTGACCTGAATATCCAAATCCATCTTTTCCTTGATGTAGGGATTGCCCGTTGCCAGTGCCTTGATTTCGGCATAGGAGAGGGCCGTATCATCTACATCATCGCAGGCGCGGACAGGAGATTTGGAAGTCATGATCTGGGAAATGAACTTCTGCTTATTTTCCAGAATTTGCCACATATATGAATCAAACGTATTTTCCGTGACGTAACGATAGATTTTCACCTGCTTATTCCGGTTTCCCTGCCGGAGAATACGTCCCTCCTGCTGTTCTAGGTCAGACGGCTTCCACGGGCAGTCCAGATGATGCAGGGCAATCAATCGATCCTGAATATTGGTTCCTGCGCCAAGTTTCGGCGTAGACCCCATCAGAATACGCACCTGTCCGGCGCGCACTTTTGCAAAAAGCTCTGCCTTTTTGGTTTCGGTGTTATACTCGTGAATGAACGCCACTTCCTCACGGGGAACACCTCTCGCCACCAGCTTTTCCCGCACATCATCGTAGACGTTGAATGTACCATCAGCTTTTGGTGTCGATAAATCACAGAAAATCAGCTGTGTTCCTCTATCTGCCGCAGATTCTTCCCAGACCTTGAACGCATTGTCCACGCAGCGATTGACCTTGCTTTCCGGCTCATCCGGCAGCATATCATTGATAAGCCGCTGGTCGAGTGCCAGTTTTCTGCCATCGTTGGTGATCTTCAGCATGTTATCGAACTTCGGATTCACGCTACCGTTGCGTACAGCCTCGGCACGGTCTGCAAAGGAACTGACCATTTCTTCCTGTGTTTCGCTGGGTTTCAGCACTTCGTTGATGTACTCCGCTTTCGGCACAGGCAGATTCAGCATATCCGCCGTCTGCACATCTGCCGATTCCTTGAACAGAGAAATCAGCTCCGGCAGATTGAAGAACCGGGCAAAACGTGTTTTCGCACGGTAGCCCGTTCCTTCGGGCTGGACTTCGTCAAGAGGTTTTCGGTAATTTTTCTAAATTCATCAGGTTGTCCGCAAGGAAGTCCCTTGTGACCTCATGTCTGCACATATCCTTGAACATCTTTTCAATCGGCTTTTTGGCGGTTTCGGACTGCTTCACGCACACAATAAAGGTGGTTTTGCCAATCTGCACCGAATAACTCGAATTCTGATTTTCCATTCGATTTCTCCTTTTATCGTCATTTTCCAAATTTGGCTGGCAGACTGGCAACTGTGGGTGTACCATGATTTTCTTGCCAGCCAAATTTTTTCTTGCCAGCGAAATGGCTTATTCCATCCAAAAGACCTTTTTGCGGCCTTCCACGATCTTGCTTTTCAGGGCATCACCCAGTTCCCGCTTGGCATCCCGGACAGTTCGACCGGGGATGCCCCTTTCCAGCGTTGCCTTGTCGATGTCCTCACTGAGCACCTGCTTTCCTCCGGCAAGCAGGGTGCAGATCAAGTCTTTGGCTTGCTGGGTCTTGGTTTCCCGCTGCGGCTCAATGCCGGACAGCATCTCGTCTGCGGTAATGTCGTACTCGCCGACCCAGCGGAAGCCACCCTCGTCCCCTAGAGAGAACGCCAGTGACGCTCCCGGCGGGGCAAGAGAACTTTTCTCGTGGGTCAAGATGCGCATGGTGGGGTCGTGCTTCAGCTTGCCGATGAACATGACGCTGCGGACGGCGGCAGCAATGTCGATGGAGCCGAGGCCCCGCTGCAAGCTCTGCATTCCAGCGGCCTTGTTCAGATGCCCGATCAGCAAAATAGCGCAGCCTGTTCGCTGCGCTACCTGTCCCAGCCGCATGAAGATGGGGCGCACTTCGTTCGCCCGGTTCATATCCACGTCGGCACCGAGATACGCCTGAATCGGGTCGATGATGACCAGTCGGGCGTTGTTCTCGATAATGGCTTTTTCAATTCGTTCATCCGAAAGAGTCAGCTGCACCTCGCTGTCATCAATGACCAGCACCCGGTCAAGGTCTGCCCCGGCTTCGATCAGGCGGGGCTTGACCGTATCGCCCAGACCGTCCTCTGCGGTCTGGTAGATCACGTTGAAGGGTTCCATGCGCCCCATGTTGGGCAGCAGCTTTCCGTTGGTGCAGGCAGCGGCAAGGTGCATGGCAAAATAAGTCTTGCCCTCGCCCGGATTGCCTTGCAGAACACTGAGCTTTCCAAAGGGCAGATACGGCTTCCAAAGCCATTCCACCGGGGTCAACTCCACGTCGCTCATGCGGATGATCTTCACGGAATCTTTCTTCGGGGGCTCTTTCAGCACGATGCTTTTGAAATAATTGCGGTTCGGGATCTCTGCCCGGTGCACCAGAACATCGTTCCAGTCTTTCATGCAGGGCTGAATGCGGGTCGCGCTCATGGTGTCCGGCAGCAGCGCTGCCAGCCGCTTGCAGGCATCCTCTCCGGCTTTATCGGCATCCAGACAGAGGAACACACGTCCCATGTCCGGGCGTTCAGAAAGAAACTGCTGCAATGCCTTTGCAGACACGCCGCCCAGTGCCAGATAACTGTGCTGCTGCCAGTTTTTCGGGAACAGCTCGATGAAGGACAGCAGGTCGATGGGGGCTTCAAAGACCAGCAACTGCTTGTCAGTGCCACGGTGGGCAAAGCCAAACGCCTTTTCTGCACCGGCCGCATCCTGCCGAAACTTTTCCCGAATCCCACGGCTGCTTGCGTAGCGGGGATGCCCGTCTGCATCCCGCCCCACAAAGACCACGTTGTGGTGGGTGGCGTCTTCGTAAATATCTCCGGCAGCGATGAAGAAGTTCACCAGCGAGGGACTGAGTTTCCGTTCCTGCGTCAGATAGTTCAGGATGTTGGCATTGGTGACGTTCCGCAGCGGCAAGCGAAACGCCGGAGAGGGGGCGGGGTCAGCCTCCGGCTGGACTTTGCCCGGCTCTCCGGTCAGCATCTGCACCGCTTCGGGGAAGGACTTGCCGTAAAATTCCATCACGAAATCCACCGGAAAGCCGCCCTTGCTCTGGCTGTGCCGGAACCATTTGTTGCCGCAGACGGTCAGGCTGTCGTGGGCTTTCCAGCGGTACTCTTTTCCGCTGCGCACCAGCGTTTCGCCCTGTGCCCGGAGAAATTTTTCCAGATCCACCGCATTGGCTTTGTCGATCTGGGCTTGGGTGTAGGTCATGTTGCTTCCTCCTTAAAGCTCCTGTGTGTGATTTTTCGCTTCCGTTTTCTTTGTGGTCTGCGCCGCCTTGGCTTCTTCCAGCTTTTTCAGCACCGATTCCTTCTCCGGGGTCTTGCCGCCCGGTGCGGAAAGCTGCTGC
>ERZ773169.3093-NODE-3093-length-10981-cov-4.107633_pt1 | contig 10981 bp, 8 predicted proteins | sample MGYA00580536_ERZ773169 | MGnify/ENA primary metagenome ERZ773169 (study PRJEB29015, sample SAMEA2737814) | human gut metagenome | biome: human gut; feature: human-associated habitat; material: faeces | place: China | collected 2012 ...
AAAGCAGCTGACCTTGATGCAATCCATGACACTGTTCATGAAATGGCTAAAGACGAAGCAAGACACGGAAAAGCATTCGCAGGTCTTCTTAAGAGATATTTCGGCTAATCTACAAAGTACACAGAATATAATAAGGCTCCCCGGGTTCGCATACTTGAACTCGGTGGAGCCTTTCCTAAATTAGATGACTTATCTCAAAGTAAGTGCAACTGTAATCATTCAGACGCTAAAAAACGGATGACCTGAACATAATCAGTCCTAAAACAAGACCATAGCAGACTCTTGTTTATTTTCCTGTAGTCTAGTTTTCTTTAAAATCATATAATGGCATATTGTTCTCATCATATAAAACAATCATCCTAGCCGCAATCACCTCACCAGTTGCACCTTCAAAGCATAATAAATAATAGCCGTCACGGTCTAATGATTTCACGATATACTGTTTTTCCTGATTCCCAGATATAATTGTTCTGATCAGTTTCCCCTCTTCAATTCTCCAGGTTCCATCAATCTCCGGCCAGTTTGGATTTATGTCTTCACGGGTGCGGTAACTGTCATCTGTCGCGTAATTTCCAAGATGTCTGGTGTTGCCTTCTGCGTCATATTCATAAAGTTCTCCTGCACCAGTGGTTCCTCCTAATGCCCAATTAACATTATAATACCGGAATCTGCATGGAAAAATGGAGGATAATTCATCTTCTGTTAAAGTCTCAAACTCGTCTGCATGAGCTTTGAAGTAATAAAATCCACTTTCATAGTCATTATCCTCATCTGTATGATTCACATATGCTGCGATAAAATCAGTTTTGGATTTTATAACACTTTCTGCTTTTTCCAGATGCGCAGCCGCTTTCTGATCTTTAAATCTTTGTTCTTGCCCTTCTGCATCTAAAGGTTTTTCCAAATTATTTTCATCAATAATTTTTTGAAAATTTTCTGCTTCTAAAGTAAATTTATACTTTGAAGAACCTATTTCAACAATACAACGAACATCATTCCCTTCATATAAATCTTTTAACAGTAATTCTCCATTTCTTTCAAAACCAGTTTTACCCATTATTACTGGATTTACTAATAGGTCACTGTTATCTTCATTTCCAATTAATGTATACTCTTCGATATCCTCACCAACTTTTGTCTTCAAAATCATATTATCCGATTTCAAATGTGTAGCAGGCGTTTTATCATATTCTAATAGTCTGAATTGTACATTATATGCAGAAGTAGGATATGTAAGAGTATTACTAATTAAAGTAGCATTATCAGATATGAAATCACTGCTATATGCAGGAACGCCCATTGTAATAAATGCCACTACTGTCAAATCACTCTCAGCCGTCGCCGTGTTGCTGAAAGTTCCCGATACAACCGATCTTATAGCAGATTCACCTGTAGCATCTCCAAATTCATCAACCACCTCTGTATTTTCCCAGCTTCCGATACTGTCATCCTCTAAACCAGCAGTATCTGCTTCTGCATAAGCCTTTCCTACATTCAACGTAAAAACAGACGAAAAAGCAACCGTTCCAATAAGTATTGTTGAAAAAAGCGATTTAAATATATTTGTGCATTTTTTCATTATCCATCCTCCCGTAATCATCTATTCGTTTTTTCATTGCATTCATTTCTTTTTCAAACACTATCTTGCATTAAATTATTAACCGCCAGTCTCACATTCAGCGGTACGCCTTCTATTTCTATTTCATGTTATTTAGATTTTAGTCATTTTACTTCACAGTTACTTTGCAGGTCATTTTCTTTGAACCACTCTTGACAGTGATCGTTGCTGTTCCTTTGCGCAGTCCCTTAACTACACCTTTCGCTGTTACTGTCGCAACTTTTTTGTTGGATGATGTATAAGTAATCTTTTCAGAGGTGTTCTTTGGTGCTGCCACTGCTTTGATCTTGAATGTTTTTCCTTTGGAAATGCTCTTTGCTGCCGGTACTCGGGAAAGTTTCGTAGTCTTCACACTGGTAACTTTCACTGTTACAACTACTTTTTTGCTTCCGGATTTTACAGTGATTTTTGCAGTTCCCGGTTTCACACCCTTTACCACACCTTTGGCGCTGACTGTAGCAACCTTTTTATTTGAAGAGGTGTAAGTAATTTTTTCCGGGCTGTTGACAGGTTCCAGTGTCGGTTTCAATGTGAGTGATTTGCCTTTAACAACACTGACCGATTTTGAAAGACCCCTGATTGAGCTGGTTTTTACCGGATTCGGCTGGACAAATATCTCAATCTCTGCAATCAGACCGGTTGTAGTAGTAATTGTAATAAATGTATTACCGTATATTTTAGAATGTGCAGTTACTTTGAATGTACCGTTCTTCTTATTTAAATTGGATATTTTAACCAGATTTCCGAAAGAACTCACGCTTTTTATCGGATCACCTGATACACGGAAAGCGGTTGACGACTGTCCGCATTTCAGAGTAATCTGATCAATATTTACTTTAAGAACATTATTTTCATTTTTCTTTTCTGCAACCTGACCGCATCTCGTGCAAATACGTTGTTTTCTAATCGTACTGTGCACATAAACAGGTTTGGTAGTGCCTCTTTTGACCACATTGGTTCCACTTGAAACAGATCCATTATCACTCCATACCCAGTTGTGACCATATGCTGCAAATGTCATGTCTTCTTTCGTTTCCGTATCATCATCATTCGCACCGTTCATAAAGTTTTTACCACAGCTTCTACAGTGATAATAACTTCTGTTTCCTACTTCCGTACATGTAGGTTGTTTGTACTCAACATCCACTTTATCATGCTTAAGTTTCGCTACAACGATTGTATCCAGCACTACTGTTCCCTGTGTATTCCCAAAATCCTGACCGCAGTTGTCGCAGTGCCAGTATTCGACATTTCCTTCTTTTACACAAGTTGCCTTCAATTCTGTCTGATGTGTCAGCTGCTCATCAACATTATGGAATAAAAGTGCTGTATTTTTTGCGTATGTCTCTGCTGTGGAACCTTTTTTTCCAATAATGACCAGTTTTTCATTTTTTTCGCTTTCTGAGTTGTAACCGATTGCATGGGATTTTATTTGCACATTCATTCCCGTAATATACACTCCAAGCAATGCATTGCATCCCCTGAATGCCCCTGTATCAATACTCTCCAGCTTTTCCGGAAGAGTAATATTACCCAGTCCATAGCAATTGACAAATGCCGTATATCCGATGCTGACAAGATTTTTCGGAAGATGTATTGTTTTTAAGGCTTCACAGTTTTCAAATGCACTGTCACCAATTGTAGTTACACTGTCCGGTATCGTAATTGTTTCCAAACTATAACAGTATGAAAGTGCTCCATCAGCAATCTTGAGCAGACCTTCCGCCAATGTCACTGATTTTAATTTCCAACAACCGGCAAACGTGTTTTTCTTCAATTCTTTAATATTCTCAGGAATTGAAATACTTTCCAGGTTCCTATTATATAGAAATGCGTCTTCTCCAATATCTGTCAGAGAATCCGGTAATACAATATCAGTAAAGTTACCAGACTCAAAGGCCGATTTTCCAATACTCTTTAACCCGTTTGGAAGTTTAATGCTGAGGAAACCAGTATTGTAAAATGCGGAATCTCCTATCTCGGTGAGTCCCTGCGGCAGCACAATCTCCATCAAAGCAGAACAATTACGAAAAGCGCTTTCTTCAATTGAGGTAACACTCTCAGGTAATGCAACATCCGCAAGTCTCTCACAACCGCACAGAAGTCCTTTTCGTATAGTTTTTATGCCTTTCGGAAGAGTAACACTTCGAAGATCTGTACAGTCCTCAAAAACATACTCACCAAAGCTGGTGTCTTTTGACAAAATATTGACGTTCCGCACGCTCTCACATTCGTCAAATGCGTGATTCCCGACACTTTCCACAGTGGCCGGAATATTTATACTTTCCAGACTGCTGCAATGGTAAAAAGCATACTGTCCAATGCTTTTCACTGATATCGGAATATTCAGACTACCTAACTTCTCGCAATCAGAAAATGCTCTCTCTTCTATAGTTGTCACACTGTCCGGTATAGTAATATTTTTCAGACTTTTACATCCGTAAAACGACGAATACCCAATAGTCGTCACACCTGACGGAATGTTCACACTGTTCAGGCTTTCACAACCATAAAATGCACTTCCCGTACTTTGCAGACTGTCGGGCAGACTGACACTTGTCAGGTTCTTACAATTACTAAAAGCTCCGATTATTCCAAGATTTGTAATTCCTTCCATTATCTGAACGGTCTTAATTCTGTCATCGTTCTGAAATTGATATGTATCAATTTTTCCCGTTCCTTCGATGATCAGTGTTCCATCTGCATACAATTTGTACGAAACTCTTTTACAGTCCTCACTGTCAGTGAAATGAGAGCCGCAATATCCACTTTCAACTACTTCCGAACTGTAAGTCACAGTATCTTCCGCCCCGTCAGAGAACACATCTGCGACGTTTTCCTCTGTATCAGAATCTTCTTCACTGATTTCGATTTCTTCGTCCCCAGACTGCTCTGCATCCTCAGTGATCTCTACCTCTTCGGCTTCCAACATATCTGTCGCTTCGGACTCTGTACTTTCCGCAAATGAATCCTCTGTAGCTTCTGTAACATCTGCACTTTCTCCAAGTGCATCCTCATTTTCAGATTCAAAAACATCTTCGGACTGAATCTGAATTTCATCTGATGCATACACGGCCTCCATAGGCGCTGTCACACCAGATGTGATCATTGCCATTGTCATGATCATCGCAATATTCTTTTTCTTCATGTAAATCCCCCGTTCCTTTTTTCTATACGACCCATATAAGACATATAGATATGATTTTAGCATAAGTTCAAATGAGAACCCATTATCTCACAGCATATGATTTTGAATAGTTTTTTCAGAACTTTCGCGCATATTTCCCGGAATAAAACGAAACAACTCCCTATGATACAAAAAGGCTCCTGCAAAATATATTGCAGAAGCCTTGTGCTGCTTATTCGTTTATTCAAATGTCGCCTTTGCCGTATTGATCGTATGACCTGCTTTGTTTTCGATGTCTGTGTCATTTCCGGAGAATGTACTTCCTGCAAAATCAATCACTTCATTACCCGGCAGATTATCAATGCAGACAGCCGTTCCGTTTCTGGTAAATGTATTATTCAGATAATTCGGCGAACTGCCATACGACATAGTGGTATCGAATTTCAGACCGATTTTGTTATCTGTGAAGGTGCTGTCTGTTACATTAACCCAGCCTCCGGTATGTGCATAAACCGCTGTATCCCAGCCTTCAAAACTGCACTCTGAAGCACTTGCAAAGCAATATGCATCCAGTCCGGTTCCGGAACTTCCTTCAAAACGAATTCCTGATATATCGGCATAATTTCCGTTAAGTCCTTTCAGACTGACAGTTCCGGTAAAGGTAGTTGTTGTATCTCCACTGGTACTTCCGTTAATTTCCCAGGTATGATCACCGAAAGTGATATCTCCGTCATATGTCACCGCCGGAAGGTACAGATATACCGGTGTACCAGAAGATACTTCTTTATCAATAGAATCCAGAAGTTCCTGAAGTTCCTCTGTAGTTTCCATCGGTGTGTCCTCTGCATGATAAGTTACTGCAGGCAGTTTTTCAATAGTAAGACGCGTGCTTAAGGAAATTGTATCACCATTTTTCATTTTCACCGTCCATACAATATCGTTTGTACCACTTTCAGATGTAAAATAAATATCTGAGGTGTACGCTGCATTCGGAAAACTTTCATTATACATCGGCTCTATATATTCCATTTTCCTCGATCCGTCAGCCGGCTTTGTATCTACCCTGCAGGATTCCACTTCTTTTGAAAACTCTTCCCATGCCAGTTTTCCCGTATCCTGATCGAGAACATACAGCTGACACGGCAGAGCACTGTCCAGACCTTCCGCCAGTGTATCTGTACGTTCTCCCTGTGCATGCCCCGTCACACCGTCACCCTCCGAAAAGGTCAGCAGGACTTTATAAGTTTTATCCTTGTCCGCATAATCAATCTGTGCGCCACCTTCATATGCCTTCGGTCTGTGGTACATGGAAATTGCCACTCCGATGACTGCTATGAGAATCAATATTCCAATAACTGTCAACGCTGCACGTTTCCACCGTCTTGGCGTCTTTATCTCCCGTTTCTCCGTCTGAACAGTAGTACAGTGCGGACAGAATGACGCATCATCCGGAAGCGTGTGTCCGCATTTTACACATTTTTTGCTCATCATTTCACCCTTGTCTTTTATAAAGCCTCCATTAAATGGAGGATATTTTTATATCTTTTTTCTGGATTTACCATCGTACATCTCTGAACGATTCTGCCCATCCTGCCAGCGGCAAGCTTTCTTGATGGATGCTCTCCGGTCAGCATAATATTCAGTAAGACACCGAGCGCATAAATATCCGCACGTCCGTCTGACTGCGAAAGGCCATATTGCTCCGGTGCCGCGAATCCGGTCGTCCCCAGAATCTGCGTGTCTTCGTTATTTGCATTTTTGTATATTCTGGATGCATCAAAATCGATCAGTACTGCGTCTTTCCCGCGAATGATAACATTATCCGGCTTTACATCCCGGTGCACCACCCCCATAGAATGGAGCGCCCATAATGCCGCGCATAACTGACGACAGATCTGCTTTGCCTCTGCATTTGTCAAAAGTCCCCCCTGCAGAATCTCTCCGAGAGTGTCACCCGCCACATATTCCTCCAGAATCACTGTTCTGCCGTCTTTTTCTCCTACTTCCATAATCTGGGGCAGATTTTGACATGAAACAGAAAGAAGTTTCCGATAAACTTCACTTTCCCCATAAATGTGCTTAAAAATATAGCGAATACCGCTGTCTCTGTGTCGTACAAGTGAGACTTCGCCCCGTTCGCTTTTTTTGATCAGCGTGATCGTATCATATTCACTACGAACCGCGTCAAAAAGACTGTCATAAATATCCATATGCTCATTCCTATCACTATGCGGCCTGCATATTGTTTTTCAGAACCATTTATAGTATATTCTTATTTGAATGCACTATTTAGAATATTATAACTTATTAGCACTTATTCAGCAAGTATATATACTACAACATATTTTGACATATATTTTTCAAAATACAGAAATGTATTAAAAAAATTATTGTAAAGGCGCGTAATATGGAGAAAAAAAACACAGATGGTTTACAACAAGAACTTATGGATTCACCGGACTTAGAGCAGTTTCTGTCACAAAATCAGGAACAATTTGTAAATAAAAGTGTATCTGAATTATTAAATCATCTGTTTGAAAAAAAGTATATTTCCAAAGCCGCTCTCGCCAAACAGTCCGGTATGAGTGAGATCTACCTGCACCAGATTTTTGCAGGCCGCCGAAACCCTTCCAGAAACCGTCTTCTGTGTCTGTGTTATGGGCTGGGGGCAAGTGTTGAGGAAACACAGGAACTGTTAAAGCTCTGTGGAATGGCTCAGCTTTATCCAAAATTAAAGCGCGATGCTATCATATATTATGGATTATTACATGGACTTAGTCTCTTCGAAATCAACGACAAACTTTTTGATAAAAACGAAGAAACACTCTTCTGAATACCTATAGAGATATAAGTTGTCAACTATTTTATTGACTAATCTTCTCATTTGTGATCAAATACCAAAAATAAAAGCTATGGTTTTTCCATAGCTTTTACATTTTTTGTCCTGTTCTCATTTCGATAGCCACGAATATTTTTCCGGAAGTTTTTGTCTAAAAACAACCCCATACTCAAAGTTATCATATTTTATACCGTAATACTTATCTGCATCACGTCGTTTTGCAAAGTAAGAATCATAAACAACTCCGTTTATTTCTGTCCATGTATGAAAACTCTGCTGTTTCGTTCCCCTGGAACAGATGTAGACATCTTTATAACCTATTACCTTTGCCATATAGGCCATCGCACATGCATACGGAATACAGTTTCCTCTTCTTCGCATAAAAAGTTGATTTGCATTGAACGCATACCAGAATTTTCCACCGGAACTGAGCCTTCCCTGAGTGGCAAATCCATTCGACTGCATCCATACAAAACATCTCTGTAGTTTTTCTGCATCCGTCATGTCACTGGTTGTAATCCGGGCTACAACTTTTCGTGCATTCTGATATGCCCGTAACTCTGCTGTCTGTTTTTTATTGAGCTTTCTTCCGTCAGGAGCCATATATCGGGAACCTTTTCTGCATCCCAGAACATGCCCGTTTCTTTCTATAAAATATGTGACACCATGAGAAGTTATATCCTGTGTCTTCATAACACCTTTCGGCCCGAAATAATAATAATTTTTTTCTATTTTTTTGCAGCCTTTAAGATACTGTCCTTTTTTATAGTACTTTTTCTCACCATTCTGTACCGTGACCCAACCGGATATTTTGGTTTTTGCAGTTCTATTTGTTGCCACAGCAGCACTTGCACTTTCTGTCGTGACCGGAACAGCAATCAGTAGTGCACACATTAACATAATAAATATTTTTTTACATCTTTTCATTTTTATATCTTATCCCCCCAATTTATATCTTAGGCAATCTTCACACGCATCACCGGAGACAGTGGGTACACACCATATCTCACTCCGTAATTTCTGCTGTAACTTTTGGCTTCCGCAAAAAGCGGGTCATAAACACGGCCGTTGATTTCCGCCCATCCATGAGAGTTTTCATCATTTCTGTGACCATCTGTACACACATATACATTTTTGTATCCAAGTGCTTTTGCAAGATATGCAAATGCAGAAGCATCAGCAATGCAGTCACCACAACCGCGTTCAAAATGATCATTCGCATTTACGGCATACCATGCTTTTCCACCCTGACTGAAGCGTCTCCATGTACGATAGTATCTTTTCATCACCCAGCGAAAACAAGTTTCAAGTTTTTGACTTTTTGACATACTTTTTCTTGTATTCTTTGCTACAACTTTTCGTGCATTCTGGTATGCCCGAAATTCCACCGTCTTCGTACTATTCATACGTTTTCCCGTGGCTGTATAATATTTCCTGCCCTTTTTCCATCCTGATACATGTCCATTTGATTCGATATAATACTTGATTTTATTAATCGTAATGTCTCTTTTTATCATGTTTCCATATTTACTGAACATATAAACATATTTTCCGATTTTTTGCTGTCCGGTCACATATTGACCGTCACGATAGTATTTCTTTTTTCCATTTTTCTGTGTGTACCAACCCGTTCGTGCTGCTGATCCTACACTTTTTTGCGACACAGTAGTTCGTGCTGCAAAAACAGTTTCCGGCATTATCAGTGTTGTAACCAGCATTACACACAGGCAAACAGTTAACAAACGTTTCATTTCTCTCATTTTTCCATCCCCGAAGTTAATATTATATTGCCGAAGTCTTTGCTTCTATTTCATACTTTCTTTTCGCGCAATCTTACGTTTACTTTCATTGCGTACCTCATCCCGAAGTGCTGTAAGATATTTTGAGAATGCAACTTTGTCATTTCCATACGTCATCTGCAGATCATATTCCAGAGGAATCCATGTATCAATATCAGACTCATTGTGCTGAATTAAGGCCTCCAGATTATTTTCAGAAGCTTCTCGATCAAGTAGTTTTTTACTTCCATATTACTCCTCATTTAATGCCTGTGCCGCTGCACCAAGTCTGTTATAAACTGTTACTGCATCATTTATATGTGGAATTCCGGTTCCTGATGCTCCACCGGTAACCAGAATATATTCTGTACCGTCGATTTCTGCAAAGCTCGCAAGACAATGTCCTGCTTCCCCCGTATAACCGGTCTTTCCACCCATAATCTTACCGTCTGTAACTGCCGTATCAGACAGATTCTTAAACATGGTACTGTAGAAAGTAATTCCATCCGGATGAATATTGGTTCCCGGTGTAGAATAATACGGACTCTCTATAATCTCACGGAATGTATCATCTTTCAGAGCATATTTCAAAAGCACTGCAATATCCTTCACCGTACTGTAATGATTTGCATCATGCAGTCCGGTCGTATCACAGAAGTTCGTACCGGTCATCCCAAGTTTCGCTGCTTTTTCGTTCATCAATGTGACAAAATCTGCTTCAGAACCGGCAATCGTATCTGCAAGTGCAATACAGCACTCTGCACCGGAAGGAAGCATCACACCATAAAGCAGATCGATTGCACGGACAGTTTCGCCCGGCTGAAATCCGGCCTGTGTCGCGTCCTGCTCATATAATCCTTCAAACATCTCATTGGTCAGTGTGATCTCCTGGTCCAGATCTTTGAGATTTTCGATCGCAACGATTGTCGTCATGATCTTTGTCATGGATGCTGGATACATCTGTTCCTCTCCGTTGATCTCACCGATCACTCTGCCACCGCGCACCTGCATCAATACCGCATACGGACTGTTGATACCACTGATATCCAGCTCTTTCACAACAGGTTTACGCATCTGCTCGATCCAGTCAAACAACTGCGTTCCCATACCATAATTCCAACCGACAACCAGTACAAGTATGAGCACCACGATCAGCTCCATCGCAATACAGAACATCAGCCTTCCTTTATTCTGTTTTTTGCGTCTTCTCGACTTTGACCGCACAGATCTCCGTCCGTTCCCCGCATTAGAAGTCCGCTTTCGTTTCCTATCTGCCATAGTATTCCTTCTTCTTTCTGCAAATACTTTCCTCATTGTATCACATTACCATGCACTTCTGTAAATAATTTTTACCTTTTGCACTATTACATGCAAAAAAAGAGCACCCCATCAGGAGTGCCCTTCATTTACATTTATTTAGGCTAACTTAGCCGGATTAACCTTTACTCCAGGTCCCATTGTAGGAGTCAGAACAACACTTCTTAAGTACTGTCCTTTCAGAGTGCTCGGTCTTGCTTTAACGATAGCCTCAATCAGCGTCTGGAAGTTGTCGCTTAACTGTTCTTCAGTAAAGGAAGCTTTACCGATCGGAACATGGATGATATTGGTTTTGTCAAGAC
>ERZ773169.3096-NODE-3096-length-10974-cov-12.656012_pt1 | contig 10974 bp, 10 predicted proteins | sample MGYA00580536_ERZ773169 | MGnify/ENA primary metagenome ERZ773169 (study PRJEB29015, sample SAMEA2737814) | human gut metagenome | biome: human gut; feature: human-associated habitat; material: faeces | place: China | collected 2012 ...
TGTATAAGCGAGTATTCAAACCGCCGCGACTAAAGTCACAAATATAGTTTCTTTTATTTACTGAGAGCGTCTCCTTTGCTGCGCAAACTAGAATTTAACAATGTGGACAGAATTTTCTCCATATCCTTATTGTCGCTATTTTGTGCCAGCGCCATGACCTGTTTCAATTTCTCATTTTGATTTCCATCCGAATTATTCATAAGAGAATTTAAGAGAAAAAATAATGAGGGATCAGAAAATGGATTTGCTTCAGGAGCATTTTGAGTTTCAGCAGCTGCTGGTGCAGGTGGACGGACGAGTTCGGGATGTTCAGAAAGTATCTGGTTATATTTTTCGTAGAATCTGGAAAAGTTCAGGATTTGCAGAATATTATCAATCTGGCGGGCTTTTTCTTCCGAGACAGAACCTCGAACGGAGCGAAGGATAGATTCTATATCCGTAGAATTATTTTCGAAGCCACAGGCGTTCAGGCGTTCACTGTCATCAAAGCCTTCTATAATCTTTTGCATTTCAGAAAACTTTAAACAGAGAGCCAGAAGTTTTCCAAGATTTGTATTACAATAGGGAATGACATTTTCTAAAATGGTAAGATTGTCATCATTTATGAGACGGGAGAGAGGGGATGAAGAATCATTTCGATTTGGCATAGAAACCTCCTTAAAACAGGAAAGCTACCTGTGAAGTTTTCATATATTGTAATATACAGGTAGAAGTATCTGTAATTATTCCATCTTATGAGAGGAGAAAAAGGATTATGAATGAAAATCTCATTGTGGAAGACAATACGATTTATGAGATAGACCCGGAATGTCTTAAGAAAAAAAGAAAGTGTCAGGGAGAAACGGGCGAAAAAGTGGAAACAGAAAACACTAAAAAGCAAAAAATGCAAAGGAGAAATAGATAAAATAGTAATACAAGTAAAAATATGAATAAGATGTCTGTTAAATTTGTGTTTTACAGATTATATGACAAATTTTAATGGGATTTTATCAGCCAAAAAAGGACTGCCGTATGTGACAGTCCTTTTTTTACGATTAGAAAATACAGGGCTAACTAGCAGCCGCATCCACAGCCATTTCCGTTTGTGCCGATACCGCAGCCGTTGCCACAGCAGCAGAGAATAAGGATGAGCCAGATCAGATTATCATTGCCACATCCGCAGTCATTGCCATTATTGCAGCATAAAAGAATTAAGATCAGCCAAAAGCAGTTATTAAAACCAAAGTCATTTCCACATCCGCAACCGGAAGAACAGGAATTCTGGCAGTTTGTAGCAGCTAAATCACTCATGGGAAATACCCCCGTTTTTTGATTACAGTTTATAGTATGCATTATCAAGAGAATGTTTCTTTTCTGGTAAAAAAATTCTGCGAATCAGGAAAATGTAGGAGATTTCCAGAGAAGAACAATAGAATAGCAGGATTGAAATGTGAATATTTCATAAAAAATAGGGTTAAAAAACATTTTTCTTGATTTTTTTGGACAAAATGAAAAAGTGACTTGCTTTTTATTCAAAAATGGAATACAATTACCACTGGTATATGAAATAAGTAAAGAAAAATGAAGGGAAAGTTAATTTTCTTTTGTTTTAAAATTAGATTAGAAATTACGTTAGAGGAATTTTGGGAGGTAACGAAGTGAAATCATACAGAGAATTAAGCAAAGAAGAATTACTGGCATTACAGGCAGAATTACAGGCAGAATACGATGCGGAGAAAGCAAAGGGACTGAATCTGGATATTTCAAGAGGTAAACCAGGAAAAGAACAGCTTGATTTATCTATGCCTATGATGGATGTTTTAAATGCAGAGTCTGTTCTTGCAAGTGAGAATGGCACAGATGTAAGAAATTATGGTGTGTTAGATGGGATTCCAGAAGCAAAAGAACTCATGGCAGGTATGGTAGGTGCAAGGCCTTCCCAGATGATTGTACTTGGAAACTCCAGCCTTAACATTATGTATGACTGTGTAGCAAGAGCAGAAATTTTCGGAATCATGGGAAATACTCCGTGGTCTAAACTTGACAAAGTAAAGTTCTTATGTCCAGTGCCAGGCTATGACAGACATTTTGGTGTGACAGAGCAGTTTGGTATTGAGATGATTAACGTGCCGATGACAGAAGATGGTCCAGATATGGATGTCGTAGAAGATTATGTGAATAATGACCCTGCTGTAAAGGGAATCTGGTGTGTACCAATGTTCTCCAATCCAGGCGGAGTTGTTTACTCAGATGAGACAGTAAAGAGATTTGCAAACTTAAAACCAGCAGCAAAGGATTTCCGTATTTTCTGGGATAATGCATATGGTATCCATTATCTTTATGACAGACCAGAAAGTGAACAGCCACATATTTTAAATATTTTAGAAGAGTGCGAGAAGGCTGGTAATCCAGATATCGTCTATGAATTCTGCTCCACTTCAAAGATTACCTTCCCAGGTGCAGGTGTGGCAGCAATGGCTTCATCTGAAGCAAACATCGCAGATATCAAGTCTAAACTCAAATGGCAGACAATCGGACCAGATAAGATTAATCAGCTTCGTCATGTGAGATATTTTAAAGACATTAATGGAATGAAAGACTACATGAAAAAACATGCAGCAATCATCCGTCCAAAGTTTGAGGCAGTATTAGAGACATTAGAAAAAGAACTTGGCGAGTTAGGAATCGCATCCTGGAGTAAACCAGTTGGAGGATATTTCATTTCCTTTAACGCAGAAAAGGGATGTGCGAAAGCAATCGTAGCTAAATGTAAAGAGGCAGGTCTTGTACTTACTGGAGCAGGTGCAGCTTATCCTTATGGAAATGACCCGGAAGATTCTAATATTCGAATCGCACCAACATTACCACCAATAGAAGAATTAAAGGTTGCAACAGATTTATTTGTAACATGTACAAAGCTTATAACAGTAGAAAAACTTCTTAGCGAGATGGAATAAAGCTAAAAACTATTTCTGCTTTTAAGTTGTGGTAGATTTTGCAGAATAGATAAAAGAATAACAAATATTTTGAAAAGAGAGATATTTTTGCAGTTTGTGTTAAAACTGGAACGATATCTTTCTTTTTTTGTGGTTGAAAGAGGGGAGATTTTTGGATAAAATGAAGAACATAACAAAAAAGTTGTACAAAATTGGATACATATATTCTCATATGCATTTCCTTGTGATATAATTAACACATTAAGGGTAATTACAACTTTAACCAAATAGGGAGGTATCTATGAGAGGAGTAGAAACAAGAATTCAGGAAATCAGACATGCTGTATTTACTGAAGTAGCCAGGATGGCTTACGAAGAGGGACCTGTTGATAAAAAGATTGAGGCACTGCCTTACAAAATCATTCCAGGAGAGACTGGTAACTTCAGAAATGATGTTTTCCTTGAAAGGGCAATCGTAGGAGAGCGGCTTCGAATGGCAATGGGCCTGCCATATAGAGGAGCAGCAGAACCAGCACCAGTATCTGATGGAATTATGGAAGCAGATAAGCCAGAAGGTTACTACACTCCACCACTCATTAATGTAATCAAGTTCGCATGTAATGCATGTGATGAAAAGAAAGTACATGTAACAGATGGATGTCAGGGATGTCTGGCACATCCTTGTATGGAAGTATGTCCAAAGAAGGCAATCTCTCTTGACCGTGTAACTGGTAAGTCCATTATTGATCAGGATGCCTGTATCAAATGTGGACGCTGTGCAACAGTATGTTCCTATAATGCGATTATTGTTCAGGAACGTCCTTGTGCAAAAGCCTGTGGTATGAAAGCCATCACATCTGACGAGAACGGAAAAGCAACAATTGATTATGATAAATGCGTATCCTGTGGAATGTGTCTTGTAAACTGTCCATTCGGTGCAATTTCAGATAAGTCTCAGATTTATCAGGTAATCAAGGCAATCCAGTCCGGTGAAAAGGTATACGCAGCAGTAGCACCTGCATTCGTAGGACAGTTCGGACCAAAGGTAACACCAGAAAAACTTCGTGCGGCCATGAAAGAACTAGGATTTGCCGATGTACTTGAAGTAGCAATCGGAGCAGACTTATGTGCAAAACAGGAAGCAGAAGATTTCTTAAAAGAAGTACCAGAAGAACTTCCATTCATGGCAACATCCTGTTGTCCTGCATGGTCAGTAATGGCGAAGAAGCTCTTCCCAGAGTATGCAAACTGTGTATCCATGGCATTAACACCAATGACATTAACAGCAAGATTGATTAAAAATCATACACCAGATGCCAAAGTCGTATTTATCGGACCTTGTGCAGCGAAGAAGCTTGAAGCGATGAGAAGAACTGTTCGAAGCGAAGTAGACTTTGTACTTACTTTCGAGGAAATGAGCGGAATCTTCGCAGCAAAAGACTTAGATCTTGAAAATATGCATGAAGATGCAGATGGTGTCAATGATGTATCTACAGACGGAAGAAACTTTGCCGTATCTGGCGGAGTAGCACAGGCTGTAGTAGATGTAATCAAGAAAGAATATCCAGATAAAGAGATTAAAGTAGTCAATGCAGAAGGCTTAGAAGAATGCCGCAAGCTTATGATGTTAGCATCTAAGGGCAAATATAACGGTTACTTATTAGAAGGTATGGCATGTCCAGGCGGCTGTGTAGCCGGAGCTGGAACAATGCAGCCAATTAAAAAGTCTCAGGGAGCTGTAAAGATTTATGCTACAAAGGCTAATCATAAGGTGGCTACTGAAACAGAGTACGTCAAAGAATTAGATAAATTAGTAGATTAATCCTGACTTGTGCGTCTGCGGAGCAGACGAACTCCTGAAGATAAATAAAGCATATTTATGACTTTAGTCGCTAAAGGTTGAATGTGAGCGTGGAAGTGCTCGCATTCAACCTTTGCTACAAGGTCATAAATATGCTTTATTTATCTTCAGGAGTTCTGCTCGTTGGCAGCATGGTTCGGGAAATCAGTTGGAGGGATTGAGAAAGAGGGAATCTCATCTATCAGAAATAAAACATTGAAAAAAATGTCGTCTTCCATTTGATGGAGTTCCATTTTTCATCTGTTAAAACGCAAAAACTCATTCATCCAACAACAACATTTCCATCAATTTCCCATATACTGCATCACTTTTCTTCTCCCAGCTGTCGCAGATTGCAATCGCCTGTTCTTTTGACACGACGTTGATGCTCAGTTCTAAAAGAAGAGAGCCTTTTTCCTTAATCTGGGTTTTTACCATATATTCACCGCGTTTCTTTTTGAGTGGATAGTAGTCTGCGGTAATATCGACTTCTTTTCGAAGTTGGTATTTTTTCTCGGCAAAGTAGTCGAGAATATCGTTCTTAATTGGCTCGGAAATCTGAGTGTGGAACATGGAGAGTGCTTCTTTTCCTGAGGAAATAAGATGGTAGTTGGTCGTGTTGCGGATTGTTTCGGCACGGACAAATTCTGATTCCACCAGTTCATTGATTGCCTGCTGTAAGTGGAAATAGGATGTATATCCGTGGTTTACAAAAAATTCGCTTAGCTGGGAATTTGTCAGTGGAAAATCCAGATTATCCAGCATAAACAGTATCATTAATTTATATAATGTTAAAGATTCTTCTGACATAAGCTTCCTCCCTGCGTAAAGTTTCGCTGCTTCATTTCTTTATGGATGGTGTTTAAGACGAGTCGTTTGTGTCCAATCCATTTTGGAGCGATTAAAAGGTCTTTCGGGCCATCTCCAGTCATTCGCTCAATGACAATGTCTTTGCGAAGCTGACTAAGACAGATGATGAGATGGCTGATATATTCTTCCATGGTAAGAATATGAAATGGGTGTTGCTCGTAGTAACTGGCAAGTACGGTGTTTTTCAGTACATAAAGCATGGAAATCTTGATGCCGCTTACTGGGAGTGTATTTAGGTAACGGATTGTGTCGAGTTCCATGTCTAAAGTTTCACCGGGAAGACCGAGAATAATGTGTGCGGTCACGCGGATACCTGCCTCTGCGAGGGCATGACAGGTTTTCGTAAATGTTTCAGTCGGATATGCCCGGTTTAAAAAGGATGCCGTACTGTCGTGAGAGGTCTGTAATCCCATTTCGATAAAGACAGGTTTTCTTTTATTTAATTCTTCTAATAAATCTAAAATTTCCGGAGTAATACAGTCGGGTCTTGTGCCGATAGATAAAGCAACGATTTCAGGGGCAGTGATCGCCTCCTCGTAGAGGGCGCGAAGCCTGTCTACAGGGGCATAAGTATTGGTAAATGCCTGAAAGTAAGCAATGTAATGTTCGCCCTGATATTTTCTGGAAGTCTGTGACTTACCAAGATGAATCTGTTCGGAAACAGAGAGGGAAGCGTTCTCTGTAAATTCTCCGCTTCCCCCTTCGCTGCAAAAGATACATCCGCCAGTTGCGAGTGTCCCATCACGGTTTGGACAGGTAAAACCGCCATCTATGCAGATCTTATAGAGTTTTTCTCCAAAATATTCTTTAATAAAGCGACTGTAACTATAATAGCGTTCCATAAAAATTAATCAATATATTCTTTGACAGCGGCACTGACTACGTCAGCAATCTGTGGGTCAAATGCGTGTGGAAGAATGTTTGTATCACTTAATTCTTCTGCAGGAACAAGACCAGCAATTGCATGAGCTGCGGCAAGTTTCATCTCGGAAGTGATATGTGTAGAGTGGCCTTCTAAAGCACCTTTGAAAATTCCAGGGAATACAAGCACGTTATTTACCTGATTTGGGAAGTCAGAACGACCAGTTCCAACAACCTTTGCCCCTGCTTCTTTTGCAAGGTGAGGAAGGATTTCAGGGTCTGGATTTGCCATAGTAAATAAAATAGAATCCTTTGCCATAGAACGGACCATATCCTGGCTTATGATGCCAGGAGCGGATACACCAACAAAAATATCGGCACCTTTCATCGCATCTGCAAGAGTCCCAGTCTTATGAGAAAGATTGGTAATCTGTGTCATTTTCTCCTGCATCCAGTTTAAGGATGGGTCGCCGGAGCATAAGATTCCCTGACGGTCACAGAGCGTAAGATCTTTAAATCCGTAAGATAAAAGCATCTTTGCGATAGCGATTCCGGCAGAACCGGCACCGTTAACAACTACTTTACAATCTTCTTTTTGTTTGCCGACAACTTTAAGAGCGTTGATAATTCCTGCAAGAACAACGATGGCTGTACCATGCTGATCATCATGGAAAACAGGAATGTCAAGCATCTTGTCAAGACGTTCTTCTATTTCAAAACAGCGTGGAGCTGCAATATCTTCTAAGTTAATACCGCCAAAAGCAGGGGCGATTCTTACAACAGTTTCAATGATTTCTTCTGTATCCTGTGTGTCTAAACAGATAGGAAATGCATTCACACCGCCGAATTCTTTAAAAAGGGCAGCCTTTCCTTCCATAACAGGCATGGCAGCAAGGGCACCGATATTACCAAGACCAAGTACAGCGCTTCCGTCTGATACAACGGCAACGGTATTTGACTTGATTGTGTATGTGTAGGCTTCTTTTGGGTTTTTTGCGATAGCACGACAAGGTTCTGCAACACCAGGTGTATAAGCAATCGCGAGATCTTCTGCGGAAGCTACCTGACATTTGGCTTCTACAGAAAGTTTACCGTTCCATTGTTTGTGCATTTCTAAAGCTTTTTCTTTATTTGTCATAATTAATTCCGTCCTTTCCCAAGATATATTCTAGCATCGGTTTTCGCATTCTGCAATCAAATATTTCTCAAAAACAGGTTGTTTTCTTCCCAGTTTGTGCTATTATAGAAAAGACAATTCTGATTCGTCTTAATAATTTGATGCGAAGAAGAGATTTTTTTTCGAGTTTACATCATATTTTTAGTTACAATCTTTTGATTTCCCAATTGATTTAAAATGATAGTTGTATATATGCATAGAAAGAGGACTTTCATGCTTTATCAGAGTAGAGAAAATGCTGAATTTAGTGATAATAAAGATAAATTGGCCTTACAAAGAGAACGGCATAGGAACAAGTAGATTTTTTGCGACAAAAAATATAAAATATTTAGAAGAATATAAAAGTTATTAAGAAAATCAAGTGAGAATCTTTGGCCGTTTGAATATCAAAATTTGATTATAAAGTTCTTTACAGGAAAATGTTTAAATGTTTAGGAGGTAAGAATGAATTTTAAAGAAATGACACTCCTTCAATTGAAGGCATATGCGAAGGAAAAAGGTATCCGTGGGGTAAGTACATTGAAAAAGAATCAGTTAATAGAGCGGATTATAGCGAGTGAAAATAAAAGTATACAGACAAAGGCAGAAGAAAGTATAAAATCAGAAAAAAATACCACATCAGAAAATGGTATAAAAACAGAGAAAAACGCTAAATCAGAAAATGGTATAAAAACAGAAGGAGAACCTAAAGCGGAAAAGAGAGTCAAAACAGAAGAGAATAGCAAATCAGAAGATAATATAAGAAAAACACAGCAAAAACCGCAGGAATCAGAGAAAAAAGAAAAAGTACATCACCATAATGACAGAGAAAATGGAAATAGTGTAAATAGTGCGAATGATGAAAATGCAGGAAAAGAAAATAAGAAAAGCGAATTATCCAGTTTAGACAGTGGAAATATGGCAAATGGTATTTTGGAAGTAATGCCGGATGGCTATGGATTTATTCGTTGCGAGAATTATTTGCCAGGAGAGAATGATGTATATGTTTCTCCGTCACAGATTCGCCGTTTCAATTTAAAGACCGGTGATATTTTAGTAGGAAATATCCGTATTAAAACACAAAATGAAAAGTATAGTGCCTTATTATATGTACAGTCTGTCAATGGATATAAACCATTTGACGCAGCAAAAAGAAAGAACTTTGAAGATTTAACACCGGTTTTTCCGAATGAGAGAATAAGTCTTGAAACGGAAAATGCACCGCTTTCCATGCGTATGGTTGATCTCCTTTCTCCGATCGGAAAGGGACAGCGAGGAATGATCGTTTCTCAGCCAAAGACAGGAAAGACTACGTTATTAAAGCAGATTGCGAGAAGCATCACAGCAACAAGACCAAATATGAAAGTTATCGTTCTTCTTATTGATGAGCGCCCGGAAGAAGTAACAGACATCAGAGAATCCATTGAGGGGCCAAATGCAGAAGTCATTTATTCCACATTTGATGAACTTCCAGAGCATCACAAAAGAGTATCTGAAATGGTATTAGAACGTGCAAAACGTCTTGTAGAACATAAACAGGATGTCGTTATTTTATTAGACAGTATTACACGATTAGCAAGAGCATATAATCTTCTTGTACCTCCAAGTGGAAGAACACTTTCCGGTGGTCTTGATCCGGCAGCGCTCTATATGCCAAAGAAATTCTTCGGAGCAGCAAGAAATATGCGCGAAGGCGGAAGTCTTACTATCCTTGCAACCGCACTTGTTGAGACTGGAAGCAAGATGGATGATGTTGTATTCGAAGAATTTAAAGGAACCGGTAACATGGAGCTTGTATTAGACCGTAAACTGGCAGAAAAGAGAATTTTCCCGGCAATCAATATCCAGCGTTCTGGAACAAGACGAGAAGACCTTCTCTTATCCAAAGAAGAACAGGAAATTGTATACGCCCTTCACAGAGAAATGTCCGGAAACCGCGCAGAAGAAAATATGGAGCAGATACTTAACTTCTTCAAACGGACAAAAAATAATAAAGAATTTATTCAGGTGATGAAGCATTCTTTGTTGAAAAAATAATATAAATTGTAATGTATGTATAAAATAAAGCTCTAATACCGACATAATTCGTAAACTACTGTAATTGACGGGACGAATAATGTGTAGTATTATTTGGAGCGAAACATTGCAAATCTCTGTCAGATATATAAATCATAAAGTCTGATGATGCTATTCGTGAAATCATTCAAAATCTTAAAAGTGAGGCAATTTTGGATATAACTATCCGAACTACTAATTTTCAAAATACCGTTGGGTTAAAAGGAAAAATAGTTTGTCTGTAATTGTATGATTTGGAATAGTAAAAAAATAAAAAAGGAAGATAAGATGATCAAACATTATTTAACAGTATTTTTAATTTCAATGGTTCCGATTGCAGAACTAAGAGCAGCGATTCCTTATTCACAGGCAGTAGGACTTCCACTGATTCCTTCTTATGTCATTGCAATCATAGGAAATATGCTTCCAGTACCAGTTATCTATTTATTTGCAAGAAAGGTACTCGAAATCGGAAGCAATATGCCAAGTATAATCGGTAAGTTCTGCCGCTGGTGCACAGCAAAAGGCGAAAAAGGCGGAGAAAAGTTACAGACAACTGCAGGAAGAGGACTCTTTGTTGCATTACTTTTATTTGTAGGAATTCCACTTCCGGGAACTGGAGCATGGACAGGAACACTGGCAGCAAGTTTCTTAAAGATGGACTTTAAATCAAGTGTACTCGCAGCTATGTGCGGAGTTTTACTTGCCGGAGTCATTATGATGACATTAAGTGCCGGATTCTTTTCACTGATTCAATAGACAAAAGGAGATTGTTGGGGATGAAACGGTTAGGAAGTTTTTTTGATGAAATATACGGTTTTGATGGAATGTCCAGCTTCTTGCTGTTCATTAGTGTTATCCTGAATCTGGTTACAGGCATGTGGCCGTCACAGGCAGTAAATAACTTTAATTTAATTAGTTATCTTCCGCTGTTAGGCTGTATTTTCCGGGTATTTTCACGCAACCATGAAAGAAGAGCGCATGAAAATGAATGCTTCCTTAAGCTGGCTCGTCCATTGTGTGAGAATATTATTGAAAAGCGTGAGGAACAGGCAGAGGCCAAGTTATTTCGCTTCTTCAAATGCCCGGTTTGCAAGCAGAAACTCCGAGTTCCAAAAGGAAAGGGAAAGGTGGAGATTACCTGTCCAAAATGTGGAAATAAATTCATAAAAAAAGCTTAGGGATTTGTTTTGCGCAGCAAAGGAGACGCTCTCAGTAAATAAAATGGTATGCTCCCTTTTAGGTAGACAGTTGAAAAAAATAAAACTGTTTATCTG